>ERZ1669248.51-NODE-51-length-76781-cov-51.393100_pt1 | contig 76781 bp, 82 predicted proteins | sample MGYA00579296_ERZ1669248 | MGnify/ENA primary metagenome ERZ1669248 (study PRJEB41166, sample SAMN08046057) | hot springs metagenome | biome: hot spring; feature: neutral hot spring; material: thermophilic sediment; isolation source: thermophilic sediment from...
CTGTTTCGATCATAGCGCTCTAAGCACGGTCTAAGCAATCATGGTGAGTAAGCACAACTTTGACTTTCTAGACATTCTCTCAAAAGCCATAATAGTAGCCAAAGTCTACGGGGTTGGGAGCGGGAGAGCAACGGGTTTTGGACACATCACAATAAGAGTAGCAACTAAAAAGAGAAGAGGAGGCTGGGGATTCCCAACCCAGATCCTGCTGAGGAGGGGAAAACAACTTTTATACCCCTCCACAACAAACAATATATCGGAAACAACGAAAAGAAACTAAAACTCACCATATACTTTCGCCTGTACAGATATTATAAAGATGTTGAAAGAGTATATGGGAAGGCTGTAGGGGGTGTGTAAGTAATCCCGTGTTTAGCGGGAATATTTGTATGGGTTGCGGACTCTATATGTGTTGGAGTCTTGCTGGCTGTAACCAATTTTATGGTTGTTGGGTTGTTTCTTTTGTTTGGTGATCGCAAAGATGACTTATGATAGAGATTTTCGTGAACTTGTTTAGGGGGAGACCTTTGCTAGAGCTTTCTAGCCTTGTTTTTATGTTTGTTTACTGGGCTTTGATGGATTCTGTAGACCCGTGCGTATTCGCCTTATTCGTGACTATACTTGTTTCTGCTTCTCTCGCGAGTATTAAGCACGTAATTAAGATAGGGTCTACTTTTATAATATCGACGTTTCTCGGGTACTTAACCTTCGGCGCTTTACTCAGGTTCTTAGCCGGAGGCTTGCCCAAGTGGTTACTAGGTATTGCCACGCTTTCTTATGGTCTAATAATGCTAGCTAGCAGTCTTAGGAGTAGGGAAATTAATACCCAATTATTTGTGTGCAGAGAGGACGAGATACCGTGTAGGATAATTAATGCCTTCAAACTTAGTGAGATCTTGAGAGCAGAGGTCTTACCAACAGTGATTTTAGGCTTTATAGCGTCTTTTACTTTACTTCCATGTAGCGCTGGTCTCTACATACTCTTCAATATTGTAATGGCTGAGTACGATTTCTTAACCTGGCTATTACTATCCCTACTCTACGTAACTGTATTTGAGACCCCCTTAGTACTGATACTATTATTCTTCGTAGGTTTTTCTAAGATTAAGAAAGTTAGTGAGGTGTTGATTGGTAAGCAGAAAGTAATTAAGGTAATCGGTTCTCTCACAATGATCGCGGTATCGATCTACATACTAGCTACTAGTATTTAATATTTAAACTAGGAAGACATTAGTAGTAGGTGATCTTAAAATCGGTGTAAGTAGCGAGCAAGATGAAGCTGTTTGGGGCATAATAGCTTGGGTAATACCCTTAGTAGGCGCCATACTAGCCCTAGTTTTAAGGCCTGGATACAAGTACGCCAAGTACTGGGCATACCTAAACCTATCTTTCCTCGTTGTGATTGTCGTTAGCGCGATCATAGCAAGCATACTAAGCATTATACCTCTTATTGGCTGGCTCCTAAGCACCCTCATATGGGTCGCTTTACTAGTTTTATGGGTTATAGGCATAATTAAGTCTGCTGAGAGAGTGTACTGGAAGCCGCCACTCATATACGACATAGCGAAAGCCTTAGGAATTGAGAAGATACAGTGAATGTAATGATACACGTGCAAGATAGTATGTGACGATATTTTGCTTTAATTACTTTATTATTTATTGCTATCCACGTATTAGAATTGGTGTTGGTAATGAGTGAGTCAGGAGCCGAAGAGAGAGAGATAGTGATTAAAAATATAGACCAGGTGTGGTTTGAGTACGATAGACAGACAGACATTCTATACATAAACTTTGGTTACGATATTGAGGAAGCTGATGAAGCCCTACTCACAGAGAATAACATAGTTGTGAGGATTAAGGAAGGGAAGGTAGTTTCTCTGACCGTCTTCGATTTCATGAAGAGGATAGGTATTGAGTTATGAGCGCGTTACCGTTACTCAAAGACGTTATGTCTGCTACGAGACCTTACGAGTTAGTAGAGTTGGTTACAAGATTGTCTTCTTATAATAGGATACAGGGCTCGCGAGAGTTAATAGAGGCAAGCGAGTTCATAAGAGCTTCTGTAGAGGAGGTAGGTAAAGACGTAAGCGTTGAAGTTTTCGGTTACGGGAACCCACCGAAATGGCTGAGTCCTTTAGTTGGCTGGGATCTGATTGACGGTGAAGTACGCGTCACACATCCAGAGAGAGGAGTACTTTCTTCTATTAATAGGGCTTTCACGGCTGTTGCGGCACACTCACCTCCAGGAGAGTTTTCTGGAAGAGTTAGTTACGCGGAGAGTGAAGATCTAATACCTGATGATGTCGAAGTGTTACTGACTAGTAATAGAAGTCTAGACATGTATTTCAGCGCTGTTAAGAAAGGAGCTAAGGCTGTCTTGATGTATAGGAGAGACGCACCTCCTAGAGGCGTCCCATATATAGGGCTTTTCCCCACACCCGACGAAGCTTACGAGATGAAAGCTCCAGCACTATGCATCCCTAAAGGGAGTGCAGAGAAAATAAAAACGCTACTTAGCAAGGGAGAGAAAGTAGTTGTTGAGGGATTCGTTAAGTCCACGTATAGTGAGCCTAGGGAGTTAAGGGTTATCACGGCTGACTTCGGTAATAGCGAAAAAGAAATACATATAGTATCACATTACTGCCACCCTAAAGGAACCGTCAACGACAACGTTAGCGGCGCAGCCACATCATTATATGTAGCTAGGTTACTCAGCAAACACCTCAGTAAAACAACGCATATCTTACGAGGTGTTAAGGTCAGGTTTGTGTGGGTACCTGAACATTACGGGTCGGTAGCTTTAGTTAGGAAGTTACTTGAAGAAAATGTTGTGATTTTAGGAGCACTCAACTTAGACATGATAGGTGAGAAACAGACTTTAACAAACTCCGTGCTGAACTTTATACGCCCGCCAGTATTGCTTCTGAGCGAATTTGAGGCACACGCTTTTAAAAATTTCTTCACGAGCTTAGGTACTGGTTGGGGCCTAACTACCTCAAGCAGGAAACCGCTGCTAAGGTTTGAGTTAAAAACTTACGAGGCTGGAAGCGATCATGACGCCTACGTAGTTTTCGGGATACCAGCTGTCTCACTAACTAACTGGCCCGACAAATTCTACCATACTAATTTGGACTCTATTGACAAGTTTAGCCCTATTAACGCGTTGAAGATCGCGTTGACGGCGTTGAGGGCAGCACTAACTTTTAAACCCGACGAAGTACCTACGGATTACTACGTGGGCTTCGTGAAAAGCACAGAATATTTTAGTCTCCCACCATCTCTGTATAGAGCTCGCCAAAATCTGTATGAGAGGCGAGAAACTTGTAAGGCTGTGAAGGAATTAGCTGGTTACCCGTCTCCTCAATACTTGCTTAGAAAGGTTAGAGACCCTGAAATTCGTAAAGAAGTAAGGAAGTTCCTCAATAAGGCATCATGGGCTGCAACAGCCTACATCATAGCGAGCCTCTACTCTTCTTGTGGCCTAGATCTCAGCGAGATTAAGAAGTCTTTAGTTGCTGAGTTAGGGGTTAAAGTTGAGGAGAGCGATCTTAACACTATATTAAAGTCTATTGAATTGTTAAGGAACGCAGCCTTATAGTGATTAACATGTTGCTGGTTTATTATGGTAGGGGTAAGGGCAAGACCACGGCAGCGTTAGGTACTGCTTTACGAGCCCTAGGAAGAGGTTGGAGAGTTCTGTTAATTCAGTTTATGAAGAGCGGCGCAAGTGGGGAGACCTACTTCTTGAAGAGCTTGCCACACGCGTATAGTAAGAGAATTCGAGTAATTAGCGTAGGCATAAAAGAATTCGTTAGCCCAGAAGACTTAAGTGATTATAGAGCGTCAACAACCATGGCTCTAATATACGGCTTCCTTATAGAAGTTTATCCGCTCTTAATGCGCGAGTTACGTCCCAAGCTAGTTATTTTTGATGAGCTAGGCATCGCATCCCATATAGGGTTAGTTGATGAGAGTCTAGTAATTAAGGTTTTGAAGAACTACGCGAGCAACCCTCAAAAACACGCCATAATCACTGGGCGCTACGTCCCAAAGACTGTGAGGGACCTTGCCGACCTAGTTACTGAAGTAAGGGAAGTCAAACATTACTATAAAAGAGGTTACGTTAATATTGAGGGGCTAGATGTTTAGCCGTGTATAACCTAAGGAATTAAAAGCTTGTAGAGGTTGTAGCTTATTATGTAGTACGCGAAAACCAGGGATACTATACTCATCAATTTTATCAGTATGTTTATAGAAGGTCCTGCCGCGTCCTTCATGGGGTCACCCACGGTATCTCCTATTACTGCTGCTTTATGTGCTTCACTACCCTTACCTCCGTGGTGTCCCGCCTCAATATACTTCTTTGCGTTATCCCAAGTGTTTCCTACGTTCCCTTGGAAAAGACCGAGTAGTAACCCAGAAATAGTTGCTGCGAGTAACATGCCTGCAAGACCGTGAGGACCTAAAACGAAGCCAACAAGTAACGGGGTTGCTATGGCTATTATTCCGGGAAGCACTAACCTCTTTATAGCGTATGAGGTCACTATAGCTACCGCCTTACCGTAGTCTGGTTTCTCCTTAAACTCCAGTATTCCGGGTTTCTCTCTGAACTGTCTTCTAATTTCTTCTATCAAGACGAATGCTGAGTCACTAACAGCTAGAATCACTATAGACGTGAAGAGAGCTGGCATCACCACCCCTATAAACATCCCTGAAATCAGTCCAGCATCTAGCACGGTTAACGACCGGAATAAACCGCTTAAATCTACGCCTGTATAGTACTGGAGTATTGACGCGTAAGCTCCTATGAAAGCTAGAGCGGTAAGAGCTGCTGAACCTATCGCGAAACCCTTACTGACAGACTTCATAGTATTCCCGGCCGCATCTAACTTATCGGTTATGGTTCTCACATCCTCTCCTAAACCAGCCTGCTCAGCTATACCGGCGGCATTATCTGTTATTGGTCCGTAAGCATCAGCACTTACAACAACTCCCGTCAAAGACAGCATGCCGACAGCAGATAAGGCCACACCATATATGCCTAGCCAGAATTCCTGCGTGGGAAGCCACAAAACCAGGAACGCAATTATTGATGCAATAGATATCATTACAGCAGGTATGAAAGCACTTAAGAACCCGTAAGCGAAACCTGTTAAGAGCGTGAGAGCAGGTCCTGCCTCAGACATCTTAGCAACTTTTCTTACTGGCGGGTACCTAGCGTTAGTGAAGTAATCACTAGTTAACCCTATTGCTACACCAGCTATCAAACCAGCAACTATCACAACCCATATTCTGACACCCAACTCACCACTAACTAGTTGATTAATCCCGAAGAAAGACGCGATAGCTACGAGGACAGAAGCCACTATAGTAGCCAGAGTTAAAGGTTTTGAGGGATCGCCACCTTCTCTCGTACGCACAATAAACGAAGACAGTATTGACGCTACAATACCTGCAGCCGCTACTAGAAGCGGAATTAAGGCGAAATAACTCCAAGGATATAAACTAAGACTTCTAAGTTGTGTAGAGGCTATGACCATAGTAGAGATTATCGCACCAACATAAGACTCAAAAAGATCGGCACCCATTCCAGCCACGTCACCGACATTATCGCCCACATTATCCGCTATTACTCCAGGATTTCTAGGATCGTCTTCAGGAATCCCCACCTCAACCTTGCCTACTAAGTCAGAACCTATGTCGGCTGCTTTAGTGTATATCCCTCCCCCAACTCTAGCGAATAAAGCTACTGAGGAAGCACCAAAGCTGTAGCCGATTATATCGTTTACTGCCTCGGGGGTCTCCCCGTAAACAATATATTGAATAACAATCAGTAGTAAACCTACGCCTACAGTCATTAACCCCATCACTAAGCCGCCATTAAACGCTAGTCTAAGAGCTTTGTTCAGGCCATACTCTTTAGCCGCGTTAGTTGTTCGTACATTAGCGTTCACAGCTATCTTCATACCGACAAATCCTGCCGTTACTGAGGAGAGCGCTCCTAACACGTAACTAGCCGCCATCCTATACCACCCTAGAATCAGTAGAAGAATAACTATCATGACCGCAATACCGGAGATAACCGTATACTGTTTTTTGAGGTAAGCATTAGCTCCTTCTTTTATGTACTCATGAATATCAACCATCTTGCCAGACCCCGCAGGTTCTTTAATGATTTTGTACGATGTTAGCAAAGCATAAACTATTGCTATCGCAGAGACGCCTAGGACCGTGATCTCAGCATACACGTTACATACCCAGAATACCATACATGAGTTAATGCTTAAAAGCTTTATTTTATTTTTATAAGTAAGGTCTGTAGGCTTCAGGTAGCTAGTGATAGTTACTGAGGTGATGAGGAGAGATTGAGTACTCAGTATAGGTCCATATACGCTAAAACAGGGCTCGACGAGGTATTAGCGACCGCCGTGCTCTCAACAGCTCTAGTCAGCAAAGGAATTAAAGCTTACGTGGAATTCATTCCTCAAACAATCAAGAACCCGATCAAGATAATTAGAAGTTATGCTGTGGGAGTAGCTCCTTCCCCTAACGTGAGCATTCACAGCTCAATAAGTCTTCTCTTAATCCCAGAGAAAAGATTAGGGGTAGTCACTAAATACGATGACGCCGGGAAAAGCGAGATCTTAATGAGTCTTTCCGAAACATATACTTTAACTCAGGTAGCGCTAGAGTATGTCCAAACACTGAATGTCTCGGTGGACCCTCCAGAACAACTAATGAAAGACATTATATCCTTAGCTACTGGGAAGCTTATGGAAGCAAGTAAGGTGGGTAAAGCTCTAGCTAAGGCCCTAAAAATAGACTATAACTCTCCAGAATTCCTGAATAGTCTCTACACGTATTTCCTGCAAGTCCTACGGACGAAATCATATAAGTTAAGCCCCGAAATAGAGGAGAGGGCAGCAAAATATGATGAAGCCTTAAAACTAGTAGATGAGTTGCTGAAGAGCGATAACCTACTGAGTTACGGTCCTTTAAGAGTAGCTGTAATATCCCGTGATTTTGAGAAGCCGTTAATTCGGGATAACTATCGATTACTGAAGCCTCTAGTTAACGACATACTGATTAAGTTATGCAAGGAGGACGGAATCGGGATGGTCGTTCTAGAGACAGACTTAGGACACACCTTAAAGATATGCTTAGGTTCGAGGAAAATTAGTTTCGTTAACATAATATCTTTCATCCCTAAAGAACTTTCTAACGAACTTAACGTCGCACTAAAAGGTAACCACGTATTAATTAAGTTTAAAGACCCCTCTAAGAGCTCCTTAGACGTTATCTTAAGCATTGCTGACTCTATCGCTACTGGTTTGACTCCTTTGCTAGTCTCATCACCTAAGACTCAGTGAGCGCCAAATGAAGGTAGTAGTCACTGGCGGGGCAGGCTTCATAGGCTCTCACATAACCGAGTACCTAGCCGCTAATGGTTTCGAGGTAATAGTAATTGATAACTTAAGTTCCGGTAGCTTAAAAAACATCAATCATTTAGTCAAGAACAGGAAAGTCAAACTACTAATCAAAGATTTAAAAATCTTTGACTACGAACTAAAGAACGCTTTTAGAGAAGTGAATACAGTATATCATTTCGCGGCTAACCCTGAAGTAAAGATCTCAATGATAGAACCGCGCACACATTTCGAGGAAAACGTGTTAGCGACTTTCAATGTTCTCGAGAGCTGTAGGCTAAATGACGTTAAAGAAGTTGTTTTCGCAAGTTCCTCGACAGTCTACGGAGATGCTCAAGTTCTCCCGACTCCGGAAGACCACCCAACTAAGCCCATATCTATCTACGGAGTCTCAAAACTAGTGTCTGAGAACTTAGTCGCTGGCTACAGCGATATTTACGGTGTAAAAGCGTTGACGCTGAGGTTCGCTAATATAGTCGGTCCTAGGCAAACACACGGCGTTATAGTAGATTTCATAAGTAAGCTGAGGAAAAATCCTAGAAAGCTTGAGATCTTAGGTGACGGAACACAGAAGAAGTCATACCTCCACGTAAGAGACCTAATAGACGGTATGCATGTAGCGTTAGAGCACCTGAGGAAATCAAGTGCTAGGTATGAGGTATACAACGTAGGTAACATTGACTGGATCTCAGTTAAAGAAATAGCTGATTTAGTCGTTGAGGAAATGGGTCTCAACAACGTTGAGTACTTATACAAGCCTGCAACGCATGATGGTAGGGGGTGGGCAGGAGACGTCAAGTTTATGTTACTTGATGTCAGAAAGCTAATGAGTCTAGGATGGCGACCAAAACTTACGTCAAAAGAAGCCTTAAGAGACGCTATCAAGTGGATTAAAGTGGAACTCTGAGAAGTGAGTGTTGTTCTTTCTTAGAAAGGAGATATAAAGTCTTCAGGTCTTGGAGGTTCTGGTTTCAGACCCTTTCTCTGCCTAATCTTAGCTACGATATCCATTAGCAGGGACTCCGGTACTGGCGCCCACCTACTAAACTCAGTTCCCCAGAAAGCCCTGCCAGCAGTCGCCGACCTTAACTCATTAGCTAAGTCTAGTGACTCGGCTACAGGTATTTCAGCTACGACTCTAGTAGCGTTAGCACTTAAAGTGATTACGTCCAGAACCTTACCTCTCTTCCTAGTTATGACTGAGATAGCCGAACTCATTAAGTCTACTGGCACCCTAATATCTATTTTCTGTATTGGTTCTAGGAGTGTAGGTCTAGATAATAACATCCCGGCATATATTGGGTTTCTGATAGCCGGGAATATCTGTGCTGGACCCCTATGTGCTGGGTCTTCATGAACTACCGCGTCATGTAAGACGACTTTTACTCCCCTAACTTTCTCCATGCAGAGAGGACCCTCACTCATCGCTAATCTAAAACCCTGAATGATGGTGTCTTTAATTTCCCTCAAGTACTGAACACCGGTAGTCTTATCAACGAACACGTTTATACCTTCGTCTATAGACCAGATTCTCCTAGCCTCATCATAGTCCCAGCCGGCCTGATCTCTCAAGATCCTGGCTATTTCTCTAGGATCCATATTCTCGGTTATTATTCCTTGCTGAATGAGTGAAATAGTCTCATCATTGAGTGGTTCAACACTTACGTAGAACTTGTTATGCTTGTTGGGAGACTTACCTTCAAGAACTTGAGAAGAACTCCTTATGGTTTCCCTATACACGATTATCGGGGGAGTCGTGTCTACTTCTATCCCGTAATTTTCTTTGAGTAGTGTTAGAGTTATTTCTAGGTGTAGAGGACCCATCCCAGCTATTAAGTACTCTCCTGTCTCCTCGTTTATCTTAACTATTAAGTTGGGGTCTTCAATAGCCATTTTTCTCAGCGCATCTATGAGTTTTGTTAAGTCCTGTGTTTTCTTAGGCTCTATCGCCATAGTGACTACTGGCTCCGTGACGTACCTTAATCTCTCGAAGGGCGCGGCCAAGTCCTTAAACGCTATATTGACTGCAGTCTCTCCTGCTCTAGCCCTCTCAAGACCTAAGACAGCACCTATATTACCTGCAACAACCTGATCTACCTGCTCTCTGAAAGGCCCCATATAGAGCGAGACTTGAAGGATCTTCTGTGGTGTTCTCGCGTTAACGAGCCAGACTTCCTCACCAGCTTTAAGAGTGCCTGACATTACTCTCCCGGTAGCCACAAACCCGGCATGAGGATCTAACCTCATGTCGTTAATCATGTACACCAAGGGTCCGTTAGGGTCTGCTTCCAGCATAGCTCTCCCTAGCTCTGTGTTTATGTCTCCTTTCCATATCTTGGGTATCCTGTACTTCTGTGCTATTCTCGGGTTAGGGACGTGAGCAATCACTGCTTCCAGCAAGGTTTCATGTAGTGGTGCTATCTTCTGAAACTCCTCTACAGCCTCCCTACCCTTCTCGTAAGCTTTAATTAGCTCCATTATATTAGTTCCCTTCCTCTGAGCGTGCGGGACCGTCAAGCCTATCTTGTCTTTCGCTGAACCGAATACTACTTGACCCTTTGCCGCGTCTAAAACCCACTTATCCTTGAATTCTGGGTCAGCATTCTCTATTATCAGTCTATTAACCTCTTTTATTATGTCTACAAACCTCTTCTGAATTTCTTGCGGCGAGAGCTTTAACTCTTTTATTAACCTGTCTATCTTGTTTATGAATAGAAGAGGTCTTACTCTCTCTTCCAGGGATTGCCTGAGCACGGTCTCCGTCTGGGTCATTACCCCCTCAACAGCATCAACTACGACTATCGCGCCGTCAAGGACACGAAGAGATCTGGTGACCTTGCCTGAGAAGTCCACGTGTCCTGGAGTATCAATTAAGTTTATGACGTATCCCTTACCACCTAACTCGTGGTACAGGCTTATGTTAGCAGCTTTCACAGTAACGCCTCTCTTCTGCTCTACCTCCAGGTAGTCTAGTGCTAAAGCCTCACCAGCAACTTTAGTAGAGATTATGCCGGCCGCAGCTAACAATACATCAGATGTGGTAGTCTTGCCGTGATCTACGTGTGCAATTATGCCTATGTTCCTCACATGCTCTAAGTCACCCATTATTTTCTGGACCTGTTCCACCGTCTTGTATCTAGGCATACCTACTACCCACAAAACTAATTTTAAGGAAGTTATAAGCTTAAGCTGTACTCAACTCGACTAGAACTACACTGAAGATTCTCCTTACTTCTTAAGGAACTTATCTAGTGACGCTCCTACACTATTTTGAGAACCTTCCTCAACTATTTTCTTAAAAAGTCTTGCTTTGTCTTCACTCATCCCCTCAACCCTCACGAGCTCCGTTACTTGAGCGTTTATCACAGCCTTCAAGCTACCGAATTTACGGAGCAGTCTCTCTGCTAGAGTAGGCCCAATCCTAGGAAACGAAGAAAGCACGTAAACTTGCCAAGCTCTTAAATCACTTGTTTTAGGCTTCTTATATTTTCTGTAAGTAGGTAAGAGAGTAGAAGACTTCACGGCAGTTCTATGTGTTTTCTCAGCAATATACTTTATGAGCTCAGCAGTATGCTTAGAATTCCTCGTGTAGAGTATAGGAATATTAAAAGATAATACAGCACTGACTAAAGCAGCCTCAATAGATCTGGGATTCTCAGTATACTTATCCATATCCAGTAAGTCACCCTCCACGACCACGACCGTCTTAACCCCCTCAAGACTCTTTAACTTCTTCAGCTGATCAAAAAACCTGCCCTCATAAACAGACTTAATTAAGTCGTCTAACCTCTTTCTTTCTAAGACTACTAAATCATTAATGACGTAATCACCCACATCTAAGACCTTAAAAATAACTGAAAGCCCCATACTTGATAAGTAGTAAGGGATCTCAGAAGACCTCTCACGCTCATCAACTTGAACCCTCATACCACAACCAGCCCCGAATAAATAGTATGCGGCACATATCTTTAAATCATTAGTTCTCCGAGCGTAATATCGCCTGAGTTCCTAATACTACTCAAGAACACTTATTAATCCACCTACCCTCTTCTAATATATTGACCCTCATACCTAACCTAGTGAAGAATTGCCTCACTAACCTCAAAACCTCAGCAACGTCTACTTCGTAATTTAAGGAAAGTCCTGCTGCCCCCTCATGACCCCCACCCGAGCCCTTAAGTTCTCTAGCTACGTATGTAGCCAAATCAGATGCTACAGGAATCCCTAAAACACTTATTATTTTGTGAGAAGCTCTAACATAGATTCTCGTCTCACCGGACCTGAGCGAAATAGCTACGGCCACGTCAGCTCCTGACGTAATTAAAGCCTTCAAAACAGAAGACTCGTGCGCGCCGACACAAGTTACAGCAAGTATGAAGTCCTTATCTAGCTCGTATAGCCCGGCTCTTGAGATCCCCTTAAGAACAGCTATCTTCTCATCCCTATTAATTTCCGTAGTAGTCATGATACTGAAAGCTTCCTCAAGACACTCATTACATAATCTTGTTAAGTAGTAGAGAGCTCGGAAAGTAGGCGGTCTAGCTAGTCTTAAATTCTTGGTGTCGTACAGTATCCCCGCAATCAAGAGAGTTGCTAAGCGAGTACCTGGTTTCAGCGAGAGTAACTCCATCATTAAGGTAAGTAACTCGCTAGTAGAACCCATATTCCTTAAGTGTATAGATAGTAAAGCACCCTCAGCTAACTCGTTAGTTTCGTGGTGATCTATAACTACGTAGTCGGGATTGACCGCTGTATTCAATGAAGATACCTGAGACTTACTTGACGCGTCAACATACACCACTAGATCACACGGCTCTCTCACAGTTACTAAGTCTCCCTCAAGCCTTAAACTCTTAACTATCTTAGCAGCGACTCTATTGAGTCCCTCAGGAAAAACTACTCCGATCCTGACATTACTGAGTAGTGATTCAGCAATAAACTTAACTCCAAGAACTGAAGCCACAGCATCCGGGTCTGCGTCTCTATGTGTAGAAAGACATATCACCGAGTAATTCTTGAATACACTCACTAACTTATGTGTTAGCTCTGCTAATCTTTCCATATCTTCTGAGTAATTCATCTTCAAACGACTCCAAAACTTTATCGAGTACTTGATCTAATAAGACCTCTAGTTCCGGGTTGAGGGCTTTAGACCCTCTATACTCTAACTCGATAATCACGTTAATCTGCTCTGAGTCAATACTTAAAGAAATTAATGCTTCGTACACATCTACACGACTAAACACAGAGTTTAGAGACTTGCTCAACATGCTTTCTATCAAAAAAGTCAGTTCTCTGAGGTCTTCTCGAGTTACTTGACTTAAGTCAAGACCTAAGGTCTTCACGTAACTCTTACTAGCCACTCTTCCCTTCGCCCGGTACAATCCTATACTTTTCCAGTTCTTTCTTTACGACCTCAAACTGCTTTCTCAACGACTCCTCGATTTTCTCGAAGCTCTGCAGTCTTACTTCTAGTTCTTCTTTCTTTTCTTGAAGTTCTTTTATAGTAGAATCTCTGTCTACCCTTACAAACACGAACCCGGTGTTCTTATATACGGCTGTGTCCGGCGAAACACTCTGAAGTATGTTTAAAGCTCTCTCAACGTCCCTCAACTCCGAAGAAATCACGGTCTTCTGTGTGATTACTGATGCTAGCTGAGACTCTACCTGCTGGTACTTAAGGATTATTTGCTCAAGCTCGGGCGGTATTTTTTGAGCCATGCCATCGCCTCACATAGATAATGCCAAACACCTTATAAAACTTCATAAAACTTCAACTAGATAACAACCTACTTAGAAGACTCGGTGAGGTCTCTTAAGAATTCTATGACCATGCTAGCAAGTCTGAGAGAGTTCGAGAAAGACGGTATTAGCGCTCTTGGATCAGAACTCTTAAAGACTAATTTAATAGCGCAATCTACGCGACTAACCTCAAACGAAACACCTCTTAACCTGAGATTACTCTCAGGTATTAAAGACCTTAAGAGAGCCTCACTGAGCTGGCAGTCTTCTAACTCAAGCAACACCTCAACAACAATCTCGCTTACTCTGGAAAGACCGGCCACCAACCACCGCACCAACCTAAACGCGATTTCCTGCACTGTAACTATGTATTCTTAACACGCTAAATGCCGGACCGCAAATTCTTCCTGTGCTAGAGCAGTAAAAAGTCACAAAAACGCTGTTTTCGTCGCCAGCTACCTTAAGTTCGACGACGTCAGGAGACTCTTCAGGTGCCTGCACTAGTGTTGGCGCGAAAATCTCTATCAGTGCCTCACATACTCTTTGAGGGAATCCTTGAGGAACCTTACTAAAGTTGAGCACAAGTTTTCTCACGTTGTAAGGTGTCTGATGATCTTTAATCTCCCTAAGTAGTCTCAGCGAGGAAATTAGCACTACGTATCTTCTAGTCAAGCTTGTTATGCTCTCAGGAATTAAGTACGCCAGCGCTGACGGGTTACCCTTCTTTTCCAGAATCATCAGGACCCCACGCGAGGAATAACGCTTTGCTATTGTTGCGAGATCCTCGTAAGTTGCTTTACCTCTATTAAACCTAATCGAATTAGGAACTACTTTAACAAGATCATTAACGAAGCTCCTAGTCCTTCTTGAAGGTTCTCTAGAAGTAGTTATTATTAAGCTATACATAAAAGGATTCCACTTATGCCTGAGCCTCCTGAGTTCCAACCTCTGTTACGGGGGTATACGCGCCTCCAGCAAAGATAGTTTCACACTTAGGACACTGCCATACTCCAACAGAAAGTCTCTTCATAGTTACTCTAGCCTTACAGAAAGGACACGTGACATCACTATATCTCTTCTCCATAATTTCTTTCCACTTTTTCCTCAGAGAGGAACCGTACCTAGCTCCAAACCTTCCAGCAATGCCGGTGACTTTCAACCTACTCATAGCTCGATTCCCTCACACAAAGCTATACTAAAGATTTTAAGCATTACCACCAGAAGACTCTGACCCTCTACCCTCGATTGGGGCGGCTCCCGCAGATCTTGAACTAGTTACTTCAAGCTGACTGAGAGATCCAGTAATTTTTGACAGTAGCTCACTACCTTTCTTTAAAGCTAGCTCAATAGCTTTTTCGACTTCCTGGAATGTTAGGTAGCCGTCGCCAGACTTCTGTAACCCGGCTATAGATCCGTCCTCACCAACCCCCACAATTAATTTAACGTCCATCACCTTCTCTTCTTCTAATGTTGGATCAACTATTAATGAGTCACCTAATTTCCCGATAGTTACTGTGACTGCTTTCTTAACTACTGGTAGTGGTCCAGCATATGATGACTTATCCACTAACACTGACTCATTCTCTGTGATCGTGTGCTTAGGGATCTTAGTGGTTAGTAGTGCTGCTAGAGTAGCTATAGCTGACGCGTCTACCAGGTTTCCTCCATGATCTAATACATAAATGTCTGCCCAGACAACCCAGACTTTCTTCCCAGACACTACCACAAGCTTACTAGTATCGATGACGCCGTATTCTCTTAAAACCCTGTCAATCACTCTGGCTAACTCGATAGCGTTCTCGTCAGGCGGTCCTGGCTCGAAAGCCGGTGAAGCTGTAGGAACAAACTCTGCTGAGACTACTAGCACGCCCTCCTCCGGTGTGTCAGGGTACGGTGAACCAAGCTCTAATTTCACGCCAGCCAATACTTGAGTATCGCCAAGCCTTACTAACGCAGATCCATCTGCCTTAGGTAAGTAGTTAGTGATTATCTTTAATTCTCTAAAGTCTTCTAGACTCCTCCCATCAGCCCTCACACCCTTCCTCACGAGTGTTGAGAGAGTCTCTGCCTTAAGTCTAGGTATTATAGAGTCTGGTGACGTAGGTGTTACAGACATACTACTCCACCCTAACTAAGTATTTGTTACGCAGAGTCTCTTTCTGAAGCTTATATATCTCGTTAATTCCCTTAAGCGCTAAGTTCATAGCTTGACTGAAGTCTCGAGGTGTTAGAACACCGTTCAACTGCAACAACGTGACCATGTTGAGTGAGGGCGCCATAGCCACAGGCATATCTGCTTCACTGTAATTATCCTCAACCTGATCTATGTCCAGAACTAAATACCCGTTAACCTTGCCTACAGCAACTGCCGCTACTAAATCTCGCATAGGTATGCCAGCATCTGCTAGAGCTAGAGAAGCTGCGTTAAGAGCTGCTGTGCGGGTCCCCCCGTCAGCACTAATAACCTCTATAAAGATATCTATCGAGGTTCTAGGAAACGCCTCACTCATCACTACAGGTTCTAAAGCCTCTCTAATTACTTTTGAAATCTCTATTTCTCTTCTTGAAGGAGCCGGATTTTTTCTCTCGTCAGTAGAGAACGGCGCCATATGATATCTGCACCTGAGCACGGCCCGGTGCGGTAACACCATATAGCGCTGAGGCGGTTCTCTAGGACCGTACACTGCCGCAATAACTCTGGTCTTACCAAACTCTACATACGCTGAACCGCTTGCGTTGCTTAGGATACCGACCTCCATCCTAGTAGGTCTTAACTCGTCTAGTCTCCTCCCGTCGTGACGTACCCCGTCCTCACTCACTAACTTAGGCTTCTCTCCTCTCATTTCCTACTAATCCCCTCTTAACTTTCTCTACCAGAATAAATTCCCTCACACGATCCGTTAACCCGGATATATGTGCTTCTAACTCGATTTTCCTGATTGCTCTAACTACTATGTCTTCATACTGCTTATCTTCGCATAGGATAAGTATTCTACCATTATTACCGATAACCAACTTACAGTTTGTTTCTGACTCGATTAGTGACTGCATAGAACCTTTTTTACCTATGAGTCTCGGAACCTTAACAGGGTTTATCTCTGCTAGAGCGCCGTTAACGACTTTGCCGAACTCCTTACCCTTAGTAGAGATCACGGGGTTTCTCGTCCTATCAAAAACTTCTATTTTACCTACTACTACATCACCCACGTCTAAGAAGTCTTTTAGGTTTTCTTTGGAAGGGTTAATAGCTCTTCCAAGATAGTCGACCGCGTAAAGAACTCCTGGAAACGGTGCTCTTATGTCTAACTCCCAACTAGTAAGCCCTACATCACTCACTATCCCTACCACCACATCACCTACTCTAGGATAGTAAGAACCCTTGAGTGGTATTACCTTAAGACTCTTTTCTTGTGTATTGAGTTCTAGTAACCCAACCACTAGAGAATAGTATGAATTCCCTACCTTGTAGGCAGTCGTTGGTGTTAAGATTCTGTAATCGCCTTCAGCTAACTTGTCTCCGGGCGCTACCAAAACCCTCTCTACTTTCTGCTCTGCTTGGGCACTCATCCTAGACCACCTTAACACTCAACTCTACGTCACCCTTAGTAACCCTGTTTATGGAGTCTATCACATCGTTCTGCATTCCGGCTGGTATCTCTATCTCCATGTAGAGTGAGCCGTCACTCAACCATTTCTCACTCTTGACATCACCTAACTTCCTTAACTCGCTGTATGCTCTGCCGGCGGTTGCGGGAGATACTTTAATAGTTATTAAAGCTCTAGCTACTTTTATCGGTAAAACCCTAGTTAGCTCTTTGATTATCTTGGGCGCCTGCTCCTCCACAGTCTTGTAGAGGTCTATAGATATCCTTGCTTCCTCCATAGCTCTCTCAATACGTTGAGGCGGGATAGGGGCCCTAGTCTTAGGATCTATCACTGATCTGCTGATATAGTTTATTATTAACCTTTTTTTCTGTTCTAAAAGCTTTCTTCTCTGCTCAGTAGTTAGCTGTAGTTCTCCTTTCTTTATTATCACGTCAGCAATAACCCTCACATCTGTAGTACCGAAGTTCTTCTGGAGTTCTTGCGGAGACGCTTTATCCCCCTTCTTAACGTCCTTATACACGAGATCTCCTACCAGAACCTCGCTTACGTCTTTTAATCCGCCCTCTCTGTACCTAAGGGCCTTGTCAGGATCTACCAGTATTTCAAATTTAGAACCTCTCTTTTCTAGCCTAGCTATCACGTACTCTCTACTACTCACTTATTGACACCTGACTTAAGAATGAAATCAGCGGTCTCCTCGTAAGATAGCTTCCTGAATACTCCTTCCTCTAGAGTAACCATACCTATCTCGACTAAGTCGGGGGAGAGTCCCTCCTCAGTAGAAGCTCTAAGAGCTTTTAAAGCTAACTCGATAGCTTCCTCCTTCTTTAACTTGTTATTATAGTTCTTTTCTAGATACTCCATAGCTGGTTGTTCTCCAGACCCAACAGCTAGAGCTAAGTAAGCAAAATAATACCCGTTTATTTCAGTCTTAAAAACATGAATACCTTTCTTATCTCTGCCAACGAAAATCAGTGAAACGCCGAAAGGCCTAACACCAGCGTGTTGAGTGTAGAGTTGCTTCACGTCACAGACAGACCTTACTACATACTCTACGTCAGCAGGCTCATCGTACACGAACCTATAATTGAGTGCTTCTCTCCTAGCATAATCTATTAAAATCCTGCCATCAGCTGCTAAGCCAGCGAAAGAAGCCCCCATATGAGAATCAATCAAGAATACCTTGTTTATTGAGTTCGTGTCTATAAGTGTCGAGATCTTCCTCTTCTCAGCAACTAGAACACCAATACCCTCAGTCTTGAGAGCCACAGTAGTCCAACCCTTCCTAACATTCTCAGCAGCATACTCAACTTGGTAGAGCTTACCGTCCGGCGAGAACACAGTTATCGCTCTATCATATCCGAGAGCTGGCGGACCGAAAGCCATCTTCTAACCCCTTAGAACTTAATCACAGAAAATAATATAAACCTGACTTAACAGGTCTTCCTCCCTACGCTCAAAGAACTTAATTTCTCGTATTTTTCTGATTTATAACTGAAAGACTTGCTATAAATGACGAAAACAAACACCTGCAATTTTAGTTTCTACTTATTCTAGTGTGTCTAGAAGAGCTACTCTCAAAACGATACGTGTACAAGAATTAAAGACCATACACGTAAACAACCTATCTAAGGAATTAGCGAAAATCTTTAGCTGTTCCCAGATCCATGACTATCAGCGAGTCAGGCTTGATGAGATCACGTAAACTACGGAGGTTACTAAGAAGCCTAGTAGGGTGCCGTACCACGCCTGAACCACGAAATTGAGGTAGTATATCGTTATACTGCCTATAAGCCATGAGATGAATGCAGGCAAGTTCACTACTCTTTTGACTTCGCTCCATCTCCTCCTACACACCACAAAGTAGTCCGTCCATAACACGATACCAGCCGGCAGAGACACTACAGTCATTAACGTGAGCCACTGTACTGCAAGCACGTGTAGTTTTATCGACGCCAGCAACATCGTTAAGATAGTCCCGATTAAGACTACCCTCCTCCTATCAACAACTCTACCCAACGTTCTAACAGCTAGCGTCCAGCTCAAAGATGTCGAGTACAGCTGATTATCTGCTGAAGTCCAAGCAAGAAGAAATAAAGTGATTATAGCTAGTGGCGTCAGCCCCAGCGCAACATACGCCGCGATTAGGTCTTTACCTAAGGTTGCCGCCGGGACAGCTGAGACTAATATTATGAAGCTCCAGAATACTAAGAAGTTTATGACGGCAGTTAACACAGCGTCCACAGGTCTCCTACAGAATCTCTGATAATCAAAAGATAGCACTATCGACCCGTTAACAAACGTCCCGAGAACTAATGACACTAACACAGGGTATGAAGAGATGTCGAACTCGCCTAGTGGGGGCAGTCCACGCGCCCGCACAGAGAGAACCACACCAGCAGTAATCAGTATCACTAATAACGGCACACCAATCATTGCTAGTCTCACGATGTGTTTAACGCCTAAGTATGCCGTTACTGTGAAGAGTAACGTAGAAAACACTACAACAACGTAGTACAGTAAGCCCGGCAGACCAGTAGCTCCCACAATGACGTCAGCAACGACCCCGATCGAGAATGCTAACCAACCCACCGCTACAAAACCTGCCCAAAGAGCCGGTATCACAGAACCTCTCACACCATAGACTTTCTCCGTGGCTAGAGCGTAAGTTAAACCTTCTTTTGATGCTATGTATCCTGAAAGCGACGAGAACGCGCTTAAGATGACGTTTGCTGTCAGCGTCGCGGTAATCAAGACTGCGAACGGATATGCCGACGCCCACCACATTGCTAGATACGGTGCTGAAGGGTCTAGCGTTAAGCTAGACCAAAGCAGTACCGTGGATACTAATGTTAGCCTAGCACTTAAAGGAACAGATCTTAACGTATACTCAGTATCTTTCTCAAGACTCATAGTAGATCACACGTATAAGTGTTAATGTAACCATATAAAATTGTCTTAACATAGATATTGCAACAACGCTACATAATTAACATGTTGAACGTAAGCTCACACAAATAAAAACCTAGCCGAAACACTAACGTAAACGAGATATAAGACTATCTACAAACACGTTAACGAGTGATTTAGTGATTAATGAATTGCAGCATTATAACATGTTTAAAACAATTCGAGGCTTTTATGAGCGTAGCTTATGTAAATGCTAGGGCTGGAAGTAGTGGAGTGTGAGAACATAGGTATCAACTATTATGAGTTCGTATCTTAAACTCTCAAGAAGGTTACACGCCTTACTTAAAGGTCCCTAAACCCTTGCAAACACTACTTATACCTAGTTTCTCAGGCCAACGCGTATAAATCCTCGCTCAAAATTCCTAGATTACTCAATGCAGAAACTTTTCAGGGACTTGAAGATACACAGTTCAAAATGATTGCCGATCCTTACTCATGTTGCGTGAATGAAAATAAATTATTGATTTTTATTAATCATATTTTGGTGAGATGTCTTGCCAAATACTGCAGAAGAAAACCCTGAGGAGAGAAGACGTGAAGAATTAGTTATAGATCTGTCTAACGTTCCGCTAAAACCCCTCGGTAAGAGCGAGATTCAGCAACTAGAGATGGCGTTAATTGTGGGGACATTATACAGACCTGAAATTCTAGAGTTAATCAGAGATCCTGCTGAGAGGTCAACCTGGGTCGATAGTTTAGCGGTTGCGGCAGCCTCTCTAGCTAGGTCTAGAGCTGGGATGAGCGCTCCTCAGATAGCGGGTGAGTTGGGGAGGACTGAAGCCACAGTAAGGAACCACTTAAACCAGAAAACTAAGGCTGGGAAGCTAGTTGCTGAGACTTACGAGAAGCTCAAGAAAGGAGAGTTGAAGATTTTCGTTCCATTCATGAAAGCGCCTTCCGCAGATTTAGAAGACAAGATTAAGTTCCTAGAGCAAGAATTAAGTAGGTATAAAGACAAAGCAAGAGAGTTAGAGAGTAGGGTAAGCGAGTTCTCACAACGTATTCAGGAATTACTGAAGGAAGTTAATGAGAAGAAAGCAGTAATAGAAGAACTAGAGAGAAAACTCTCTGAAGCAAACAGAGAAAAAGAGAAGTGCTTAGAGAACAACCAGTTAATCATTAAGGTCCTTAATGATGTTTACGAAAAACTAAAAATAGTTGATGAAGTAAAAGAAACTCTCAAGAATATCAAGCAGTAGGGGTTCGGGTTTCATCGGGCTTGATACCAGTTGAGTGGTGGGGGGACGGGTCTACTGAGGGCGATATGAGCCCCGCGGGCTAACCTGGCTACCCCACCCCGCTACTCTGTCCCCCCATTCATTATTAGTGGTTATGAGGTTTTTAAGCATTGGTTGATTTTTAATGAGTGATCTAACTACCACCCAATCAGGGCTTGCTTCAGGACCTACACCGTAGGTTTTCGAAGCCGCGATCTCAAGATCCAGTTCTGTCGGTATGCCTAGCCTCTTAGATATGCTCCAGGCCTCAGCTAATGAGTTAGTGTCTGATATTGCTTGAGCTAGCTTATTCATCTTCATGAGACTCTCGCTCTTGAGAAGAAACGTGATGAGGGTTAATGCGTTCACCTCTATAGTCCTGCTACCACCTCTTATTTCTTTAGTCCCTACGTAACCTCTAAGCACTAAATATGGAGCTCTACTAGCTTCTGTCTTAACGCGGTCTATCAGATCCTCGTATAAGTTTGCGTGATGTGTCCAAAAACCGAGAGCACCGACATAACCCCCGGCACTAATCACCTCGTTTATTTTCTGTAAGACGATGTTTTGAGGAAGCTCGCCATCAGCTCCTAACGCGGACACGCCTACAAGTCCCTTCATCTTAGCTGTAGCTGCTAAAGTTATTGAGTCTGCTAGGGGGGACCATAAATTGTCTTCCCAGCCCTCAGCGAGAATGTCGCCGCCAACGTCTAGATTAATCAAGATGGCTTCTCTGCCCCTCACCAACTCTTCAAAACACTCATAAACACCGCCAACACTTCTCTCAAGAGTTACTGCAGGAACTTCCTTCTTGAGTTTCTCGGCTACGTAAGCTGTGTGAGGCTTGAAAGAATACTTGCCACGCACTACGTACGTGTCTCCACTAACCCAAACACACTTACTCAGTCTAGCATTCCTGACACTAGCTATAGGCACAGGTCCAGGATAGGGATCCACGACCCATCTCTCCCATAAAACCCCGAGAGGCAAACATTCACGAACACCAATAAACTCTTCGAGAGTTTTACAAAAAATAAAAGCAGTTATTACATCTCCTCCACCACCAGCTCCTACGACTACCACTCTTTCAGCTTCACGCAGCTTAGCAACATAATTATTAGACTCCAACCAGTATCCCAGAATGATACGTGCCAGAGTTAAAAATATCCTCAACCAGGATTAGAACAGCCTCTATATCCTAGGTGGGAGATTCCTGATTATTCCGCAAATGTTAGAGTAATACTCGAGTGAATGCAGGGCTCTTGCTTAGCCAGTTTCTTCAGGTGGAGTTTTATGAGCCGGAATTATTTGTTTTCTCGGAGTCTCCTAGACGATGAGTGTGTTCCGAGCTTAAGCAGGTCAGACTCGACAACTACTCGAGAACCCCCAGTAATTACTCGTGGTCTGTTAGTGAGGGCGGGAGACCCGAGCAAGACCACAAACATGAAATAACTGAAGTGGACTTCCTAGAGAGAACTAATTAACTACCTAAAGAAAACAAGTTCTTTATTTGTTGAGATATATTGTTTGGGGTTTAGTGTTTTGTGGGGTGAGGAGGAGCTAGGAGAATGTGATGAGGTTGTTGAGGCTCTAGTCGTTAAAGCTTCAGATGTAGCTAAGTTGTTGAGCAAGCCGCCGGAGGGTGATGAGGTATCGCTGAGGTTTGGGAAGATTTTTGAAGAGGAGTACGCGCTAGCTAACCACATATATTCGTGGGCGTGGTACGCGCAAATACCTAGATGGTTTGTTAGGAAGGTTGCTGCTAGACTAAGAGCTGAGGGCATTTACAGGCGAGACCTAATTTTAAAGGCGTATAGAGCGTACGCTGCACTCCTCAAAGCTGGCGTGATAGGCAGGAAGCCTAGAACTAAGTTTAGAAAACTAACCGACAATATATTCGTGGCTGCTCAGCCAGACCTCTATGACGAGTCTGCGGACACTTACTATGAGTTTAAGCTTTATCCAATAAACGACTACGCTAGGAAGCAAGCTGAGGTATTTGCTTGGGTTTTAGAAAGACCTATAGTGCTCGCAGGACTCAAAGAAGACTCGAAAGGTTATTTAAGCGTAGAGAAAGAAGTTATAGAACCCCCTAAAAAACTAGAGGTAGACATTAATGAGCTAAAGAAATTTACGGTAGTGGAAGAATTCTGTGCAGACCTTATGGTGCCTCTCCACCAATACGAGAAAGACTACGTTAACTACATTAGGTATCTCAAGTATTACGAATACGAAGAATAGCGAGACACTTCTAAAACCTCTTTTACTTACTCTTACGGTATAGGGTGTTAGCTACTCTATGAGTGAGGTTAAATCCGCTACTAGATACTGGAGAGTGTCAAGATCGTATTATTGTCAGTTCTTAGTAATACATTGATTCAGGCGCTTTAAATCTTCGTACGTTTTATTTGAGTTCGTAATTAAATCGCTACTTAAGAGGGTAAGATAATTGTTGGGGGCTTTACTTGTCGGAGTCTTCGCTTAAGGATCTCGAGTTCTCTGAGGATTTCGATAGTAGTCTTGATAATTCTGTGGTAGAGAGTTTTACACTAGCTTTGTCGACCTACCTAGTCGTGAAACGCCTAGGTTATGAGGACCTAGCCCGAGATATAGTCTCCTTAGTTAAATTAGAGGTTGGCGAGCTCGTGACTAGATTGAGTACAGGCAGATATATTAATGGCTTAGCTAGTGAGTTAGGGAGACACGCTAAGAAGTTGTGGGAAGTAGAATATAGTGATTCTGAGTTAGCTAATATACTTAGTGAAGCTCTTAGCCTAAGAGGTAAGGTAGATTTAGGAGTCGCGAGCAGAGAAGAAGCTCGTGAATTACTCCTCAGATTTATCAAGCTTATAGAGTTAAATCTGCAGGAAGCTAGGATAGTCAAAAACATACTTGAGAGTTCTGAACCTCAACTAGTTCTTCAGTTAATAGCTACAGCGTTAGCTGTATGCGTGGGTGGTTTAGGTGGGTCTTAATACTGCTAAGCTAGACTCACTATCAGAGCGTCTCATTGATTTCCTAGCTAGGAAAGCATCAAATAAGAGTATAGACTTCGACAAACTGAAGGTAATAACTGGTTCCTCAATGGCTAAGATATCACTTGAAGTTGTGGAAACTATAGCTAAGGAGATTTCTAGAGTTGAGGGCGCGTCACTTTACTGCAATATTTGCAGGAAAGGACCCTTCACTAAGAGAGGAATGTACCTACACCTAACGAGACTACACAAATACGAACTTAAGAACATGCTAGCACACGAACTTAAAGAAAAGATAATCAAGAGTAGCTACTAAGACTCCTAAATTAGCCTCTTAAAGCTTCTAAACGTGTCACGACTTCCATTATGAGGTTTTCAGGACCCATAGCTATGACTGGTATCCCCGCACCCCTAATCTTCTCTATACTCCTCAACTCATTCCTGAGGGATTCAAAGACCTTCAATCTATACAGTGCTTTACCCCATTCAGGCAAGCCTTTAATCTCGTAAGATAGCGTTAATGGTGTCAGAACGTAAGTTACGTGCCCCTTACTAGAAATAAACCCTATAGTTTCAAGTAGTTGCTCTGTGTATTTAGCTAAGGAAGTTGAGGTAGTTAGTAATAGTATTATGGTCCTGTCCCTAGGTAGGTATTGATAAACTTTCCTGACTACTTCTTTCGGATTCTGAACGTATAGAGCGCTAGGGTCGTCAGGATTGAATGGTATCTCAGAGAGAGTCTTGAGTATTAGCTGGTAAGCTTTGCTGCCTCTAGCTAAGTGAGTATGTATGTGGTTATTCCCTAAGAATACGTGAAGACTCATTAAGTCATTCCTTCTAGCAGAATACCTAGCTACAGACACCACGACACTCGAGATGTGCTCGAAGGGTGTATGGCCGTAGATCCCTGCAAACGAAGCACTACTTAAGGAAATCACGAAAACAAGGTTTAGAGATGACTCTTCCTCAGTAATTTTCACGAAGGGCTTACCCCACAAAGAAACGTGTTTCCAGGATATCCTTCTTAACTCATCTCCTGGCATATACTCCCTTACACCATAAAACTCAACTCCTGACCCGACTCTCCTAGTTCTAGAAAGTGCCGCTACTTTAGAAGCTACGAACATCCTGCGTAAGACTATCTCAGAAGGTTTCGGGACTACTTCAACATGGGTAGGCTGGCCTAAAAACACTTCAGAAGATCTGAAAAGACCTAAAGGATCCCTCACAACCCCCTTAAGAGGTCCTATAATGTGTTTGCCAACCCTCCCCTCAAAAACAAAAGAAATCCTTACTGTACTCTTAGAAGGGATATGAGTCACTCCACTAACCCCAGACAATGGCTTTAGGTAAGGACTATGAGATAACGCAAACTCCAAGAACACTACCGGTACGTTAGTTAAGTTCTCCACTACATACTCAATCACGACAGGCTCTCCGCTGAAGTACGCAGCCCGCTTCACACTCACTAAAGATTTCTGGACAGCGTTAGTGGATATGACCGCATAGAACCTCAACACAAGAGAAAGTGATATTAGTCCTAAGCCAGCAAGCAGAGTCTCGTACTTGAGGAAAACCCATAAGCAGATCAAGATAGCTGCCAGGAAGAAGAGTGCTGTGAGGCGCTCAGTGCCCTTAATACTTGACGAGAGTAAACTCATCTTCAGTTAATCACCTTGCTAGCAGATACTCGAAGCCTAAGTCTTTGAAGAGGGACGTACCCAACGTGTTTAAGACTTCCTCACACTCTATTACGCTTCTCCTCACCTTCCTGCCCCACATAATGACTGGCGGGAACCCGAATCTCTTCTTAGCCTTCAAGTACGTCTTATTCATTGAAGACCAGAAATTCCTGGCTTTCTCAGGGTCTACGCCGCGACTCACTAGAACACTCACAGCTTCCTTACTGTTGAGTGGCACCCCTACAGAACTTCTGAGAATCTCGTCTATAATCTCATAAAGCTCTATGAAGTCTTGCTTTCCTAGCTTGATTCTCCCACTAATTACCTCATCTACTAAGTTACTGAAAGCTACGAACTCTCTGCTCTTGACTTCCTCTATGCTTTTATCCTTCGTAATCTCAGGAGCGCTTCTCATTAACAGAGCTGCTAATAGACTACCTAAAATAGGGGTGAGGCAAGACAGTAATGGGAGACCTAGTGAGTCAAGCAGCTTACTACTCAAGTCGTTCACGAAGCTCACTAGTGGGGGGAACCACGTAGCTGGATGAATTAACCTGAATACTGAGTAGAGGGATAGCGTTAAGGGGTCTACGTATTCGAGTAGTGCTGGACTCGCTGATAAATCTACGTACTCATACTTACTAGAATCCACGAGTACTACAACCCCGGAAGTATCGTTAGCCAGTAAATTCAGGCTCTCTCTCAAGAGTCTCTCGTACCTCAAGCCCCATACTTTATCATTCAGCACTTGATTAGTGAAAATAGATCCGTCAGAAATAACTAAAGCTCTATACTTACTGCTCTTCTCGAAAGCCGCTACAACAACTCTCCCTAAGTAGTGATCAGTCTGCGCTTCCTTAACTCCCGCATACCCTGACTGCGTCGTCATCACATAGCTAGCTGTAACTCCTAAGATACTCACGTTACCTTCTTCAGGACTCACTAATATGAAAGACGCCTTATCTAAGTACAGCTTGTCTACGTAGCCGTTAGGATAGCTAAACAAAGCTTCAACAAAGAGACTCATACTCGCGTTACTCGATGGCCGTGTCGTGCTTACGGGACTGCCTGACAACTGTGATATGATCCTCCCATCAATTCTTAAGTCAAGTCTTGCTCTCTCTAAGAGTGCGTTAGCGTTTCCCGTTTCATCAGCTACCAAGAACAAAACCACACCACACTTTCTCGTGATAGAGTCTATCGAGTCTAGATCTTCGGGGGTAAAAGGCTTCTCAGGAGACACAGTGACTATTAAGACTTTGTCGCAGGAGCTAACGGTCTTACTGATTGTGTTCCAGTCTCGAACAATCCTCACGTCATTAAATTTCTCCTTAATTATTGAGAGCATTTTGTTAGTGCCTAGCTTGCCTGCATTAAGTGGTGAGGCGCCCACGGGGAGCCCTAGCTTAGGAGGCCCTCTCTCAACTACAGTTATTAATAAGGCTAGTGCTAAGGCTACGATCATGATTGTAGGTACTAAAACCTCAGCTTTCTTTTCTTGCTTCACTCCCAGCACCTGACTCTACACTATACACGTAGGCAGTTATCTTCAGAGCCTGCACTGACGAAGCCAGGAACGCGAACCCAGCTAAGGCAGTTAAGAATGAGGTTCCGACCATAGCGTTACTCATGTAGTACACAGACCACAACAGGAAGACTACTGAGAGTATGAATGAGGCTGCCGCGAACACCATATACACATACCACTTCTTAATCCTTACCTTCAAGACCAACACCTCAAGGAACAAAACCAGTAATTTGAAGTAGTAACTCACCAACTAGCAAGAAATCTCTGTAATACCTGAAGTAAACAACACTCAGAAATTCATTCATGTCTAGTGAGCTGAAGTAAGTTATAGCGAAAAAGAAGGTAGCCAAGAATACGAAGACAGCAATTAGTTTATTATTGACGTAACCTCTAAAGAACCTAGTCACATAGCTCAGCAACCCCCACAAAACAAAGAAAAACAGTACTTCCGCCAAGATAGGTAGGAGAGTAGCGTAAGGCGAGCCCCCTACAATACTACCTATAAATGCTGAGGTCCAAGGAAGCACTTCCATCATTAAGTAGCGGAGTGAGTAGTAAGAGGGTGGGGCCATATAAAGAGTGAAAATGAAGCTCATTAAGGTGTAGAAGGGGTACCTGATTTCGCGGTCAAACCTAGCAGCACTACTTAATTCTGACTTAGCTAGAGTCGGGTTAGGGATTATGAAGTAGGCTACTGCATCAACAAAACTTAGCGAGAGCTTCATGAAAGCAGGTATTGCTACCAGAATCAAGAGAGCTCTCCCTACAGGATTAACTCCTAAAAACAAACCAAACACTCTGAGAGTAGAGGTTGCTGGTATAGAGCTCGTGAAGCTCGTAAATAAGTTTAAGTAGAGAGTCGTAAAATACGTAGTCAAGAACGCTATAACCACGAATATCGCGGAGACGATAAAGTAGTAAATTCTCGAACCCTTAACAAATACCTTAACACTTCTTTTATGTCTGGTGCTAGTAACGTACGTATCGGTCAGGAATAAACCCATCAAGCCAAAGATAATTAGAGATAATGTGCTAATGTCTGGTACTTGCGTGAGTAACATCGCGGCTGAAGTAGCGACATAGAGTCCGTAGTTTGAGGTTATCAGCGTGAGTAAAGCTAACAGAGACGCTGCCATCACTAAAAAACTAACTAAAACATCCTCACTGAAAGGCAACGAGAATATTCTTGCTAGATTAGTTAGTAGTCTTCCGGAAAAAACAGAATAGAATAAATCGTTAATGAGTGTCCAGAAAACCACTAGTATTATCAAGCGCTTAATCACTTCTAGTAAAATTAGGGGTTTCCTCATGCTTTACTCAACTCTCTCACTAAGTCTTCGTAAGCTTTCCGTACACCATTTATGAAGACTTTTTCTTCCTGCGCGCCCCACCTAACTCTCTCGTAGGCTTCAGTCAAGTACTTAAATGACTCACTTAAGCTTGGCGCACTCATAAGTACCTTATCAAGGTACTCTCTATGAGTTTCATTCAGAGACCTAGGAATTCTCTTCTTAAGTAACTCAACCGAACCCCAGTAAGCCCTAATAACTTCGGACCTTAAATCAGGACCTCCTAAGTATCGATCCCTAATTAATGGCAACCGAGTCAAAACTGCCGCAAATCTTTCTCGCTTAACAAGCATGTACGTCAAGACTCCTAGTAAAATTGCCGTCAGTAAGGGAAGCGTGGTTAGAGGTCCTACGTTGAAGGGGATTACTGGCGCAGGCAAACCGATACTGAATTGAGGAAATCTTACTTCAGGCAGTGAGGGTAGTTGCGTGTTAGTTCTTTCTAGGAAGCCTTTAAGCATATTAACAAGTCCTTCATCAGCTGAGACCTCCTTACTAAAGAAACTCAGCATCGACTTCAGAGCCTCGCTAGTAACGTTATTCTCAAGAATCTGTGTGTCGGTACTTGCCCCACTTAAAACATTTAGTGACGAGTTAGCCAGACTATTCAGTAACGCGTTCATTAATAAAGAATCTATCTTCACGACTAAATCACTATCGCTACTTGTTTTCTTGAGGAAGTAGAGTGCTTTGACATAATCATCAAAACTAATATTCCCGGATAAATACATCTCACTTATTTCTTTAAGTATCTCTTCATTTAGGAAGCCGTTCTCCACAACTTTCTGAAGAAGACTTCTAAGTTCATCACTACTTATGTTTTGGAGGAGTTCTTGCGGGTTCAGAAAACTATAATCTCTTAAAACCTTAATTCTGTGAGCGTTTTCTAAATCCCCTTTCTCACTTACTAAATTGACTAGCTTATCGAGATCTCCGCTGAGAGAAGGATTCCTAAGTAATTCGTCGAAACTCACGTTGTTATTAGCTAAATCAAAGAATTCTTTGATGAGCTGAAAATACTCCGAGTAATTAATCGGGTTAGTTCCTTCATTGAGTACCTCGCTCAGACGCTCTGGGAAGTCAGGCGTGTGTATTCTACTTATGTCTTCAGCGACGGCAAGTAATTGGTTTAGGGAGAATAGTAGGAAGACCAGCAAGAGTGTAGCGAGAGCTCTACCCTCAAAGACAGGGCTCAAGGTTTCGGAACCTCCACCTTAGCAAGAATGTCTTCTATGACTTTATCTGGCGTGACCCCACTAACCTCGTGTTCTGGCTTAATTATTATTCTGTGTGTGAGGACGGGCTTAGCTACTGCCTTAACGTCGTCTGGGATAACGTAGTTTCTTGAGTCTATATACGCTAAAGCCTTAGCTAGCCTTATCAAGGCTATACCTGCTCTAGGAGAAGCACCGAGCCTGACGGCTGGGTGCTTACGCGACTCCTCAACTAATTTGACGACGTAGTCGTATATGGCGTCATCCACCCTAACTTCACGTGCTTCCTTAATCGCGCTGAGTACTTCTTCCTTACTTAAGAGTGGCTTTAACGAGTTAAAGTTCTCCTCAATTAAATCTATTTCTTTCAAGACCTTCTTTAAGCCTTCTGTAGTAGTGTATGTTGAGTTTATCTTGGCTAAGAACCTGTCTAGCTGAGCCTCAGGAAGCGGGAACACTCCCTCAAACTCTATAGGGTTCTGAGTAGCTAGTACTATGAAGGGCCTGTCTAGAGGGAAGGACTGCCCCTCAATACTTACTTGTCTTTCTTGCATAGCCTCAAGCAGTGCTGACTGAGTTCTCGGAGAACCTCTATTAATCTCATCTACTAGCAGAACGTTCGTGAATATAGGCCCCTTCTTAAGTATGAAGATACCCTGCTTAGCATCGTACACGTAGCCACCCAACACGTCCGCCGGCAGCAAATCAGGAGTCATCTGAACACGCTTAAAGTCTAGGCTTAAGAGTCTAGCTATAGTTTTCGCAGTTAAAGTCTTAGCTATCCCCGGCACACCCTCTATCAAAACATGTCCTTCAGCGAGAATCGATGCGATAACGAGTCTTACCTCACCCTCCTTCTCTACTAGAACCTCAGCAGACTTCCTGATCACAGCGTCTATTCCCATCTAGGTCCCTAAAATCAAAATAACTAAGAACCTAATAATTGTTGAACCCAATACCTCAAGTACTCCCAAGATAATTGAGACTGTTTTCTCATTAATTGATCAGACAGCCGCCACAACTTCACCAATCAGGCTCAAAACTTGTTTTTCATCACTAAACTTACGACGTATTATAGTATATTAAACGTTCTTCTTAGTGAATAAATCAAGACTTACTTTCTTTTCTCTTTTGGTCTTACTGTAAGTTAAGAGAATATCTCTCAACTTGTTGAGGAATTCTCTCCAGCTAATCTTCTCTTCTACCGCCCACTCAATTATCAACCCGGAGTTTTTGCTGAGTATACTTAAGAATTCTCTCCACTCAATACCTAACTTCCTTAGTTCTTTATTCCAAGAACTCCATATGTATTGAGGCAGCTTGTTGTATACTAGTAGCCCCTTACTCTTCCCTCTAGTCTTGCTTACTCTTAAGACTGTGTTGAGTTCTTTAATCATTTGCTTAAGTTCTTTCGGTTCTTCAAGATCTAATAAACTCAACTCAATCCCCAACTATGTATTTAGGTGAAAAACGTAATAAGAGTGTTTTTGTTAAGCTAAAAATCTCATGACTTTAGCTTATAGCCTAGTAATCTAGTTATTAAGACTGTGCAGGCGTTATCTCCTGAGAGGTTAATTGCTGTCCTTATAGCGTCTGCTATAGGGTCTATCACCAGCATTATGCCGACACCCTCGAGAGGAAGCCCCATCACAGCCAACACGTAAGCAAGCATTATAGTGCCGCCGCCAGGTATCGCCGCAGTAGCTACAGAGCCTACTATAGCCGCTAAAACTAGCAGCCCGTAATGATATGGTGTTAAGCTAATGTTGAATAACTGAGCAACGAACATGGCGCTCATCACCTGATATAGTGCTGTGCCGTCCATGTTTACGGTGGCACCTATAGGTAACGTAACGCCGAAGACTTCCTCAGGGATCCCCATCTTCCTGGCTGCCTCCATATTTGCTGGTAGTGCGACAGCTGAAGACCTTGTTGTGAAGCCTATTAAGAACGGGTATATCTGAGCCTTAAAGTACTTGATAGGGCTTAAACCACCTAACCACACGATGATAGAATATACTAGGAAGAAGTGTAGTAGAGTGAACGCGTACTGCCCTCCTAAGAACTTAGCGTAAGCACCCAGCATTTGAGGCCCGTACTTAATCATTAGCCAGGAAGCATACATGAACACAGCTACTGGCGCGTAGTACATTATGATTCTGACAAAGCTTATCATGACTTTAGAACCCAGTGAAAGTATGTTAGCTACCTTCCTCCCCTCATCACCTAAGAATGTAGTAGCTAGACCCAAGATTATAGCAAAGATAATCATAGTCATCGCGCCACCAACCACCAGCAAGTTGCTGAAGTCCGGCTGGAAGAACGAGAGCAGAATGTCAACTCCTGACGGAGGGGTTGGTGGCGGTTGTTGTGAAGTGAGGTTTAAGCCAGCGCCAGGCACTATCACTGCTGCTGCGATGATACCCCATACAGCAGCTATTATAGTCGTAATAATGTATAAGAAGAGCATCACGGCGAGTATCTTGCCAAGCTTCCTAGCGCTAGCTATGGACGCGGTGGCCGCCGCTATAGTGAAGAATATTAGTGGTGGTATAACTATCCTGATCAGCCTAACAAAGATATCGCCGAAAGCCTTAAACCAATCACTTACAGGTCCTTTAACTCCGGGAGGGGCTGCCGCACTTATGATCCAGCCAATTATTATGCCTAGAACGAAGCCCAGAGCTATAAAGAGCAGAAACCTATAACCAGCTCTGCCCTTTTCAGATGCTATGTTAATCACCGACTAGTATTACTCTATAAAGTATTTATACTTTGCTTAGACCTTGTTATTATCATGATACTACGACCACGTGTGAATAATCTGGCAAGTCTCTACCTAACTAAGAGCGTTAGTTCTACGCTATTTAGTCTTATTATTTTTTGCTGAGTAATATACTTAGATGAGGATGAGCGAATCTTTAGGTAGGGGTAGGAGAGTCCACAGAGATGTAGGTAAGGCGTACGTCTTTAAGATACTCAATATAATGAGGCATTACTATAGCTTAAGAGACTTGGAGAAGATGCTTGACTTACCTGCACAAACTATATGGAAGTACGTTAACTTGGTTGCCGTACCTGAGGAAAAGACGGTAATTAAGATAATTAGTAAGGTAGGTGAGTTAAGACTAATTGATAAACTAGTCGAGAACTCTATAAGAGAATTCAGAGAAAACCCTGTCGCTGTCTTAAGTAAGCCCGGTTTCCTCAAGCTATTTTCCTACGCTACTGAAGACTTCGTGAGTGGAGCTAAGATAGACTTGGTAATACCTATATCAGCGACTGCTACTATCTTAGGTAGCTACGTAGCTACTGAGTTGCCAAGTCTTGTCTGCCCGTTCACGGAGAACCCTCCCCCAGACAAGAAAGGATACATTATCACATACTATAACAGCGATAAAGAGACATACTTCATAGCTTTACCGAGAAGCTGCTTGAAAGAAAAGACAACTACTCTAATAATTGATGTAGTGCTTGATGAACCGAATAAGCTAATGAACGTTGTAGATGTGTTAAGTAGAAATAAGATTCACGTTTACGGGGTTGCAACGGTTGACTCGTCTGATAGCGTGCTAGACTTAGCTAGGAGTATAGGGCTTAAAGTAATGAGTTTAAGACGCTGGCACTATTAAGGTCTCCTCTATTTTCTGTGACCGGTCTGCGTATGCTAGCCTGTATTTCCTAGGCTTCAAGTAGGCTATTATCAGTTCTATGCCTTTTAAAGGATCGCTTTGCTCACCGCACGTGTAGACATCAACGGTGGCGTACCGGTACTCAACCCACGTATGGACAGCTATGTGCGACTCCTCAACTAGAGCTATAACTGAGATTCCTCCCTTCCTACCACCAAAACTCCAAGACTTAACTTCTACCAACTTCATGTTAGATTCTCTAGCTGCCCTCACGACTACATTCCTGAGTTCTTCCTCGTTCGTAGCGGCCTTCACATCTACGTCGTAGAGATTAGCGTAGTAGTGTTTCCCAACTATGTAGTCGTCTCCACTCACGCGAGTCACCTCCTCACCCCCTCAAATAACCATGTGAGGTCAGTCTTGTGTAACCTCTTGATACCTCCGTCTACTAAGGCGTGAGTCACTACAGGTAATGCTATAGTCGCGTCAACATAAACTACTTTCTTCTTAGCTCTCGGAGAGACCTTGCCCCAGCTAACGGCTTCCTCGAGAGTAGCGCCGCTCAAGCCACCCCATTGAGGCGCGTCTGTAGTGAATTGCACAACATACTCTAGCGGCTTATAGTAGTCGCGGCGTCCTTCTTCCTCAGCTATTAAGGTCTGAGCTACTGTCACTAAGTTGACGTAGTCTTTAGGAACGCCACCACCTACGTATATAGCCGCGAGCTTCTCTGAGCGTCTCCCAACCTCTACTATCTGGTAGAAATCTCTTACCATATCTAGGACTATCTTGTGACCCCTACGGTATGGCAGTAGAGTTGCCATACCGTAACCACTATCAACTAGCGCTGGAGAGAATACTGGCACGCCAGACCTGTAAGCTGCCGTCACTATCGAGTCTATTCCCCGCTTATCGAGGAATTCTCCGAATAAGTATAAGAACTCTGCTGTAGAGTATATGGACCCGTTAGGTAGACTCTCAACGAATTCTCTGATGAGTCCTTCCATCTTCCTGTACTCAAGTTCGCTAGCTACTGTGTCGTAGAATCTATCAAGCTTGTGCTTGAGTAACTCTTTATCGTCTACGCAGGGGTACGTCTTCAAGTACTTGAATCCCATAGCTTCGAAAATGTCTTCACTTATTATAGCACCAGTAGACACTACAACATCTACGTACCTGTTCTCAACTAACCACTTAATGATTTTCCACATGCCGGCAGTACTCATAGATCCTGCTAAGCCAAGAAATATCGTGACATCACTATCGCTAAACATGTCAATAAGCACTTGATAAGCCTCTCCTAAAGCCCTGCCCTGGAAAGCCGTGTCACCCATACCCAACAAGAGCTCGTGAAGCCCTCTACGCCCTACCTCAAGACTCCTTACTTCACCCATCGTGAACGGGTACTCCCCCATCTCGTTTCTGACCGACAATAAAGGAACTAGGAGGTCTATTAAGCTCTAGTAAGTCTACATAATACAACAAGGTCTTCAGCTAGCTCCTTAACTGTTTCTATCTATGGAATTACAAAAAAATCTTTGAAGAACCTAAAAGTATTAATATCTCGGTCAAGGTAAATATTTACTCACTCCTGAGTTACGTAGTAGTTGACTTAGACTTCCTTCATATCTCGTCAGAACTTACCTCCCTACAACTAATTCAGTATTTCTGTTCAGGAATTCCTCAAAATCGCTAACAAACTTATCTATTTCTTCTTGCGTATGAGCTACTGAGAGGAATAAGTGAGGCTTTGTCGGCGATAAGTAGAGAGTGTTTCTCTCTACCATGTGTTTGAATAGAAGCTCGCACACTCTTGAGTTCTTGGTTCTCTCACTTGTTAAGGGGTCTTTAGGCGCTTCTTTAGTAAAGTGTATTCCTATCATTGAGCCAAGACCTGTAACATAGCATTGTGCGCGGGTTTTTTCCACGGATGCTTCTAAGCCCTTAATTAGTCTCTTCCCTAAACTGTAGAGTCTCTCATAAAATAACTCTCCCTTACTGAGTAGCTCGGAAATTAGCACGTAGCCTGCCCTCATGGTTAGGGGGTTACCGACGAACGTCCCTCCATGAAATACTCTCTCATCAGGTTTCGGTCTAACTACCTGGTCTAGAAGCTCTAGATAGTCTGAGGGGCCTACCACAGCCCCCGCACCAGCGAAGTATTGGCCCCCGACAGCTTTCCCAGCAGTTATTATATCTGGTCTCACGTTGAAGTAGTGTTGGGCCCCCTTATAGAACCTGAAGCCCGTTATGACCTCATCAAATATTAGGAGAAAGCCTTTCTCATCAGCCAACTCTCTAAGTCCTTTAAGAAACTCTTTCTCAGCCGGGATGCATCCTGCTACGCCTACCACGGGCTCGACTACGACGGCAGCTAGGTCTTCCCTCTTAACTACGTTCCTCACGCCCTCTAAGTCGTTGTAGGGGAGTAAGATTGTCTGGCTCGTATTAGAGTACTGCATGTCAAGTGATGAGGGACGCTCATATGGGTAGCTCACAGCCACGTGTAGTTCTGGGTAGCCGCCATGCCACCCACCAATAAACTTACCTATTTTTGTTTTCTTAGTGTATGCCCTAGCTATTCTGACAGCATACATGTTAGCTTCAGTGCCTGAATTAGTTGGCCTAACCATGTCTAGACCAAACCACTGAGTCACTGCCTTAGCCCACTTAACCTCCCACTCATTACACCACCCGAAGTGGGTTCCTAAGACTAATTGCTCTCTTACTGCCTCAAGTATAGGCTCGTATCCGAAACCCGTAACTACCGCGCCATGACCCATCCAATAATCAACGTATTCATTCCCGTCAACATCCCATACTCTAGAGCCCTTCGCCCTAACAACATATATTGGGTGTGGCGTAAAATACCTCAGAGAGTAGGAGACTCCTCCCGGAAGGTACTTCCGCGCTTCCTCATATAACTTCCTAGATTCTCTTAAGTCTTCCCAGTGAACCACCCATAATCACCTAAGAATATCGAAGGAATCATGACGTCTTTCATAGTCAAGAGACCCGGAGGTGCTTGAAGAACTCTCGGTATGATGTTAACGGCCATTGAGGCAGTAGCTATGTCGCCGGAAACCCCTGTCTCACACCTCCAACGTGTTGTCGGGACCCCCTCTATGAGTACCTCATCGTAGTCTTCCCTATCCACAGACGCTAGCAGATCTAACCTGATGAATTCTCTGCCGTTGACGTAGCCGGTACCCCACCCGTGAATCCCCGAAACTCTGCCGGGACTGATCTTGAAGTACTGAGTCTCCACAGGTTTCTCAGCTATTATCGGTTCCTGCCCTTCCTCAACTCTATCTATGTTTACCCCGAGAATACATCCTAGAAGCATTATGGACTCCGCATAACCTACATGAGCGGTTATCTCTCCTGCAGACATTTTAAGCCTGAATTCTTCAGGTGTTAAAGAAAGCCCGTATTTTTTCTGGAACGAGTACCTCCTCTTAGAAGCATCTAAAGACCTGATCACGTGAATCTTATGTACTTCTGCGGAGACAGACGTCAAGAATGCTGGTAAAGCATCGAACACGAATCCCGGGTTCACGCCAGTACCAATAACCCTGACACCGTTTTTCTTAGCTAGCTCGTCAATCAGTAAGGAGAGTTCTGGATACCTGTACCAAGGGTATGCTAAGGTCTCTGAGGTGGATACCACGTTAGCTCTTGCGGACACAGCCCTAACTATCTGAGGGTATATGCGGTCTAGGTAAGTACCAGTAGATATGATTACCACATCAGGCTTAACAGAGTTCAGGAAACTCCAAGCTACTGAGTCATGAACTACTTTAACACCTAAACTCCTACTTAACCCAGCAACAACACCTAAGTCCTCGCCAACCTTAGAAGGATCTACGTCAATCCCGCCAACTAACTCGATGCCCTTCCTAGAACTAAGGAGCTTAGCTATGAGAGACCCTATAGGTCCCACACCATAAACAACTACTTTAAGATTTCCAGTCATTGAACACACCGAATAATTATAACATAGGCTAAAATAAAAAGAGACATTAACTAGGTAGCATGTAAGGATTTTAAGTTAGCCAGCACGTACAACCCCTACCACGTTCTCAGCGACCCTATACTAGCTAGTCCCTCAGTCTTAGTACGGATATACAACAACCACTATAAATAACTATGATAAGAACCCACAAATACAGGAGTGTTAAGGACGCAACTCTGAAGAAAAAGAAAATGCCTTTGTTAGCTGTTTTGAGTTTCATAAATGTTTGTAATGTTTTGGGTATGTTAAGACCCCGATGAAAGGAGCTCTGAGGGTCATGAAGCCGAGGGTAGAGGACTGCATCAAAGAGCATCAAGCCTTATGAAACCCGAACCCTAGTCAACCTGACTGAGATCAGGAAGACTAAAGACAAGAAAGGATAGAATCAAAGAAAACAACGCAATAAAGATTAGGCAAGGTCTTTACAGAGTTAGGTACTCAGAGAAAAGTGTAGTAATTCTTAAATTCTTAAGTGCCTGTGAGGCCCAGACCCGGAAGCAACTATTTATTAATGATTCAATGGCTTGGAGCTGTATCTCCTTGAAGAAGGCTTATCTTAGAGCCGGTCTTAGGAGCGTTACCTCCATCCCTGCAAAGGACTTGAAGTATGGATATCGTTAGCTATTGTCTCGAGAGCGCGTGTGCTTGGTTTTGTGTGTTCCTTGCGCGTCGCTTAAGAGTGTTTCCCGAAACTCATAAACAAAACCTACAAATTCTTCGTTCTTGCTCTCTAGAGCAGGGCTCTCACTTGTGAAGTAGGTCACTATGTATGGTTACGCGAGGACATAAAACAAATACTTCAGAAGTTTTTATGACCTGAAACACGAGCTAAGTTTTTATTTTTGGTGAGTGACCTTCACGCATGAAACAACTCACGCCTTCCGTTTATAGAACCTAAAGTTATTACTTATGATCCGAGAGGTAAGAGAAATAAATATAAACTCTGAATAAATTATCTAGTCTGGCGTGGGTAGGGCTAGGAGGGTCGCCGCCTCCTCTAGCCGAAGGCGTAAAGCGGGGCCAGTAACCCTTCCTGGTGTAAGAAGCCTTAGTAACTGCCCTGAGGTTTGCGATGAAGCCCGCCCCGTGGGGTCGGCGGTGACGGAGCGTTCCCTGGAGGGGGAACGCTAACCGTCTTTGCAGGGGGAACCGGCCAGGCCCGGAAGGGAGCAACCTAACCCCTGACGCCGACGTTCACGGGTCACCGGGTGGAGGACGGCCTCAGGAGTTGGTTGCTAAGGCTTCTTACACTAGGGAGGGGGCCACGCCAATACTGAGGCGATGACCGCGTTGATAATACGTTTTGATGTCTGATATTATTGGGTGTTTAGTTTGGAGTGTGTTAGCTTGCTGAGTTACCCTGACTTAAAAGAAGACTTAATTAGTAGGAGGCTTGAGAAGCTGAGACGCCTAGGTTTTAAGAATTGCGTTGATTTAGGAGGTTACGAGTTGTGGGGTGCTAAAGTTTTAGGGAAGGGTCATTCATCTGTTGTTTTAGCTGCTGAGTTCACGAACTTGGGATGCGTGGCTGTGAAGGTTTTGAGAACAGACTCGAAGAGAGATTCGTTATTACGTGAGTGTGATTTAATGAAGAGAGCTTCTCCTGTAGCTCCTAAGGTCTACTATTGTGATGAGGAATTAATTGTCATGGAGTTTATTAAGGGAGTTAAGTTGGGTGACTTAGTCCCTCACATAACTTCGTGCAGAGACCTCATCACGCTATACCTAAAGATCTTGGCGGTTGTGCGTTACTTAGACTTGAAAAACATAACACATAAAGAACTGAACGTATTAAGAGAACACATAATAGTAGATGAGGTAGGTAACGTCAGAATAATTGATTTTGAGTCTGGGTTTGCTGGATTCACCTGTAATGTCTGCAGAGCTTTCTCAGCTTTGTTCATGAGGAATCGCCAGATCACGAAGTGCTGTAGTTTAGGCAAGCTAGAGAAAAACTTACTTCTGGAATTACTGAGTTCTTATAAGAAGACAAATTCTGACGAGTCTTTCACGAAGTTGATTAAGGCTATAATTGACGTATGTGGAGGTAGTTCGTGTGAATGCGTAGGTTAGCACTCACGAAACCTCTCTTGAGGTAATTATTTAATTCATCAACGCGGATCTTCCTTAAAGAGTCTCTAAATCTTAGTAACTCTATTAAGTCCTCCTCAGTGAAGGGACCTGACCTCATCAAAACTAGGTAACAATCTCTTGATAGGACGCCTCCGCCGATGCCTCTATACATTAGAGTGTTGCTTAAAGACCTCACATCATGTGGTGAGAGCAAACAATTGCTTGGGTGCGTATGTAGGCTGAAGAGTGCTCTACTTACGGGCGCGAGAATCCTATTTTCCTCACCCTCGATTAAGTATCCTTTACCATTACTTAAGACAGCTAACAGGTACTCTATCCCTGATTGACTAGTAACGTGCGTGTACGGAGTCAGCAACTCTACAGACTTAGCTAAGACTTGATTAGCTATCTTGTTGAGTAGAGAGTAAAGACCCTCACCTCCTCTACAGACCTCACCACAGTACCTATAACCAGCTAAAACTCCGTTTTCTCTTCCTTCTTCCAAACTAACTAGCTCACTAGGTTCTTCATTTATTTCCTTGCAGCAATACCTGACAGTAGGGGTCTTAGCGTCGCTCTCGACCCTCACCTTAAGATCTATACACCCATAATCCTCAACTAACTCGTAGAAAGCCCCCTCAACATAATAAAACACAGCTATCGAGGAAGTCCACTCATCACTGACTTCTACGAACTGCTTACCCAAGCCATCACCTCAGTACCTAAATAAATACATTTGCTGACTGACGTAAGGGTCGTGCTCAGAAAGCTTATTAAGCAATTTATTGAAGGTCTCCTCCACCATGCTTAAGTCTCTCAAGAGATACCCGTTGAGGATTAAGTTAGACGTGACTATATCTGAGTATAGCTCTCTATCTATTATTCCCTCATCTAAGGCTACTGAAGCTAAGTTCGTGAGATCTAACTCGGGAAGGTAATGTCCTCTAAGGAGTAAGACGTAACTTCTGATGAGGGAGGCTAAAGCGTGTCTTAACTCACTAACCTCATTGTTTTTCTTATACTTGAAGTAAGAATCTACTGCTTCCTTAACTAAGCGCAGCGCTTCAGAATAGCAAGACGTAGTCAATGAAGGAAACCTCACTCAATATTTGCGTGTCTAGACTTCAAGTCTTCTTCTGTTTTACCTAACCTAGCCATTAACTCGGCTATGATCGCATCTAGTATCACTAACGCGGCGACCTCAAACAATGTTCCTAAAGGTGCTAGAGGTTCGTAAATACCCATTAGCTGCCTGACGTTGTAGTCGTCCTCACCACTAATCTTAGTTCTCCCAGGAACCCTCACAACGATGTCTGAGAGCTTGCCGAGAGGCGAGTCTGGGTATGAAGTTATGCTAGCCACGAGAGCTCCTAAATTCTTAGCTACTTCAGCCGCAGTAACTACTAGCTTCGTCCTCCCGGAGCCTGAGATAGCTATTAGCATGTCTCCAGGATTAAGTGGTGGGTTTATGGTCTCGCCGAACACGTAGACGTTATAGCCTAAATGAGACAACCTCATAGCGAAAGCTCTACCGACAAGACCTGACCTCCCGGCACCCAAAACCAAGATCTTTTTAGAATCATAGTATATGCTCACCAACTTATTAATGAATTTCTCAACTTCTTCTAAAGAAAGCTCATTAATAGAGTAACTCAAGAACCTTGAGATATTCATGAAGGCCTCCTTAAATACCTGCACCTACTCCCTTACAAGTATTTCGTTTTTGAAGTATAAAAGGTTATATTTGGTGGCAGGTCTTTCATCATGATGATGAGGGAGGTGAACTCAGAGAAAGTGATGAGCGGCTAAAGAACTGATCAAAATTTCTCTTAAAAACGTGAGCGAGAACACAGATCATTAACTTATTAATTACGTCACACCTAATTACTATTAGAACGGTTAGGGAGTAAAGCCGTGAATCAGCAAACACGTGCTTGGCTCTCACTAATGCGTCAGATACTTAGTAGTGAGGAGAAATGCGTTGATCGCGAGTCAGTGATTAAGTACGCTGAGAAACTAGACTTAACCCAGATTGAGGGGACTTACGCGGATGTGGCTGGGAATACGTGTTTTAAATCTTTACTTCCTCTTGCTCTTAAGGCTCTTGAGGAAGGAGCCGACCTCTACGAGGTCTCGAGTTTCCTAGACTGGAGAGATTTCGAGGAGTTAGTCTCAGAGTACCTGAAACTCTCAGGCTATGAAAGTGCTCGAAACATAAGGACTAAGCTGAAGAGATATGAGTATGATGTTGTTGCGGTAGATCCTGTGTCTAGAGTTGGGTTAGTTATCGACTGCAAGCACTGGTCTCCCGGGTACGGCAAGAAAGGGAAACTCAAGTACGTAGCTAACGAGCACAAACAAAAATGCTTATACTTAGCTAAGCAGTGCCAGCAGGTCAAGAACGAGTTTAAGGTAATCAGTAAAGCTAAGTGGTTCGTTCCAGTAATCATCACACTCACGGAAGTTTTAAAAGGTAGCTTAGAAGGCGTCTTAGTAGTTCCTATAAGGTCCTTCAGAGACTTCCTAATCAATATAGAATTCTACTTAGACTTAATAAGTAAAGGAGAACACTCACTAAAGATAATTAACGAGTGTTACGTTTCGTAAGTTCTTTTAATTACTTAGGTACGTAAGGAGCTTCACTCGTGGTGTTGGTTGGGGTCGTAGTTGTATTAACTGGTGTAGTGACCGAAGTGGTTAAATTTGCTGTGGGGGTCTCTGTAGGGCTAGTTGTGGGTGTGGTCTTAGTAGTTGTTCTCGGAGCTTTCTCAGTGTAGTACCCGTATAAGCCTAGTGCTAGCGAAACACTAATCAATATCGTGAAGATTAGTAAGCCTCCTATCACGTTCTGCTTAGCGACAAACACATTTCTTGGTTTCAGACCCACCACCTAACTCATTAGTGAGATTGGTCTTAAAAACTATATTTTGTTTTCTAAGTAGTGTTATTAGGTCGGGCTAATGAGTAACTCATACGCCTACTTGCTGGGGTTGGTCTTGGCTGAAGCACTCTTATTTGTTTTGGTTAAGACTCGAGAGAGCTTGCGTGACAAGCTAGAGAAGCACAGAGTTAATGTGGGTTTCTTGTCAGTCTTAATAGATGTTGGTACTGCGTCAAGACTACGCAGAATTACGTTCCCGGGTAGCAAGCCTTTAAGAAAGGCTGTCTTTGTTGCCGGAGTATTAAACATGGCTTTAATGATAGTCTACCTATACATAACACTAATTAGTGCTGTTGAAGGCTTATTCAGGGCTATCTCGGTTGGTGAGACTCCTGTATCGCCGTTTGTTCCCGTGATTCCGGGCCTCACTATAAGTCTAGACATGCTCATCCCACTAACATTGTCTATAGGTGTAGCTATGGTCGTCCACGAAGTCATGCACGCTTTAGTAGCTTTGCTAGAGAGAGTAGAGATTGAGTCGTGGGGTATCGGGCTGTTCATAGTTTTTCCTGTAGCGTACGTTAAGTTATCTGAGAACTCATTTAATGAGGCGCCTAGGAAGTCTAAAGCATCAATACTTAGTGCAGGCATATTAGGCAACACAATAATCGCGTTACTTACTCTAGGACTAATAAGCTTGCTGTCTGCTCAAGTAAGTCTAGCTCCAGTCATAATAGACTTAGATAAGAGTAATCCCGAGCTACCAGCACTTCAAGCTAACATCTCCACACCCTCCATAATACTTGAGGTAAATGGCTCGAAAGTAAGGAGCTTAAGTGAGTTCACCTCATTCCTGAGTAAGCTAATTAATCAAAGCGTAGTTCTCGTCTTGAAGACGCAGAGGTGTGTTAAGGAGGGTTATAGGATCGTGGAAACCGGCGCTATAGAGACTTACGTGCTACGTAAGCCTGCTGGGTCTAGGCTAGGCGTGTACCTAACTGAATTAGTAACGCCTGATACGCCAGCATACGTCATTGAGGCTCTACTATACACTAACTGGATCTTCATCGTGAATCTCTCTCTCGCTATAATCAACGCTGCACCGATCTTCGTAAGTGATGGGGGCAGGATAATCACGGAGGTCTTAAGTAAGCACAGCAAGAAACTCAACTATGTTGTTCAGGGTGCAACGTCAGCTACTGTAGCAGTGTTGTTGGTGGTAGGGCTCATGAACTATATGTAGCTTAGGGAATCTTCTCGGCTTCGATGCTAGCTTAGAGCGACTAACACTTGAACGCGGATTAATCCATCATACTCAAACCCTAGCTTATGTTTCCAGTGCTTATACTTTTTAGATAGTTGCCTGCTAGGTTAAAACTTGAGGATTAAAATTTAAAAAGACTTCCGACAAGTATTAGTATGTGGTGATATAATGTCGTATTTGGAGTGGATGTTAAGGGTTCTGAAGAACTCTGTTGAGTTAGCTGGGCTACCTCAAGAAGTCTATGACTACTTAAGCAAGCCTGACAGAGTATTAATGGTTAAGATACCTGTTAGAATGGATGACGGGAGATTAGTAGTCTTTGAGGGTTACAGAGTCCAGCATAACAATGCTTTAGGACCTTATAAAGGCGGTATCAGGTATCATCCTGAGGTCACTCTAGACACAGATATCGCGCTAGCTCTAGGCATGACGCTGAAGAATTCTTTGGCTGGGATTCCGTACGGTGGGGGTAAAGGAGCTGTTAAGTGTGATCCTAAGAAGATGAGTACGAGGGAACTAGAGCAGCTGAGTAGGGGTTACGCTAGAGCTATAGCCCCTATAATAGGTCCTGAAATCGATATACCGGCGCCGGACATCAACACTAACCCTCAAATAATGGCTTGGATGGTTGACGAGTACAGCAAGCTGAAAGGCTATAACGTGCCCGGAGTGTTCACTGCCAAACCCCCGGAGCTATGGGGTAACCCTGTAAGGATATACTCAACAGGGTTTGGTGTTGTAGTAGCTGCTAAAGCCGCTGCAGAGAAGTGGTTAGGAGGTTTTGAAGGAAAGAAAGTGTCAGTTCACGGATTCGGTAACGTAGCTCAGTACGCAGCTTACTGGGCAAACTATTATGGTGCTAAGGTAGTTGCCGTAAGCGATACTTCTGGTACAGTATACGATCCTAATGGATTAGATGTTGAGCTAGCTATGAAAGTCAAGAACGAGACAGGGAAGGTAATTAACTATCCTAAAGGAGAAAAAATAAATGATCCTGATGCGTCTCTTTACGTAGACGCCGACATATTAATGCCCTCCGCGATCGAGAACGTCATAACTGAAGCAAACGCTAATAAGGTGAAAGCTAAGTTAATCGTTGAGGGAGCTAACGGGCCTACAACCCCCGAGGCGGAGAAGATACTGTATAGTAGGAAAGACTTCATAGCGGTAGTGCCTGACATCCTAGCTAACGCTGGAGGAGTCATAATGTCTTACTTAGAGTGGGTTGAGAACCTCCAGTGGTATTTCTGGGAAGAGGAGGAAACTAGAGCTAGGATAGCCGCAATAATGGAGAGAAACTTTAAGAGAGCTGCTGAGAGGTGGGAGAAACTAGAGAGTGAGAAAAAAGACAGGAGAGTAACGATGCGTGACGCGGCATTCGTATTAGCTGTTGAGAGAGTTTATAAAGCAATGAAGTTACGTGGCTGGCTGTGAGCTCCAAGAACATGAGAACTCCTTCCTAAAGATTAAGACCTCGATTTTTGAGGTGTAAGATGAACTTATTTTACTAAGATCCTCGTTTTATTCTTGGTGGTGTTCGCGTGCTCAGTAAGTTTGCTAGACTAATCACAGAGTACTGTACTGGCGTCAAGTTAGGAGATGAGGTATTAATAAATTCAACTCATGAGGCATACCCACTCATACGTGAGTTATGGATAGAGATTGTTAAGAGGGGTGGTTACCCCAGGTGGAGCGTTAGTGACGAAGTGTTAAGCGAAATATTCTATAAGTACTCTACTGAAGAACTACTGAGGTTTTATTCGAAGATTGACGAGTACGTTGCTGAGAACGTGGATGTCAGGATATCTATATTAGCCTCAACACACTCCAAATACCTAGTCAGCGTGAACCCTGAAAGACTTAAGCTGAGAGCTCAAGCTACGCGTAAGTTAAGCGAGATATTCATGAGGAGAGATTCTGAAGGTACTTTGAGGTGGGTTGTTACCGCGTACCCTACTAGGGCCATGGCTCAGGAAGCAGGCATGTCTCCCCTCGAGTACGAGGAATTCGTTTTTAAGTCGCTGAAGCTCTACGAGGATGACCCAGTCAGCGCCTGGGTCAGGCAGGCAGATACTCAACAGAAGATAGTGAACGCGCTCAGCAAAGTTTCTGAGTTAAGGGTGGTGAGTCAAGACACCGACATACTACTTAGGGTTGACGGCAGAACCTGGATCAACGACGACGGAAAGAACAACATGCCCGGCGGAGAAGTTTTCACAGGTCCTCACGAAGACTCGGTAGAGGGCACCATAAGATTTGATTTCCCGGCAGTATGGAGGGGGGTTGAAGTCAAGAACGTTAAGCTAGTCTTCAGGAGAGGCGAGGTAGTAGAGTCTGACGCCGAGTTAGGTGGTGAGTTTCTTAAGAAGATGCTTGAAACTGATGAGGGGGCTAAGAGAGTCGGTGAGCTAGCTTTCGGACTCAACTACGACATAGCAAGGTTTACTAAGGAGATATTATTTGATGAGAAGATAGGGGGGACTATCCACCTAGCTCTAGGAGCTTCATACATCAAGACCGGCGGAACCAACAAATCATCGATTCACTGGGACTTAATAAAAGACATGAGGAGAGGGAAGGTTTTCGCTGACGGCGAGCTCATCTACGAGAACGGCAAGTTCTTAATGGAGGTACTTAAATGACGTTGAGGGTAGGCGTGGTAGACACTACGTTCGCAAGAGTTGACATGGGTGCTATCGCTGAGAAGACTCTGAAAGACCTACTGCCAAGTATAGCGGTAGTCAGGTACACAGTACCCGGAATTAAAGACATGCCGGTAGCTGCTAAGAAGTTAATCGAAGAAGAAAAATGTGATGGCGTCATAACTCTAGGCTGGGTAGGCCCGACACTAACAGATAAACTCTCTTACGTAGTATCTAGCCTAGCCCTCCAGCTAGTCCAGCTAATGACTAATAAGCACGTAATAGACGTAACAATACATGAGGACGAAGCAACATCTCAAGAAGAACTAGCTAAGATAGCCGTCGACAGGACAGTCAAGCACTGCAAAAACCTACTCACGCTAGTAACTTCTGGCGGGGAAGGATTAAGAAGATACGCTGGAAAAGGCTTAAGGCAGGGTAGAGAAGACGTAGGTCCTATAAGGTAGGACCCGGCTAAGCATAATATTAATGGAAAGAACTACGTAGTTTTTGAGTTCCGTTTTTATTAAGCCCGGTGATACCTCTAACTTCTGATACTCACTTCTATCTGGCGGCTCCTTATCCTGAAGGACGAGGCTTCAAGGTTGTGAGCAGTAAAGGAGAGCTAAGGAACCTTAATGAAACACTCACGAAAAACTCTACACAAGCTATAATCAAGAAACAGCTTTCAGGAATATTTAGTAAAATTCATCATAATGTAGCGTTAATTTAGTAAGATATATTAGCTACGGTTCTAAATAGTATTGATGTAAATATGTTGAGAGCTAAGGTAAGAACAGGCGATCTCAGTGAGGCTAGAGATATTAGGAGGAGGTATGCGGACTGGGAATTCATAGAAAAACAACCACCAAAAATAAGAGCTGCACTAATATACTACATAGAGTCTGGAGACCTCTACGTAGCATCGAGAATCGCTGGACTAACAGTTGAAGAATTTAATGAGTTACGTATTAAGGCGAATATACCCAATGTATCGTAGTACTGATTTCGCGATAGCTGATACGTGCTTCCTTATTGACTGGGTTCGTTTTAGACGTAGAGACCTCATATTTAAGTTATTTAAGACTGTATTCATACCTGAGTCAGTACTCCGCGAGATCAAGAGTGAATCCACTGTTATGTGGGTAGCGTTGAACCTGGCTTCAGGTAATCTAGCACTCTATACTGAAGTGTTTGATGAGGTTGAGGAAGCCAGGAAGATTACTGAGTTGTCTAGGAGGTTGCCGGGAGCTATATCAGTAGATTTGCCTGAAGCTTTATGCATGGCTGTGGGTAGGCGTAGGGGTTACGTAGTCCTAACTGAGAATAGAGGCGCGATAATGTTCGCTGACTTAGTAAGTGATTACAATGATGTAATCGTGTGGAGGTCTCTTGAGGTACTGCTAGCCCTTCATATGAGAAGATTAATTGATGCTGACTGTAATAACTTAAGTATGTTATTCAGGGAATACGAAGAAGACACCAAGCATATTTTCCCTGAGAGAGACCTGAGTAATGGGGTTGAGGTGCTGAGACGTGAACTATGTAGTAAGAATTGACAACAAGAAGCTCAAGAAGTGGCGGGAGCTAGAAGATGAGGCTAGAGATATTAGGAGGAGGTATGCGGACTGGGAATTCATAGAAAAACAACCACCAAAAATAAGAGCTGCACTAATATACTACATAGAGAAAGGCGACATCAGGGGGGCCGCATTATTTGCGGGTATAGACTTAGAAGACTTTAGAGAATTACTAAGAAAGGCGAACATACCAACCATAACTTAATTACTGTTTACCGACTATTATTATAACTGGATGCGTCACCATTGTTAACTCTCTTTAAGGGGTGGGTTAGTACGCCACTGCATCATTTTATTTGCTGTTAGTTCAATTATGTTTAGAGTGTGTCTAGAAGTGTTTAGAAAAGGTACTGAGTATCTGAGGAGCCCTTACAAGACTATTGTTGAGAGACTTGTTAAGGAGTTACTCGAACTTTTTGGTGAGAGGTTGATTTCCGTGGTTGTTTTCGGTAGTGTTGCTCGCGGTACTGCCAGGAAAGACAGCGACTTAGATATCTTAATAGTTGTTGAGGACTTGCCTAAGTCACGTTTTGATAGATTAGCACTGTATCTCAAAGCTGAGGAAAAAGTAATTCCACTGCTTGATGAATTACTTACGGAAGGTTATGCTATCTCAATAACGCCTGTACTTAAGGCAAGAGATGAAGCAGAGAGAATAAGCCCGTTATATCTTGATATGACTGAAGACGCTATCATAGTATACGACAAAGATGCCTTCTTTGAAAGAATATTGTTACGTCTTAAGGAGAAATTAAGTATGTTAGGCTCTAGGAGGGTTTGGCTTGGGAAGAAGTGGTACTGGATACTCAAGGAAGACTCTAAGGTTGGTGAGGTGATATCAATTGAATAACATCGAGTTAGCTAAGTCGAATCTTAAGCAGGCTGAAGAACGCTTAAAACACGCTAAAGAAGCTATAGAGTCTGGCAACTACCCTTATGTAGTCAGGCAATGTCAAGAAGCAGTCGAGCTTTCTCTGAAGGCAGCTTTACGACTAGCAGGAATCGAGCCACCTAAATGGCATGACGTGGGGCCCCTACTAAAAAAAGAAAAGACTAGATTCCCGCAATGGTTCCAAGAACTCATAGACGACCTAGCATCAATATCGCGCTCACTAAGAAAAGAGAGAGAATTAGCGATGTATGGCGACGAAGAGATCGGAGTCCCTCCCGAAGAACTCTACACGAGGAAAGACGCTACACAAGCATATGAGAACGCGTTAAGAGTATTTGACGTAGTTTCACGTCTTCTCAGCGAGATACGCACGTAGTAATCCTCTTCAGGAGTTTGTCTTTATTTCACGCGTGTTCACGACCTCATAGTAAGTGTAGACCTCAACAAGATAGTGGGGCACGCTCATCGTTTTATAGGATGACAAAGAAGTTAGGTGACCCTCATTAACATCGGCGTAAAAGTTAGGTACTTTGAAGTTTCGAGTTTCACGCTATAAGTGTTGTTGAGTTTGCTAGATTTTGTTAAGAATGTCGTAATGTTTTTGTTGATATTAATTAATTTATTTATGATAATTTTAAGGGAGTTTGCTAAACGTGTCGAGATAAACATTTATTATTATACGCGTTTAATATATGTGAGGGGTTAGAGTGGGGGAAGAACAATTTCTTGGAGGGGTTCTAGTCATAGATTTAGGGGGTCAGTACACTCACCTAATATCTAGGAGATTTAGAGAGTTAGGAGTTTATACTAGCGTTATACCCTATAAGTTTGTTGAGGAATCTATTCTTCCGAAATTTAGTGCTTTAGTCTTATCAGGCAGTCCTTTAAGTGTTAGTAAGCTTAGTGAGGCAGAACTCGGTAAGTTTAGGAGGTTAGTCTTCAACAGTAGTAAGCCGGTTCTCGGGATATGTTTTGGTCACCAATTACTAGCTAGGTTGCTTGGAGGTATTATAGAAGAGAAGAGGGAGTTTGGACGCACTGGAATCAGAATAGTGAAGCGCGACCCTATATTTGAGGGTTGGGGGGACTTCGAGTATGTGTGGATGAGTCATAACGAGTGTGTTACTTCACTCCCTAATCTAGGCGAGGTTCTTGCTTTATCAGAGAATGAGTGTATTGCTGCTTTCAAGGTACTTCTCGAGGACAACGTGGTTTACGGGGTGCAGTTTCACCCGGAAGTTAGGCACACTGTGAAAGGCTTACAACTATTTGAGAATTTCCTTGATTTAGCTGGTGTTACGAGAAATTGGTCTCTAGGTAATTACGTGGAGTACGTGACTAAAGAAATGTCTAGGGAAGTAGATGCGAACGCCAAGGCTCTAGTCGCGGTTAGTGGTGGGGTAGATTCTACCGTGTCTGCTTTAATAGCTAAGAAAGTGTTTAAGGACAAGCTAGTTGCTGTCTTCGTTAATCACGGGTTCTTGAGAGAGGGCGAGGTTGAGGAAGTCTTAAGAAACTTGAGGAGCTTAGGTATAGAACCACTCTATATAGACGCAGGAGAAAGGTTCATGAAGCTCCTTGAAGGGGTTTCCGACTGTGAGGAACGTAGGAAACTAATAGGTGAGGAATTCGCTAAGATTTTTAAAGAAGTGATTGAGAATGACCCGGAAATCAAGTACTTTATTCAGGGGACGACCTACCCAGACGTAATAGAGAGCGGTGCTGTGAGTGGTTCAAGTAGAATCAAGACTCACCATAACGTTGGTGGAATACCTACCTGGTTTAACGTAAAGATACTTGAGCCGCTAAAGTACCTCTACAAAGATGAGGTTAGGAGTTTAGGGAGGCTTCTGGGACTTCCTGAGAGCTTGCTGAAGAGACATCCTTTTCCCGGACCCGGCCTGGCTGTAAGGATTATCGGGCCCCTTACTAAAGAGAAGTTAGAGATAGTTAGGAAAGCTTCTAAGATAGTTGAGGATACGCTAAGAGAGTATGGTCTCTACGACTCAGTGTGGCAAGCTTTCGCTGTTGTCGGTGATGATATGTGGGTGGGGGTTAAAGGAGATGAGAGAGATCAGGGCTATATCCTGACGATAAGGATTGTGGAGAGTTCTGACGGGATGACCGCTGATTGGGCTAGAATACCTCACGAGGTTCTCGATATCATGTCTAGAAGAATAACTTCTAGCTTAGGCAAGGTTACTGCTGTAACGTATTCTATCACGTCTAAGCCTCCCAGCACTATAGAGCCTTGCTGAGGGGTCTTAATGGAGATTCTTTACCTGCCTTGGAGTAAGGCTTTAAGTATGTGTTATAGGTTAGCCGAAATAGTTCTTGAGTCAGGCGAGGACTTCAATACCGTGGTAACGATATCTAGGGGTGGGTTAGTTCCCGCACGTATAGTCAGTGACGTGATCGGTGTAGAAGACTTTCACGTAGTAAGGTCTAGGTTTTGGGGTGTCGGGGGTAGGATACTGCAGGAACCAGAGATTAGCTATTACGGCGGGATAGAACTCAAAAACAAGAAGGTTTTGATTGTTGATGAGGTAGTTGATACGGGAACTACCATGTCTAGGATAGTTAGGTTAGTTAAGGACTTAGGAGCTCTTGAAACTAAGACTGCCGTGCTACACTACAAGACTTCTAGTTCATTCACGCCTGACTACTATGTAGAACGTATTGAGAAGTGGGTCTGGATATACTACCCGTGGTCTTTTAGCGAGACACTCTTTGAGCTAGCTAGGCAAGAAGACAACAACAAAGTACTCGAGAAAGCTTTCGAGATACTTAGGAAACTAAATGCCAGCGAACTTTATTTAGATCCTCAAAGAATAAGCGAGTCTTTAAGTGCCTACATGATGAGGTGGGGTAGAAACAAGTAAAAAGAGTCTGGACATAAATAAAATATTAGCTACCTAATCACTAAGTCTTCGGTGAGTAGCTATAAGGAGAACGGTAAGGCTGCCTGTCGAGGCTGAGAGAGCAGAACCCTTCACTATAGTTATGAGTAGGCTGAAAAACCAGAAATACCATTTAGTAGGTTCTCACTCAGCTGTCAAGAAATGCTTATGGGTTCATAACGCCTTAACTCAAGGCAGGTTTTGCTATAAGTGTAAGTTTTACGGGATTGAGTCACACAGGTGCATACAGTTCACACCAGCTACTCTCTGGTGCTGGAATGCGTGTCTTCATTGCTGGAGAGTGAGACCGCAAGACCTTGGGTTAAGGTATGAAGACTTAATGAGATTGCCCGGCGTAGACGACCCTGAGGTGATAGCAGACCTAGCTATAGAAGAACACCGAAGGACTGTCAGCGGGTACAGGAATGTAGCTCCTAGAATCATGTGGGAGGAAGCAATGAACCCAAAACACGTGGCTATCTCACTTACTGGCGAGCCCACACTGTATCCTAGACTGAGTGAGTTGATCCAGGTGTTTCATAAGAGAGGACTAACCACGTTTTTAGTGACTAGGGGTATAAGACCTGAGGTGCTGGCATCGCTTGAAGAAGAACCTACTCAACTCTACGTGTCTCTAGAAACTTGGAACAAAGAAATGTATAATTTCTTTAACAGGCCGCTCGTGAGTAAGGGCTGGGAGAAAACCTTAGAGACGCTAGAGTTGCTTCCGTCTTTCTCGTCGCCTACAGTCCTAAGAATAACTTTAATTAAAGGATTCAACATGAGTGAGGAAGATATTAAGGGTTTTGCTAAGCTAATAGATAGGGCTTCACCAACCTACGTAGAGCCGAAAGCGTACATGCACGTTGGCGGTTCTACTGAGAGGCTAAGCAGAGATAACATGCCATTAATGAGTGAAGTCTTAGACTTCGCAAAGAAGCTAGCGAGTGAGACAGGCTATGAGGTAGCTTCCTACTCAGCACCTTCAAGAGTCGCATTATTAACTAGGCTCGCAAGCCCTATAATAAGGTATGGTAGGGGATGTTCTGAAGCCTGGAAAACGGAGGAGATAGGTGACGAATTCTCGGGCGAGTACGGAACACCTGAATTCTGAGGAAAAAACTATATGTAGGGCTTAGTTAAGTTGATGCTTCTCGCTAACACGAAGGGCGCCCTAATAGGTGTTCGGACTTCCCACCAGGTGATGTCGTATGTTTGCTTCGTTAACCCCTCAACACTGTTGAGTAGCTCTGGAAAGCTTGTCGCTATCCTTACTCTGCCAACACTGCCTGTTACCTCACCATTCTTGACTAGCAGTGTGGCGTCGCGCGCGACCGTAGAGAAACTTCCCTCAACATAATTCTGTAACCTGGTATACCAGTTATTCGTTATTATTACTCCGTTTCTTAACTCACTAATCAGTTCATCCTCTCTAAGATCTCCGGGCACTATGTGTAGGTTCCAAGGATTAGGCATAACCCACCCGGCATTACCGGTTGACTTAACTCCAAGTTTTGCAGCCGTACCCGAGTTGTGGAGCAAGTTGCGGAAAATGCCCTCCTCTATTATAGGTTTATTGTAGGTAGGGACTCCCTCATCATCGAAAGACGCTACGTTGGGTAACGCGGGGTCTCTAGGCGCGTCTATCAGCGTAAGCTTTTCTGAAGCTACCTTATCTCCGGGCTTGAATTTCATGAACATGGAGTAACCCATTAATACTGCTAGTGCTGAGGACATGAAGGCCACGTAGTTCATTAAGTTACCTACTACTAGCGGTGAAAGAACTACATCATACTTGCCTGGCTGAAAATCTACTTTATTGTTGGTTATTGATGCGTACTTGCCGGCTTTCTTGCCGACTTCCTTAATCTCTTCCTCGTTCACGTGAGTTGATCCATGAGCCCAGTGACCACTAAATTCTTTCTTGAACGCTCTTAAGTATGCCTCAATTAGTGTTTTTCTTTCTGAGTTCTCAAATCCCCTACTAGTAACTAAGACTTTCTCATCACTGCTTAAAGTTAGGGTGCCCGCGACTCTCTCAGCCCCCTCGGATAAGGCTCCCTCAATCATTAGCTTAGTTAGTTTGCTTGGATCCTTCATAGCGTTAATCACGTTTACGTCGAAAGACTCATCAACTAGTTTCACTTCCTGAGGCTCCGGTAAAGGAGCGTAAAGCTCCGACTCCTCAATTCTCTCAACAACGCTCGATATCTTCTCAACAGCTTTGAGGACTTTCTCAGGTCTCCCAACAGAGAATTCCAGTATTACTACTCTCTTTGCTTTAGTTAGGAGTAGTGCTACGTCGGTAGTCAGCCAGCTCTGAGCTACTGATGGCTCAGTATTCCAGAGCTTAACCATAACCCTATCACGTGTCCTCATAAGGACTGCCACGTCATCATAGTTACTCCTTAGCTTACTAACTACTTCCCTGCCCAACTCGATTATATCGGTCATCACGCCACCACCCCTAACCTGATTTTAGCGATTCTAACGTCTGGACCTCCAAACCACACGGGAACACCTTGAGAGGGCTCTCCCTTACCGCAAGTACCGGGATAGAACTTTAGCTCTCTATCGACAGCTACCACGTTGCTGTAAAATCCCTGCGTAGTTATTTCTAGCACGGGGTTTCTGACCGGCTCAGCTAACTCACCATCCCTTATTAAGTAAGCTTCTAAACCCACGTATCTCTGATTCCATCTTACGTCATCTATGTTCCACTCCATGTAAGATTTTATGAAGACACCTACGTTGATGTCTTCTATCAGTTCGTCGAAACTCATGGTTCCCGGCTTGAAGTACGTGTTACTCATGCGTATTATAGGTTCTGACGCGTAGTTCATCGCTCTAGCTGCTGCATTGCTCTTAACGCCGAAGATACTTGCCGTGTGCCTGTTATGTAGTGCCTCATTTATCACTCCCTCCTTATATAGGTATCTGGGTCTTGCAGGCACTCCCTCATCATCATACAAGTAGAAACCGTTGCTGCCAGGTATTGTAGGGTCTTCGATAACAGTAGCTAACTCATTACCTATCCTAAACTTGCCTATCATTTCTTGCTTGACGTACGATTCTCCGGCTTGTGCGGCTTCACGACCCAGTATTCTGTCTGCCTCCATCGGATGGCCAGCAGACTCATGGACTAGCAACCCAATAATCTCAGACCCTACAACTACGTCAACAGGTTCTTTAGGTGGCTCAACACCGCTTACTAAGACGGTCTCAAGCCTCTTAGCTTCTTCTGCGAGAACGTCGACAGGTCTCCAAGCGTCAAGCAATTCGCCGCCGCCAGAACTACCGAACTCCTTCATTCTCTGTAAGGTGCCTTTCTGTGGGTGAAGTAATACTAGATTAGCTGACACGTACATCCTAGGAATCCTAGACCTAACGTAGGCACCCTCCGACGTAACAATTAATTTTTCTTGAGTATGTGTCTCAGCCCTGAACACGCAGACAGGTAGCTTAACCTGATTAACAGACTTAGTCAAGACATCAAATACTTCCTTACCTAGACTTATTAAACCCTCCACACTTACTTCTTCTAAGCTCGTCTTCGGTATTACCTCGTAAGAAGCCCTACCAACTCTCTCTTCACTAAATTGGATAGCGTTCTTTCTTAGCGGGGCTACAGACCTAGCCCTACTAACAGCTTTCTCGAGAGTCTTTCTAAGACTCTCAGCACTTAAGTCGTTAGTAGCAGCAAATCCTAAAGACCCGTTAACTAGAACTCTAACTCCAATACCTTCTTCTTTAAAAGACCCTACACCTATTACTCTACCATTCCTCATAGAAACTGAGACTCCGTAATCATTCTGGTAACGCACTTCCACGTAAGAAGCGCCTGCGGAACTCCCCTCACTAATTAACTTATTCATGAACTCCTCATTGATATCCAGTTAAGACACCCCAGCATATATATTCGGGAACACTATTAAAAACGGGTGACGTGATTTGAGCAGACGTGAGGTATTGGCCTCCCTGGGCTTCTCTGCATTATTCTCACTAGCTCTAGCATACGCGTCGATAGAGATCATCAGCATGATCAATAAGTGGATGCTCGGCTTTATTCCTGACTGTGCGTTATTGGGGGATTTCCCTAGATGCCAAGAACTAGAGTCGGTTTTAAGGATCTCCGGTTATGTAGGTTTAATAATCATCTTCGTTATCATATTTCTTGGATTCCTGCTTGATAAGATTAAGTTGCCGCTACTTGGCTCACTAGCTCTCTATTTGCCGACGATAGGGTACTTCGCCTTCACTATGTTCTTCTTAGCGGGGGTCGGCGTCTTAAGATTTCTGTGGATCCCGTTCACAGATTCGGAAGTCTTCGTGAGGCTTGGTTTAATCACGTATGCTCCTATGTGGGCAATTAACGCAGCGGTCACGTGGGTCGCTAAGTTAGTAGTGCCTGAGTTGAGTGGCGACTTTTTTGTTCCGGCCTGTTTCGTGTTCATGGTGGCTGGGTTGACGGTCTTCTTTTCGGGTACAGCAACGTGGGTGAGGGACAGGCTACGGCACGAAACCTTAAGTACTGGAGGCATGTATAGGTTTTCTAGGCATCCTCAGTACCTAGGCTTCATAATATGGGGCTACGGTCTTTTGAGTTTAGCTAGCGTGGTTGAGGGGGGTAGAGGGTGGTCTCCGCTAGCGCCTGGCTTGCCGTGGTTGATCGCGGTCATCATAATCCTGAGCGTGGCATTAACCGAGGAGATTAAGCTAAGGAGTAAATTAGGTGGTGTGTACGTCCAATATGCTGAGCACACACCTTTCATCATCCCGATGCCTAGAACTCTGAAAGGTATGGTCGCGTACCCAGCAAAAATACTTATAGGCGTGGAAATGCCTACAACGCGCAGAGAAGTGTTCGCTGTAGCGTGCACTTACCTCACGTTAGTTGTGCTTGCCTCATTAATTACTTCATATTTAGTTTTTAGCTAGCTTTAATTAGAGCCTAGCGTATTCGTTATGAGGGTGAATAAGGTGAACTTAGATAGAATCTCGAATTTGAAGTATGTTGTTAGGAGTGGCTGGATTATTAGGGGGGTTCCTAATGCTTTAGCTGAGACTGTGGCTGGTCACACGTTTGAGGTAGCTCTGATAAGTATGTACTTGGCTGACGAGTTAAGGAAGTGTGTGGAGACCGACGTAGAGAAAGTACTGAAGATGAGTTTAATCCACGACATACCTGAGGTGGTAGTCGGTGATGTAGTGAAGCTAGTTAAGTCTAGGGCACCAGAATTCTTTAATAACATAGAGTTAGAAGCTATGAATGAATTAGGCTTAAGTAATTACGTTAACTTGATAGAAGAATTAAATAAAGGACACACTCTTGAAGCTAAGCTAGTGAAGCTCTCTGACTTCGCTGCAACATATCTTCAGGGCCTCCGCTACTTAAGGACAGGACACGAGGAAGTTAAAGAGATAATCACGAACACTAAAACAGTCTTAAGAGAACTCATAAACACTTGGGCCCCCGAGGAATGTAGCGAATTAATAAGAAAACTTTTAAGAAGCTTAAGCGTAGACTTGTGACTCTTTCCTAGCAATATCCTAGTGAGTTAAGAACAAACTATAAAGGAAATTAGAACTGAAAGCCTCGCTCTTGAGGGCGGGGAGGAGGTCAGATTTGTGAAGTACTACGTGAGTGGCTGAAACTTGCGGCAGTCAATAAACACTTTAAGTTCTAGGTGCTAAGAAGATCTCGTAGTGCTTTTTGTCATCGTTTTTATACCACCACCAATAATTCCTGTAAGAGTAGATCTTGATGTAGGGGGTATCATATTGATCATCGCTTCTCACAGCTTTATAAAAGCTCACAGATAGCGAAACTGGCCCCCAAATCTGGTAATTGAGTGTTATGCTCGTGCTTGCGAGAATCTCGTCAGGAGTTTCATTTTCTCTGAAGTATATTTCTGTACTTCCGGGGTGCCCTGGACAAGCATAAGCGGGTACTTGTGGCGGGATCCAAGGTGAGTACTCGTTTGGTAATGAGGATTCTTCTGCTGTACGTGCTACAGAGCCGATTTCGTAAGGATATAGTAGCCAGAACTCATAGCATACGCCAGCGAAGCCGTCCCAGCACCCCCACCCCCACTCATAAACATACCGTACGTAGAAATACACTCTGTCTTTATAGTAACCTGATATCGGGGAAGTCTCTCTTGAGATAAGGAATGAAGTTATTTTCTTCCCGGCGGAAACCCATTCTACCTTAGACTCGTCTCTAAGGTATATACCCGTGTCAGAGTCAGCAAACCCCTCTAAATAAACTGCTGATGAAGGTTTGCGACCAATCACGCCAAAACTTGCTTGTAGCATCGCTATTGAGTATATTTGGGGTCCTTTAATCCAGGTATAGCACGACCCTCTCTTATAAGAGTAATCCTCTTCTTCTATTACTATGTTGCATGGGAAAGAAGTTTCTTCCACGCTAATAGTCTCTACATTCTCAGAATAACTTGTTTTCGGTACTAAGCTCTCTTCACTACTTGCTATTATGTCCTCCGTGTGTAATATACTCCTAGGAAAAACCTCAATTATCTTAACCCACTTAAAAATTCTTTCCTCGTTCTTATCGCACACAACCAGTACAGCATATTCTTGTGGTTCATAATAGCTTACTCGATACTCGCTGGTTCTAGAGTCTAATTCATACTTAGTTACCATAGCGAAGAGGAAATTACTTACTATGACTGTATCTCCAGGGCTGTGAAGACCCTTATACAGCATCTCCGCATAACCTGTCTTCGTAGGATTATAGGTGGTTGGAAACCTTAAGACTATGAGACCGCAATAATCAGCCTCCACGTGAGGCAAGCTTATCTTTAGCTTAATCAACATCCTAGGCTTTCCTTCAATCCATGAATTAATAACTATGCTTAAGTCATCATTGAATGCTACGACCATAGTTACGGCAGAAATTAAAACAAGTACGGTAATTATTAGAGTAAGAAATTTAGGATTGAGTAGCCGTACCACTATCTCACCCTAATTATGCATTTATTCTCATGAATAATATTAGAAAAACTAATTAATAGTATAGCTCATCTACAAAATTTATGAAAATATTATCAATTTCCTCAACTTTGTCTTTCCAGCCAATCCTTTCATAGAACCTTCTTATTACCTTAAACGTATTGACTACCTTACTCTTATTTCTCGTTTTGACCACCACAACAATTGTCTAAAAAGGCTTTTTATATCTTGTCGTAATGAGTAACGAAAGAATACGTGTTTTAGCTCGGGCGTGTCTTTGCTTAATTATCTCGAACCTCGAGAATTCTAAGATGCGAAGAATAGAGAATTAAAGAATTTTCTGCTAGACTTTTACCCCGTATTTCTTTATCAGCAGATTAAGGAACTTGTGTGTTCTTCTCGTTTGCCTCTTGACGCGACCACGAACCACAATGAAATAATTGGGTAAGCATATTGGGAGAAACAGGAGTCCTTACGGTTTGAAAAATCCCTTTTGTTTAGATGTTTATTAGTCCTGTGTAGGAGAGTATGAGGAGTGTTAAGAACGCTGTAGTGCTGATCAGTATGTTGTCGTCTATGGGGTTGAACTCGTAGTGTTCTATGTATGAGGATAGTGCCGCTACCGGGATACCCCAAGGCCCTACGAAGTAGTACGCTATGGGCAGGCATACTAGAAACATCGCGAGATTACCCCACCAAGACTTTGTTCTCTTCCTGTATATTAGGTTCCTGACTACTCCTGTGGCTGCGTCGCCGAAAGACATAAAGAGGACTGGTATTAGTCCGTAGACAGGTGTGTTGAAGATGAGCCATGAAGCCAGCAGTATCGTTCCCCAAGCTACGCAGAAGTTGACTTCGTAAGCGTTATCTGGTACTTGAAACCATGTCAAGAGTTTCCCTCTTTTGTGAGGTGCCCAAGTTATGAGTGCGAGCACTAGTGCTAGGATGAAAGGTATTGTAGGTGACGTAAACACGAAGGGTACTATCAGCGCTACGACTCCTCCTGCCAGCACGTGTATTAGCTTTCTGTTAAAGTATACGGCTACGTTGTGGGCGAAGCCCTTCCTAACCATTAAGTCGTAAGTGTATTTAGTCCCGTAAACTACTCCTAAGACGTAAGTAAAGAGTATCGTGGCGTACGCAGCTTCTGCAATAGTGTTCGCTGGCGTTAGAGTCTCTAAGTGTAGTCCTATGTTCATTTACTTAAGCACCTCAACATCCCTGAATATGCTAATAAATACGTATTGTAAGACTTTTATATCTTACGTCTCAAGAGATTCATTGAGAAGTGGTGTGTGGATTCAGTGCTAGGTTATGCCGCGATATTGGTTGCTTCAGTTTTATGGAGTCTTAGTCCTGCCTTGATAAGTAGGTATAGGGGTATTGTGAGGCCAGTTACATTCACCGGGCTTAGAGCCTTGACTGCCGCGTCGTCTGTTTTTCTAGTCTTGCTTTGTTTAGGTGTGAGTTCAGAAGCTGTAGAGCTTAGCACGTTATTCTTGATCATTCTATCGGCACTCATAGGGCCTGGCTTAGGAGACGTTTGCTTCACTAAGTCTATTAAGATCTTAGGAGGATTTACCGCTGTGGTCTTGAGCTACACTTACATATTTTTTGCTCAAGCAGTAGCTGCAGTGTTTTTGGGTGAATCCGTGAGGCTTCCTGCGGTTTTGGGCGCTACGCTAGCTTTCTTAGGGGTAGTCTTGGTTGCGGGCAGTGATTCAAGTCGCTTGAGAGTAGAGCGCGAGGGTTTTGCTTACGCAATGCTTGCTTCAGTTAGTTGGGGTGTTTCAATAGCTCTAATCAAGGTAGCGTTGAGGTTTGTTAGCGAGGTTTTCTTGACTTTGCTGAGGCTGGTCGTAATATTTGTTGTTTTTCTTCCTTTAGGGCTTGCTGTCGAGGGTCTGCCTCCTAAAGGTATTTTCGGGCAGTTGCTTGCCGTAGCTTCCGCGACAGCTATTCTTGACTGGAGTTTAGGTATGTATCTCTTCATCTACTCTATAGGGTCTATAGGAGTTTCAGCTACTGCGGTAGCTACCGCGCTTACTCCAGCCCTAACAACCGTCACTACGAGGTTTCTGTCTGGTGAGAGGCCTTCAGCGACGCATTTCTTAGGTGTTTTAATTACTTCGGTAGGTATCTTGGTTACCGCGCTCTAGTGCTTGCAGCAGTCTTCTCACCAGAGCGAGACTGTTTTAACGCCTTCCTTGAGTAGTTTGTGTAGTTGTTTCTTGAAGTAGAGGTAGCCGAGAGCTAGGAACGCTGTAGGATACGCTGTTGAGACTGCAGTCATTATTTCTTCAGGCAGTATCAAGGTTGTAAGGCCTAGTGAGTACCTGAAGAGTTCTGCTGGGTAGCTGAAGGGGGTTAGCAGAGCTATTAGCCTCATAGTGGGCGGTAAGTTAGTTAGGGGGGTTATGCCTCCCGTAGCTATCGGGAGTATCCAGGAGACGAACTCTACTACTGCGCCGGAAGTCCCGGATGCTATGAGTGTTGAGCCTAATATCATGGCGTAAGCGAAGAGAACGATCATTAAAGAAAACAGTCCTAGCAGGAATAACGCAGGATTCGTTACTTGAATTATTGGCGGGGCTATGAGGGCTGAAAGCATCAAGTACGTTATGCTTAGTGAGAGTGCTAGCCAGCTAATAGTCATCGGTATTATGCCTACGTACATGACGAAGATGCTTGACCCACTAATAATCACGTTCTCTAGGACTCCCCTGAAGAGGGAGTCTCTGAGTTCCCAGCCCCAATCCCACGTGCTCACGGAGTATGCCTGGAAGATAGCTATGCCGACGAACGCGTATGTTGAGATTATGCTGGCTGGTGTTTCCGGGTTCCTGAAGAGAGTCATAGGCAACATTAAGATAGCTAGCCACGTCGCCATAGAGATTAAGCCTAAGAAAAAGCCTTTACTCCTCAATAGTTCTGCCTTAACGTAACTCACGAAGACTACCTTAGCTGAATTCGCGAACAAGCGCACCTTCTCAGGAAAACTCACGTCTTGATCCCCTCCCTCAACTTCTTGGTCTCTAAAGACTTAGTGCTGTTGTAGGAGAGAGGACCGTATGCTACTGCTAGGGCTGTGCCAGCCCCGAGCCATGTGAGGGCTCTCAGGACTTCAGGCATTCTCTCACTCACTAAAGTATAGAGCATTAAGTCCACTACGTGTGATGAGGGCAGGAGGTAAGATATTATGCGGACTGCTAGAGGCATTAAGACTCGTGGGTAGTAAATACCCAGCAAGATCATCATGAGAGGTCTAACAATATTTAGTAGTCTCCAAGACTCTCCCATCAACATCGATATGCTGCAAGCTAAGAGTATAGCGAAGGTGGAGAGGAGCAGGCCAGCCAGACCCCCCAAGCCCATTATGAGGGATGAGGTGAGTAGTCCTTCAAGACCTTCGAAGTACGTGAAGATAGGTATTAAGCTAGTGAATCCTAGTATCATAGTCAAGGCTAGGCGAGGAATAGGTATTACGAGGAGTCTGAGAAACCAAGGCGTAGTACTTGAGAGTACGTACGGTAGTGTTCCTATGTTGTCGTCGTAGATAGGGCTCCATAAGACGTCGTCTACTATCCCCAGTATGACTAAGAAGTTAAACGAGGCTGCTATGAAGAAAAGAAAGGGGTTTACTCCAACCTTAGCCTCAAAGTTCTCTAAGGACCCTACTGACGAACCAACGAATATTATGAAGAAAGTCATTATGTAGGGGTATGCAATATACGTGAGTAGTACTTGCTTTCTCCTCAGTAATTCCCCGTAGACCAGCAGCGTCTCTGACTTGATTAGCTGGAGTACTCTCACGACGTCTTACCTCCTGTGAAGTATATGAATACGTCCTCGAGAGTTGGCTCAACTACTTTAAAAGAATTCATTGAGAGACCTTCCACGGTCAGCAGTTTCACTATCTTATCAAGAGTCTCCTCAGGAGACCTCACGTTGAACTTCACTTCCACGTAGTCTACGTCAAGTTCTTCCGTCACTATGTTGCCTGCTGCCACGTCAGCTAGCTTACTTAAGAACGCGTTAAGATTCCCTGCAGCTCTCCTGACTTGAAGAACCACTGTCTTTATGTCACTTACTTTATTTTTTAGTTCCTCGGGAGTGCCTGAAGCTACTATGAGTCCCTTGTTGATTAGCAAGACCTTGTCGCAGACTAGCTCCGCCTCAAACATATTGTGTGTCGTGTATATTACTGCCTTATTCTCCCTCAACGCTAAAGACTTAACTAAGTCTCTCACTTTCCTAGCACTCATTGGGTCGAGCCCTAGAGTCGGCTCGTCGAGCAGGAGTACCGGCGGGTCTTTCAGGAGTGCTCTAGCTAGTGAGAGTCTGGCCTTCATGCCTGTCGAGTACTCTTCGTAGAGCTTGTCTTCAGCTTCTAGTTCTTTCAGCCCTACTAAATCCATTACTTCATCAACTCTCCTCCTCAGCTCAGCCCCGCTTAACCCGTAGAGAGAGCCGAAGTAGACCAGGTTTTCCCTCCCTGTTAGCTTGCCGTAAAACCCTTTCTCGACACTCAGCATTACCCCGATTAACTTTCTGACTTTACTAGCTTCCTTTACTACGTCGAACCCTCCTATCCTAGCCTCGCCAGAGTCTGGTAGTAGGAGTGTTGAGAGTATCTTGATTGTGGTGGTCTTGCCAGCGCCGTTAGGTCCTAAGAGCCCTACGACCTCGCCGTAATTAACTTTGAAGCTCACTCCCTTCAGTGCTTCAACAATTAGTTTCTCGCTTTTCAGTAGACCTTTTCTCTTCTTAGTCAAGAACCTCTTAGTTAGCTCAATAACCTCAATTGCTTCATCGCTCATCATTAACCCCTACTAAATAGGGATTACTGTTTAGAAAATAATAAGTTGCTTAGTCTTGCGGTAGTTATTCAGGCTGTCACACGCAGCTTCAGCACCTTGTCGAGTACTACGGCACTTACGTCTGGGGCTACGACGCTGTTAGGTAGTTTCTTAGAGAGCTTAACTAAGTTCTCTACTTCCTGATACATGCTGCTTAAGTCTTCTAGCGTTACTTCTTCGTGCCTAAGATTTATTAGTGCCGGCGTAGTCGCCACGAATATTGCTTCATGCGAGAGTGCCTTAAGCCTCTTGAAGACTCGGAGAGCTGCCTCCACGTCACTCAGGTCTTCAAGACACACTATGTTGACTACCACGCAGGGGGTTGAGCAAGTATTAACTACTATCGGGAGTAGCAGCCATGAAGCAACTCTCAGCGCTGAGTAAGTCATTAGGGGTCTTTCAGGCCATTCAATCCTGGAGAGGACTTCTACTAACTCACCTATCTTGTTAGCTGAAGTTACCTTGTTACTCAGTAGGAAACCTCTCTCACTAACTACGAGTAACCTGACGTGGAGGCCGTTTATGAGGAGTCCTGAAGCTAGCTTACAGACTTCACGCAGAAGGTTTTCAAGTGCTTTACTCCCCGGATAGAAAAACTTGTCGCTAAGTACGAGAGATATTATGACGTCTCTATGCATTTCTTTCTCGAATTCTTTTACGGCTAGTCTCGAGAGTCTTGCCGTGGCTTTCCAGTCTATCTTCTTGAACTCATCTCCCGGCATGTACTCCCTCACCTCAAATATGTTTGTGCCAGGCCCTCTAGTCTTTGAGGGCCCCATACCTAAGTGTCTGAAGCCAGGCACCGGATAGGGAGTGAGTCCCGCACTAAACTTAGGTAGCACGCGCACCTCACTAAAGATCTCAATAGTCATCAGTCCTTCAGCGAGCCCCCCGAGAACGTGGAAGTGTAGGTTCAGTGTGTTTATTCTGTGTGTTCCTACCCTAGCGTTCAGTCCTACTTTGATCTCTAGTGTTCTATCTCCGCTCCTCACCGAGTACTCAGAGATTCTTGTGCCGGCGTCACATACGAGGCTGACCCTAGCAATCTTGAGTAGTCCTAGGTGTGGCGCCCTAATAACTATCTCTAGGGTTGGTGTCTCGTCTTCAAGGACTCTCACTTCCGGCGGGTAGTCAGCGAGGACTTTATTTACTTTCTTGAGTGAGTGTAGTACTCCAGCGGCGTAGCCGGCTACCAAGAAGCCTGCAGTACTGAGTACCGTGTAGTAGCTTAGTTGAGTAATTACTAGCAGTGATGACAAGAGTACTGAGGTGAGGACCAGTAAGTATATGCCGCCGTAACTGACGTAAGTGACTGAGGCTCTCGCTTCTTTTATGGTCTCGGCACCTCCACGACCCTTAAGACTTCCTCTATTACGTCTCTTGATGAGAGACCTTCGGCTAGTACTTCAGGCTTTAGCAACACTCTATGGCTTAGTGCGGGTATCGCGGCAGACTTCACGTCGTCAGGTATCACGTAGTTCCTGCCTTCAGTGAGTGCTAAGCACTTAGCTAGTGTGTGGAGCATTATTAGGCCTCTTGGCGTGACTCCTAGTCTGACGTACCTGTGCTTGTTTATTGCGTCATGTATTCTCAGCATGTACTCCGTCACCGAGTCGTCTACGTAGACACTGCCTACTTCTTTCCTGCCCTCAAGTATCTCGTCAGCGTTAGCTACAGGCTTCAACTCAGTGAACACTTCTTCTATTTTCAGTGTCCCTCTCCTGAGCAACTCTATTAAGCCTTCCCTGCTCAAAGTCTTCATGCTTATCTTCAGGAGAAACCTGTCTAGCTGTGCTTCAGGTAGTGGGAAAATCCCTTCTAGTTCTACGGGGTTCATAGTAGCTATGACTGTGAAGGGCTCCGGTAACCTGATTGTTACGCCCTCAATAGTTACTTGCTTTTCTTGCATAGCCTCAAGAAGTGCTGACTGAGTTCTCGGGGATGCCCTGTTTATCTCATCAGCCAATACGAGGTTGGCGTTCACGGGACCTACGACAACCTCGAAATCTCCTGTCTTCTGATTAAATACTTTAGTCCCGACTATGTCTGCAGGCAGTAAGTCGGGTGTTAGCTGGATCCTGCTGAACTTCAGGTTAAGTAGCTTAGCTACTGTCTTGGCTGTTAAGGTCTTAGCTATGCCGGGTATTCCCTCAATCAAGACGTGCCCTCCAGCAATTACCGCTAGCACTAAGAGCTTCACGTCCTGTTCTCTCTCAACTAAGACTTCCTTAGAAGCCTCAACGACTTTACTAACTACTGACTCGACGCGCCTCAACCCCCTCTCCACACTATTTTTTACGTGATTATCTAATTAATTAGTATCTCAGCACCTCTATGGGCTTAACTCCCTGAAGTATTAACCCTTATTTTCTCTGAAGCCTATTTATTTTAGGCGGTGAGGCTCGCGATAGTGTTTGGTCTTCCCAGAACGCTAGCTTCGGGGCTAGCGTTATTCCTGGTTTTATTAGTTTTTCCTAGCTTCGTTGCTGAGGCGAGGCACTCACCAGAGCTTCAAGTCAGGTCTCGTGAGTTGTTAGAGGCTCCGGAGGTCTTGGCTGAGTGGCTGAGTAGGGTTGGGAGAGAAGACTTGAGGGTCTTGTTAGAGGAGGCTGTCTCAACAAACAACCACACTTTGATGAAGTATGTGGTTACTCGTGTTTTTGAGTACCTAGCTAGTGACTCTCCCGTCACTCTGTTCGTTGGCGGTAAGCAGCTAATGACTCTCAAGATACTTAATAAGTCTGACGACTTGTCGGTAGGTAGTAGAGATTTAGGATGGCTACTCTACCACGCTACGAGAAGCCTGAATAAGACGGACTACTCCTCACTTTCTAACATGCTGTTGGTTGTTCTCTCAGGTCTCGTGAGTTACGGGGACCACAACGAGTTGGCGTATTTTATGATTTACTTGATGAGTGAGCCTTCAGTAAAGGTAGTCAGTGAAGACTTAAGGAGTGAGTTAAGACTCCAGATTCTTAGGTTTTTAGACTATATCGAGTTAAGAGACTTTAGGAAAGCAGCTGATTTAGGCGTCAACGTTTCTTACTCGACTTCTATGTTGTTGGGTTCGTGCATGTACTTGATAGCTACTTCATACGCTGAGTATGAGTCGCTGAGTAAGTTAGGTGGTAGCGGTTCTAGTAACTCAACAAGTAGTCTAGTCATTAACGAGGTGGTTGAGTCTCTGATGAGAGCTAACGTCAGCAGTTCCTTGATTGAGGTTCTTAAGAAGCTCCCGCCAGAAGATCTTAGTAGGTTACTGAACGACCTTAACAGGTTTGAGGAAATTGACGAGGAATCTCTTGTGGAGGAGATCAGTAAGTATGTTAGGGAGAGGAGGTATAACGTGAGGGCCGCTAGCTCAGGCTCTAAGACTTCATCACCTATTGTTGTGCGGGTCTTCACGGCTGTCAGCGGCAGGGAAGTAAGCTCAGAGATTTCTTATAGTCTCTCAAGCAAGTTAGGTTCTCTCATGTACTTAGTTTCCTCAATACCTGCTTTCCTGAGCGGTCCCAGCACTCCAGAAATCACTCAAGAAGCCGGCCTACACCCCCCTAGTAGAGCTACTTCAGGGTCTTACGTGGTGCTCTTGTTGCTGGTGATTTCTTCTTCTGGGGCTGCCTTACTGATTTTCCTTAAGTTCTTCCCTGCTAGCAAGCCTGACTTAGTAGGTGAGGTTTCCGGTGTTAAGCCAGCGCCTCAATCAGCAGCTATAGCTTCTTACGTTGTGAGGGCTTTCTGGTCTGTTGTGGGTTTCTTGTGCAGGTTTTTCGAGGTGTCTTTAGGTAAGCACGAGACTCACAGAGAGATTATGGCTAAGCTAGTGCCTAAGATCAGGGTTTTCGCCGGTGAAGAGAGCGCTAGGCTGTTTAGCGACTTAACCAAGTATTACGAGTTAGTCAGGTTCGGTAACGTGCGTGAAGATGAGGTGATGGTGTTTGTCGCTAGGCGTGTCGAGGAGCGCGTACGTGGCTGGGAGCAGAATCCCTGAAGTCTTGTTAGTGCTTGTCTTCTTGTTTTCTTTGTTCGCGTCTATATACTTAGGTAACTACGTGCTTGTCTTTTTTGCCGGGTTAGTCACGTACACCTACATGGTTTTGAGCGGTCACGTGATGGTTGCCTCCGTAATCTTACTTACCTCGCTACCTTTTCAGGCCTTAGTGGCTGGCCCTCAAGTAGTTCACGTGATCGCTTACTATTCTCTAGTCTTGTTAGTCAAGTCTCTGGTCCTCTTGAGGAGGTCTTGCCTGACCTTAGCCTCCGCCTTAGTGCCTCCCCTAATCTACCTCACTCTGTTTCATCCAGTAGTTGAGGTCCCCCCACTCCACTACTTGCTTATCTGCTGTGTTGCTTTGCTCGCAGGCTACTTAATGAGGGTCTCCGAAGAACTGATTGTTTTCGGTTCTACTAGTCTTGAGGTGTCTGAACTCGACTTTAGCAAGTTCTTCAGGGCTGAGAAGTTCCTGAGTCTGCTCGCACTATCTTACGTAGTTACTGTCTTACCCACCCTACTCTTCTTGGTTTTCCTGTCTCACGGCCTAGTCTTCACTCAGTCGTTGCTGGCTTCTCTAGTTGCTGGCTTCTCAATAGTTGTTTTCTGGTTTTTGGTTCGCGGCACGGCCCCGAAGCTAGTCTTAGTTCTCGTTTCTACGGTGTTCGCGGCTCTTGTGGGGGGTTCTTTGTTATTGAGTGTTTTTGAGGAGTCTCTCAGGCTGTTTGAGGAGGTGGTTGGGTACTTTGGTTAGGGTTGATTTGAAGTTTCTTGTCCTGTACTTGAGTTTCTTTCTGCTCGTGAGTGCTGTGTTGTTAGCTGTTGCTCAGAGGTATGTTGCTTCCTTAACTTCCTTAGTTGCTGGGTTAGCTCTCCTCAGCTACGCTAAGAGTTTGGTGAGGGGGTGTGGTGAGGGCGGCTCTAAGTAGCTTAGTTTTCGTTGCTTTCTTGCTGGCTTTGCTGGCGGAGCCCTTCCCAGTAGGAGTAGTCTTGAGCGGTGCTTCACCACGTAACACAGGCTATGAGGGCACCTCACGCTTGAGGGACCTGCTGGTTAGTCTAGGGTATGACGTGAGGTTAGTTGATTCGTGGGTTCTAGCCCTGCTCTACCCGAGCTTGAGTTCCTGCCGAATAGTCCTCATAGTATCTCCTGAGGAGCCCTTCACTCCTGAGGAGGCTGGCGTGATTGCTTGGTTAGTTAGGAGTGGTTCAGGCATCGTAATAGCTGATGAGGGCCCCTACAGCAACGCTGTCTTAGAAGCTCTAGGCAGTGATGTAAGGATTTCAGGAGAGTACCTCAGTTTCGGTGGTTCTCAGGTTTTTCACGGGGTAGTTAACGTCAGCGGTGTGGAGACCCTCATCTACTTTGCTTACGCCTCGAGTGTTAGGTCGCGTGACGGCGTGGTAGTGGCTTACAGGGGTGGCGTGGTGTTGGGTGTGAAGTCAAGTGTTTTCGGGAAGCCTGCCTACGTGTTCGGCGATGGCTCTATAATGACTAACGCGGCTCTCTCACCATCCTCTCCCGGGAATCCTTACGTGAGGCTTGTTAAGGAGGTCTTCAGCTCTATATGTTCTGGAGGCGTGGTCTACGTGGATTCTTCTAAGTATGGGTTGAGGCCTCTCACGACTCCTGAATTAGCGAGCAGTAACTTCACGTACTTCGTTGCGGCAACCTCTAACCCTTTCAGGTATTTCCTCGCGTTTAGTGAGGCTGCTGACGTGGTTAGTCTAAGCGTTGTTTCCTTGTTTCTCACGTCCTTGTTTTCCTTCTCTATAGTGGGTCGCCTCCTGCCGTGGAAGGGCCTCCAAACAGAGTTTTGGGAGGTCTTACCTGGGGTTGGGAGGAGAGGTTACGTGCTGGGCGTGGTTAGGGCTCTCGCATGTAGTGATGAAGCCCCTGAGAAGCTGAGGGTCTTGTGCGGTGGTGGTAGGGGGAGGCTAGGGACTGAGGAGCTGGCTTGGTTGCTGAGTAAGCTAGCTTCTGCCGGGTAAGGCTCGCTTAATTCTTAATACTTGCGTAACGTAATATAGTATAGGCTTAGAGGGTTGGTTAGGGGGGAAGTCTGTAGTCTGTGTAGGGGGTCTAAGTACTTATGCGGTCTTACTTACTGCCCCTTACTAGTGAGGTTCTATAGTAGGGTTAGTGCGAGGCTTGTTGAGGTCAGCGATCTCGTTGAGGGTTCTTCACCCCCATCTGTTTTTGTTGGGAGGGTTGGTTACCCTAGAGTTGCTGTGGGGCCTTCACTACCTCCTCAATCAGGTGATACGAGTGAGTATGAGTTACCTGAGTCGTGGATAGGTAAGTCTCTTGAGGACATACTAGTTAAGAGGCTCTCGATGGTTGTTGGTGTTAGTCAGGTTAGGGTGCGTGACGTGAGCTCTACCTACGTGTCTAAGATTCAAGAACTTGCTCTGTCTGAGAAGCCCGTGGACGTCGAGGTCTTCCTAGATAAGAAGTATTCTAGGAAGCCTCTCTTCGGTGAGGAGGTCCCGCCTTTCGGTCCAAGAGCTCTACTAAAAGACTTAAGAGTTGTGAGTAACCCGTACTTCGGTAGACCAGTAGAGAGAGTCTTCAGTGACACTGACTTGAGAGCTGTTGACGCGGTGCTGCTCCTGTATAGTGATGGTGTTCCAGTCTCTAGGATACAGAGAGTCTTTTCTGTTGGTGCTCTAGGTAAGTCTACTGACAGGAGGTTAGTGCCTACTAGGTGGTCTATTACGGCAGTTGACGACATTATTTCTAGGTCTCTGATTAAGAAGATTAGAGGGCTGCCTGAGTTAGGTGATGTATTAGTTTATGTTAGGGAGTACATGCAGAATCTTTTCGTCGGTGTGTTGCTTCCGGGTGTCTGGAGCTATGAGTGGGTTGAGGCTTGGTTTCCAGGCAGTACTTGGAACCCTTCAGGGGTTAGGGTAGCTATGGGGGGTGACTACGAAGGTCCTTTAGGGAAGTCTGAGTATGCCTTGACGGGGGGTTGCTACTACGCCGCTCGCTTGGGTGTCGCTGAGCACCTGCTTTACAGGCTGGGTAGGCAGGCCACGGTCTTCCTCTACAGGGAGATCTACGAGGGCTTCAACATACCTATTGGTGTCTGGTTTGTTAGAGAGAACGTCAGGAGGTTGTTTGAGTCTGAGCCTGCTAGGTTTAGCGAGTTAGGTGAGGTCTTGAGTTTCTTGAGGGGGCGTACGCGAGTTAGTGTTGAGGAGGTCGTGAGGAACTCACACATATTGAGGAGTTACGGGAAGGTGAGGACTCTTGATTACTTTCGGGGGAAGCGTGTTTAGGGGTGGGGTTAAGTACGTTTTTGTTCGCGTGTCTTCGGCTCTAAGCAAGTCCGGGTTGCCGGACCTAGACTACGCTCTAAACCCCTACGTCGGGTGCTACCATAAGTGTAGTTACTGCTACGCTAGGAGTTACTGCAGGTTTGAGGAGCCCAGGAATCGCTGGGGTGACGTCATATACGTTAAAAAGAACTTGGTAGACCTTCTTAAGTCTGAGGTTAGGAGGCTTCGCTTAGGTTCTGTCGGTGTCTCAACTGCTACTGACCCCTACCAGCCTGTCGAGGCTCTGACTAGGTTGACTAGGGAGTCTCTCGAGGTTCTTCTCAGGGCTGGCTTCAGGGTAGTCGTGCAGACTAAGTCTCCTTTAGTGTTGAGGGACCTGGATATCTTGGTTTCTCACAGAGACTTGGTTGAGGTTGGCTTCACGATAACCTCAGTAGATGATTCTTTGTTGAGGGGTGTTGAGGTCAGGGCTCCCCTACCTACTGCTAGGGTTAAGGCTCTGAAGAGAGTTAGTGAGTCAGGTGTTAAGACTTGGGTTTTCTTCGGCCCTATCATACCTGGACTTAACGATGACTCAAGCACTATTGAGGGCGTTGTTGAGGTGGCTCGCGAGACCGGCTCCACGCTGTACTATGACTGGCTGAGGTATAAGGAGGAGTTAAGGAGTTTCTTCAACTCTGTTGGCTTAAGTCCTGAGGAGTATGCTAGGGCTCGCGGGTTCGTTGCTTGGCGTAAGTCTGTCGAGGAGAAGTTGCTGGGTTTGTGTAGGGTTAGGGGGGTGGTCTGCGTGCCCGCATTCAGTACTTAGTCTTTTCTTGATTTGTTTTCTGCCTGCGTGGTTTTCTTTGACTCACGCGCTCTCCCTATTTCCTCAGCTAACTTAGTCACGTTCTCTAGTGTTGGTTTCTTTCTTGTCTTGCTCGCTAGCTTGCGTAGTTGCGGGTAGTTGCTTAAAGCAAGTTTTATTATTTTGTTTAGGAGGCGCATCCCATCCGAGTTTAGGGTGTTTGTTTTGTCAAAAAACTCTTCCCTATTCTCTAGTAGTTTTCTTGTTAGTTTCTCTACTTCCTCACCCATCTCGTTCCTCAACCTCTTGAGGAGATGAGTGTTAGGGTTCTAGTGACGCCGCTTATTCTCCTCACGTTCGTGACTAGCCTGTCCACGTCTTTCAGGTCTTTCCCTTCTGCAGTCACTACCAGGTCGTACTCGCCGAACACTACGTCTACCGAGACTCTCACGTTCTCGTTCTCCAGCTTCATTATTTCTTCTGCTATGTCGTATTCTAGCCCTATGCTAGTAGTTACTAGTATGTATGCTTTCACGCCACCCATTTTGCTACCCTTGGTTAGGGTTACTTTAGGTTTTTATTTGTTTTGTTTTTATTCTCTAGGTGTGTGTTAATGAGTTTGGTGGTCTTTACTTTCAAGCCTAATAAGGCGGCTTTCGAGGTTTTGGTTAGTGAGGGTGTTGAGTACGTGTTTTTTGATGGTCAGGTACCTCCTAGGGAGTGGTTTGCTGAGTACTTAAGGGATGCTGCGGTTGTTGTTGTTCCTCCTTGGCAGTCTTTCGGTAGTGATTTGATGGACTTAGCTCCTAGTCTTAAGTTGTTGTTTGTTCACGGTTCAGGTCTTGACAGGGTTGACGTTGTTGAGGCTAGTAGGAGGGGTGTGTGCGTTGCTAACGCTCCTGACGCGATCGCTCAGGCAGTTGCTGAGCACGCTCTCGCGCTGGTTCTCGCGGTGATGAAGAATGTGGTGAGGGGTGATAGGGTAGTCAGGTCTGGTGGTTGGGGTCCTGATACTCAGAGGGGTCTGGTCACGACTGTTCTCAGGGGTAAGAAGGTTGGTGTTGTTGGGTTGGGCAGGGTTGGTTCCGAGGTAGCTAAGCTTTTCAGGGCTCTCGGGGCTGAGGTTGTTTACTGGAGTAGGTCTAGGAAGGCTGAGGTTGAGCACGCTCTTGACGTGAGGTACGTGGAGTTCGAGGAACTCCTTAAGTCTTCTGACGTGGTCGTAGTAGCTGTTGCCCTTACTCCGGAGACTAGGGGCCTCATAAGCCATAAAGAACTCTCCTTGATGAGGCCCGGGGCTATCTTAGTTAACGTGTCTAGGGGCCCGGTAATAGATGAGGAGGCGCTAGTCAAGGCCCTCAGTGAGGGGAGGGTGCGTGCTGGACTAGACGTCTACTCTGTTGAGCCGTTACCTAAAGACTCTGAGTTAGTGAGGCTGGAGAACGTGGTTCTCACACCACACATAGCTGGATTCGCTTACGAGGCTCTTAGGAGTACTAGCGAGTTCGTAGCTAAAGAGATAGTGAGGTTCCTTAAGGAGGGCAAGCTACCATACACTGTCGTCAACAAGGAAGGATGTGTTAAGTCTTGACTAGGCGTGCCCTCGCTTAACTCTCCTCAAGTTGTGGATGTAGAGCCCCACGTAAGCAGCTACTAGGAATGGTGTCAGGTACTCGTAGGGTGTTAAGTTAGCTACCCCGAGCACTATCAGTAGTGCTCTCTGCAACTTGCTTATGTGTGTTCCGTGCCAGCCTACTATGCCTGCGCTGAGCATGAGCATTGAGAGCAGGGTGTTTGTTACTCCGTATACTATTCTGTAGATCACGTATGGTGTTACCTCGCCTGCAGGGAGTATCAGTAGTGCGGGGTCTAGAGTGAATATGTAGGGTACTAGGTAGCCGGCTAGCGCGTACTTCGTGGCGTTGATGGCTGTCTTCCAGAAATCTGACTTAGCTAGTAGTGTCCCCGCGTACGAAGCTAGCGCTACGGGCGGTGTTAAGTCTGCTAGTATCCCGAAGTAGAAGACGAACATGTGTGCTGCTAGCTTGGCTAGCTCTAGGTCTACCCCGGTTATGGCTGTTATTGCTCTAGCCATCGGTGTGCCGACAATAGTTGAGGTTATTATGTAGTTTGCTGTTGTGGGGACTCCCATCCCCAGAACCAAGCTTATGGACATTGCGGTGACCATCAAGACGAATATGTTGCCGCCGGAGATCTCTACTAGTTGGTAGCCTATGGTCGCGGCCCACCCAGTCATTGTGAGGACTCCCTGTATTAGCCCGGCGCATGAGGCTGCGAAGAACACTGTTATAGCGCTCCTCAAGCTTGAGTCGAATGCTTTGATTAGTGATGACGTAATTTCTTTGCTTCCTCTGATTGCGTAGCCCGCGAGTATCGCTACGAACACTGAGGTTACTCCGGCGAAGAATACTGCCGCGCTGACCGGTACTCCGAGTAAGTAGGCTATCACACCGACTAGGGCTATCGAGGTGGTGACTAGTAACTTGGGGGCGAGCCCCAGCGTCTTCTGGTATAGCCATGCAGAGATTATTGCGGCGCCTATAGCTCCTAGAGCGCAGTACTGGGGTTCGAGGCCTGAGAGGAGGAGGTATGTTACGACGGGTATTGGGCTGAGCAGGTATATCCCTCGAGCAAGTTCTCTGAAGCTGGGGAGTAGCTCTCTAGGGATTGGTTTTACTCCTAGCTTTTTAGTTACTCTGTCTATGAATATGTATACTGACGTGAAGTAGAGGACTGCAGGTATTGCCGCAGCTATCACTATGTCTCTGTAGGGTCTCCCGAGGAACTGAGCCATCACGAATGCTGCGGCCCCCATTACTGGGGGCATTAGTTGCCCTCCTGTCGATGCCGCGGGCTCTACTGCTCCGGCTACTTCGGGTGGGTAGCCCGCCTTCTTCATTAGGGGTATCGTGAACGTTCCTGTTGTTAAGACGTTTGCTACTGAGCTTCCTGAGACTGTCCCCATCAGCGCGCTCGCTACTACGGCTGTCTTCGCTGGTCCTCCCCACCTGTGCCCGACTAAAGACATGACGAACTTCGTTATGTAGTCGCCGACTCCTACTTTCTCTAGTATTGTGCCGAAGAAGACGAATGCGAAGACGTATGAGACCATGACGTATAGTGGGATAGCGAATATTCCTTCTCTGGCGTAGAACATGTGGTTGATGAATCTCCTTATGTTGAGTCCTTCGTACGCGATCCCTAACACCATGATCGCTAACGCTATGGTTGGTAGTGCTGCCCCCAGGGATCTTCTAGAGGCTTCTAGGAGGAGTGCTATCGCTATGAGTGGTATTAGGGTGTTAGGTAGTGTTGCTTCTACGTAACCGTACTGGACTACGGCCGGGTAGATAATCACTAGGTAGAGCATAGAGGCTAGTGCTGCTGCCCCGAGCACGTAGTCGTAGAGAGGTACTTTATTTGTGTTGGTCTTTTTTGTTGCTGGGTATATTATGTAGGCTGCTAGCATGAGTAGGCCGAGTAAGAAGGCCATGCTCTGCTGTATGTCTGGGGCGTAGAGGAGTGGTCTGATGTCTAGTCCTAGGTTCTTCAGTATTGTGTAGAGCGAGAAGTTTAGACCCATCACGAAGACTAGCTCGTATGTTGCGAGGACTACGCCTAGCGCTAGTATGAGCTTGGCTAGTCGTCCTGACTTAGCTCTCTCAATCGTTAAGGCTTCAGCCAATTCAGGACACCCCTAATCCTATTAGGGGTTAGGAATTTAAGTGTCGTCGTTTGCTTGCGGTAGTTTGCGGCTTGTTAGTATCTCTATTAGCGGGGTTCTCACGCAGGTTATCACTACTACCTCTTCTTTGCTCTCTACTTCTTTGTTGTTGATTGTTAGTTTGGGGTTTACTCTGTGTTTCATGCTTATCTTGAGTGTTGTGGTGTTTAGTGTTATGTTTCTCGCTACGTAGTTTCCTGACTCGTCTTTTGTCTGGCTTGGTGTGTCTTCAGGTCTTGAGGGTAGTCCTGCTCCGTACCCCGGCCAAGTAAACGTTGTTAGTGTTATTTCGCAGTTCTTTATCTCGTATTCTTCTGTTATTTTTGTTAGTTCTACGCTGTGTTCGTATTCTAGCTTTATGCTTATTTCGGTGTTTGGTGTTAGGTATTCTTTCCCGTCGATGATTACTTTGTTGGTTTCTGTTGTTGGGTATGTTAGAATGATTGTGAGCGTGATTAGTGTTATGAGGGGGAAAAAGAAGTATTTCTTGTTTCTTGTCTTCATTTTATGGTTTGAGTTCTTGCGGTATTGTGATTCCTTTGTCTTGGTAGTATTTGGCTGCTCCTGGGTGTAGCTTTATTGGTAGTCCTTCTAGTGCTTTATCTATGCTTATGTCTTGTGCTCTGGCGTGTGCTTGTCTTAGCTCGTCTATGTGGTCGAACATTACTTTGAGTATCGTGTAGGCTATGTCTTCGGGTACGTCTGAGCTTATTGCTAGCATAGCTCTTACTGCGAGTGTCTTGACGTCTTTTTCTAGTCCTGTGTACGTTGTTTTGGGTACTGTGTACGGTACGAAGAATAAGTAGCCTTGTTGCTTGAGTGTGTTGAGTAGTTGGTCAGGTATTTCGACCAGGCTTACGGGTGTTGTTGCTGCTAGCTCCATTACTGCTGACGTCGGTATTCCGGCTACTACGAACGCGGCGTCTACTTGCCCTAGTTTTAGTGCTTGAGCTGCTTGCGTGAAGTCTAGGTTCTGGATCGTTATCTTGTCCCAGACTCCGGCAGCCCTAAGTATTATTTCCGCTTCTACTGCTGTCCCGCTACCAGCGGCTCCTACAGCAACCCTCTTCCCTATCAGGTCGTTTATTGTTTTTATCCCGCTGTCAGCCCTCACTATTATCTGTATTATCTCTGGGTACAGCGTCACCAGCCCCCTGATCTTCTCTATCTTCCCTCCAGAGAACATGTAGAGGCCGTTGTAGGCGTAGTAGGCTACGTCGTTCTGAATGAATACTAGGTTAGCGTCCCCAGTCCCTAAAGCCCTAGCGTTAGCGACTGAAGCACCGCTCGAGGAAGCTGAAGCAGCTATCCTACCACCACCATACTTATTAAGGAGATCAGCCAGCTTAACCCCGAGCGGGTAGTAAACACCCCCAGTACCACCCGTATATATGACCACCTTATAAGGCGCTGAAGGAGTCATCAAGTAGTAAGCCAGCACAACAGCCAACACAACGACAACAACCACAACCCCAACCACTACAGCCCTAGAAACCCCCATTAAAGACACCACCATAAGAAATCCGCTGAAGCCCCTAATAAACCTAATC
>ERZ1669248.52-NODE-52-length-75333-cov-41.679641_pt1 | contig 75333 bp, 71 predicted proteins | sample MGYA00579296_ERZ1669248 | MGnify/ENA primary metagenome ERZ1669248 (study PRJEB41166, sample SAMN08046057) | hot springs metagenome | biome: hot spring; feature: neutral hot spring; material: thermophilic sediment; isolation source: thermophilic sediment from...
GTCGCAATCCCTTTCAGGGTGGGATGGGGATTTCCACTCCGGCCGCGGAAGTCCTTTCCCCAGGCGCTCCCCGTAACCGGTTCGCGCGAACCCCCGCCAAGAGCCCCCTCAACTTCCACAAAATTTTAACCTCCCAGGGCATCCACAGGTGAGAAAACATCTCGGCAACAAGCTTCCGCGAACCACCTCGCACCTTCTTAGCCCGACCGGTCCGCGAAACCCTCTTCACCTGTCCAAAGACCGCGAAGACCCAACCAAAATTGTACTCCATTTGCTCTCGCCAAGGCCAGCCGGCTTGCACCCTTCCAGCCCCCTCCCGCATAATGCTACCCCAAACCATGCCGGAAAACGTCATCATCGTGGAGTCCCCCACGAAAGCGCGCACGATCTCCGCCTATCTCGGCAAGGAGTTCCTCGTTCTCTCCTCCCGGGGGCACGTGCGGGACCTCCCCGAAAACGAGCTTGGGGTGGACATCCACAACGGCTTTGCCCCCAAATGGGTGATCCGGGATCGGCGGGTGGTGGCCGAGCTTCGGGAGAAAACGAGGGGCGCAAAGATCGTGTACCTCGCCACCGATCCGGACCGGGAGGGCGAGGCCATCGCCTACGACCTCATGGAGCTCCTCAAGGACGGGCACCGCTTCGCCCGGATCCTCCTCCACGAGATCACCCCGGAGAGCGTGCGGGAGGCCCTCCGGAACCCCGGGGAAATCGATCTAAAAAAGGTTGAGGCCCAAAGGGCCAGGAGGATCCTGGACCGGTTGGTGGGGTACCAGGTGAGCCCCCTTTTGGCCAGAGTTTTGGCGGGCAGGCAATTCGAGAGCCTCTCCGCCGGGCGGGTCCAATCGGTGGCCCTCCGGTTCATCTGCGACCGGGAACTGGAGATCCAGGACTTCGTCCCCAAACCCTACTGGGAGGTGGGCCTGCGCTTCCCCACGGATCCGCCTTTTTCTGCCAAGCTTCCCCAGAGGGTGGAAAGCCCCGAAGAACTTCAAAGGGTCAAAGAAATCCTGGCCCGGGCGGAGGCGGTGGTGGAAAAGGTGGAGGAAGAGAAGGTTTTGCGCCGGCCCTCCCCGCCCCTCATCACCTCCACCCTCCAGCAGGCCGCGGGGACGGAGTTCGGGTTTTCCCCGCGCAGGACCATGCAGATCGCCCAAGAGCTCTACGAGGGCGTTCCCATCGAGGGAAAGCCGGTGGGGCTCATCACCTATATGCGCACGGATTCCGTGCGGGTGGCGGAGTCGGCCATCGCCCAAGCGCGGGAGTTCATCAGGAAAACTTTTGGGAAGGAGTTCCTGAGCGATCGGCCGCGGCGGTTCAAGAACAAAACCCGGGCCCAGGATGCCCACGAGGCCATCCGGCCCACCGATGTCTTCCGCACGCCGGAAAGCGTGGCCCCTTATCTCACGCCCGACCAGCTTAGGATTTATGACCTCGTTTGGCGGAGGTTTTTGGCCACCCAGATGGCCGAAGGGATTTGGATGCGCCGGAAGGTCACGATCCGGGTGGGCGAGCTTTTCTTCCTCGCCTCCACCTCTTGGATGGAGTTCCCGGGGATCGGCCGGGTTTTGGCGCTGGAGAAACTTCCCGATGAAGGGCTGCCCCTCCCGGTCCTCTCCGCGGGAACAAGGCTCCCCAGGCCCGAGCTCCTCCTCGAGGAGAAGAAGACCGAGCCGCCCAAGCGCTATACCGAAGCGGGCCTAGTGAAAAAGTTGGAGCAAGAGGGGATTGGAAGGCCCTCCACCTATGCCCAGATCGTTTCGGTGATCCAGGAGCGGGGGTACGTGCGCCGGGAGGACGGGAGCCTCCGGCCCACCCTGCTGGGGTTCATCGTCACGGATTTTTTGCGGAGGTACTTCCCGGAGACGGTGCGGGAGGATTTCACCGCCCAAATGGAGGCAGACTTGGACCGGATCCAGGAGGGGGAACTCACCCGGGAAGAGCTTTTGCGCTCGTTTTACTCCTGGTTTTCCCCGAAACTCCAAACCGTGGAGGAGCTCCTTTCCCAGCGAAAAAAACCGTTCCAGGTGCTAACGGATGTGCCGTGCCCAAAATGCGGGGCGGCCATGGAGGTGCGGTTCTGGCAGGGCGAGCTTTATTTGGCCTGCTCCCGCTATCCGGAGTGCAAAAGCACGAAGGACCTCCCCAGGGATGTCCCTTTCCGCTACCGGGAGGGGCGGGTGGAGCTCGCGGAGGGGCTGAAACAGGCTGAGGCTGCGCCGATCCGGCTTTGCCCAAGCTGCGGGGTGCCCATGGAGGTGCGGCACGGCCGCTATGGCCGGTACCTGCGCTGCCCAAAGTGCGGGGCCACCGCGCCCATCCCCACCGGGGTCAAATGCCCAGCCTGCGGGATTGGCGAACTGGTGGAGCGATCCGGGAAAAACGGGACGTTTTACGCCTGCTCCCGCTACCCGGATTGCACCTTCCGCCTTCCCGGCCGGCCTTTGGGAGCATGCCCCAACTGTGAAAAAGGGGTCCTCTATGAGGACCCCCGCCGAGGGATGCGCTGTTCCAACCAGGATTGTCCCGGGCCTTAATCCTCCCCTAAGATCTGCCGGAACTTCTCGAGCTTCTGGAGGACCTCGGAGCCGCGGAGCTTCTCCAACGCCTCCTTTTGAATCTGGCGGACGCGCTCCCGGGAGATCCCGAAGATCTCGCCCACCTCATCTAAGGTCTTGGGAGGATTCCCATCGAGGCCGTAGCGGAGCTCCAAAACCCGGCGTTCGCGGGGCGTGAGCCGCTCCTTCAGGGCTTTGCGGATCTCCTGGATGAGGAGCTCGCGGAAGGTCTCCCGGGTGGGGGAGACGGCATCCTCGTCCTCGATGAAGTCGCCGAGGACCGCGCCCTCCTCGTCGTAGCCGATGGGGGTATCCAGGGAGGCGGTGTACTGGGCGGTGCGCTTGGCCTTGACGATGTTGTCCACGGTGGTGTCGAGCTCCTCGGCGAGCTCCTCGAGGGTCGGGCCGGAGCCGTGCTCTTTGATGTGCTCCCGCTCGGCCTCGTGGATCTTGCGGATGAGCTCATTGATGTGGGTGGGGACGCGGATGGTGCGGGAGCGGTTGGTGATGGCCCGCAGGATCGCCTGGCGGATCCACCAGGTGGCGTAGGTGGAGAACTTGTACCCTTTGCGCCAGTCGAACTTCTCCACGGCCTTCATGAGGCCCAAATTCCCCTCCTGGATGAGGTCCAGGAAGGGGAGGCCGCAGCCCCGGTATTTTTTGGCGATGGAGACCACCAGGCGCAGGTTGGCCTCGGCGAGCTTCTTTTTGGCCTCCTCGTCCCCGGCCTCGATGCGTTTGGCCAGTTCCACCTCCTCCTCCTTGGTGAGGAGGGGGACGCGGGCGATCTCGTCGAAGTAGGTCCTAATCGGATTTTCCGGGGACCTCCTCCCTTCCTCCTCGTCCTCCAGCCACAAAAGCTCTTCATCCACGAGGTCGTGCTCCTCGTGGTTCACCTCAAAGTCGTTGCGCACAGTCTCCATAAAACCTCCTGCTTGGCCGCCGCAAGGCAAAAAGAAGAAAGGGGTTAAGCCATGGCGGTGCGTCGCAACCTTTAATATACACCGGAGGGCCCGCCCTGTGAAGGGGGGTGGGAAGGGACATCCCTCCCCAGGTTGAAGGGCCCAAAACCTCGGTCATAATCCGTGGCAAAGATGAACGATGAGATGTTGGCAGCCCTGATCCCGAGGATCAGGGTTTTGTTTGTCTAGGGCCAGGAAAGGAGAAAGGATGCACCTCATTCGAAAGAAGAGGGTTTTGGGACCGAACCTGGTGGAGCTCGAGGTGGAGGCCCCCCTCATCGCCGCCAAAGCTCAACCCGGTCAGTTCGTGATCATTCGCCTCCATGAAAAAGGGGAAAGGATCCCCCTGACCCTCGCGGATTGGGACAAAGACCGGGGGACCATCACCCTGGTGGCCCAGATGGTGGGGAAGACCACACACCAGTTGGGTTTGGAATATGACGAGGGCGACGTCATTGCCGATGTGGTCGGCCCTTTGGGGAACCCTTCGGAGATAAAGTTCTACGGGACGGTAGTGTGTGTGGGTGGCGGGGTGGGCATCGCTCCCATTTTCCCCATCGCCCGGGCCCTGAAAGGCGCGGGAAACACGGTGATCGGAATCGTCGGAGCCCGGACCAAGGATCTCCTTTTCTGGTTGGACCGAATGGAAAAGGTTTGCCATGAGCTTCACGTGACCACCGACGACGGCAGTTTCGGCCAAAAAGGGGTGGTAACCGAGCCCCTGCGGGAAATCCTCAGGACCAGAAAGGTGGAGCACATCTGGGCCATCGGGCCAGCCATCATGATGAAGTTCGCCACCCTCACCGCCCAGGAGTTCGCTGTCCCCATCACCGTCTCCCTCAACACCATCATGGTAGACGGCACGGGAATGTGTGGGGGCTGCCGGGCCGAAGTCCAGGGCGAAAGCAAGTTCGCCTGCGTGGATGGCCCGGAGTTCGACGGAACCAAGGTGAACTGGGACCTCCTCCTCGCTCGGCTTAGCACTTATAAGGAGGAGGAGAAGTGCGCTTTGGAGCGTTACCTGGCCCAAGTAGCCGAGGCGGCACGCCGATGATCCGACCAACCCAAGTCCCCATGCGGGAGCAGGACCCCAAAGCCCGCGTCCACAATTTCGAGGAGGTTCCTTTCGGTTACACCCCCGAAGAGGCCGTGTCCGAGGCCGAGCGCTGTCTCCAGTGCAAGAGGGCCCCCTGCATTCAAGGATGCCCCGTGAACATCAACATCCCCAAGTTCATCCGGGAAATCCGGGAGGGCAATTTCCGCGCGGCCATCCGCACCATCAAGGAGACCAACAACCTTCCGGCGATCTGCGGCCGGGTCTGCCCTCAGGAGACCCAGTGCCAGGCCGTGTGCACCTTGGGCAAAAAGTATGAGCCCGTGGCCATTGGCCGCTTGGAAAGATTCGTGGCGGACTGGGAGTATGAGCACGGGGTGGAGCTCCCGGAAGTGGGGAAACCCACAGGCTTTCGGGTGGCCGTTGTGGGGAGCGGGCCGGCGGGCCTCACCTGCGCCGCCGATCTGCGGCGGTTTGGACACGCGGTGACCATCTTTGAGGCCCTCCACGAGCCCGGCGGGGTCCTCATGTACGGAATCCCCGAATTCCGCCTTCCCAAAAAGATCGTGCGGGCGGAGATCGAAAACCTCCTGCGCATGGGTGTGGAGCTCAGGTGCAACGTGGTGGTGGGCCGCACCGTCACCATCGACGAACTCTTCGCCCAAGGGTACCATGCGGTCTTCGTGGGCAGCGGCGCGGGCCTGCCCAAGTTCCTGGGCATCCCCGGGGAAAATTTGATCGGGATCTACTCCGCCAACGAATTCCTCACTCGGGTTAACCTCATGCGGGCTTACCTTTTCCCGGAGTACGACACGCCCATCAAGATCGGGAAGGTCGTGGCCGTTGTGGGCGGCGGAAACGTCGCCATGGATGCGGCCCGCACTGCCTTGCGATTGGGGGCAGAACGGGTGGTCGTCCTCTATCGCCGCACTGAGGCGGAAATGCCCGCAAGAAGAGAGGAAATCCATCATGCCAAAGAGGAAGGGGTGGAATTTGAGTTTTTGGTCAATCCCGTGCGCTTTTTGGATTCTAGCGGAAGGGTTTCGGGGGTGGAATGCATCCGCATGGAGCTTGGAGATCCCGACGAGAGCGGCCGTCGGCGCCCCATTCCTATCCCGGGTTCCAACTTTGTCATCCCGGTGGATATGGTGATTGTGGCCATCGGAAACGATCCTCATCCCCTGGTCCCCCGTACCACCCCGGGATTGGCCACCACGAAACACGGCACGGTGGTGGCCGACGAGGATGGTCGCACGAGCCGGGAGGGCGTTTTCGCCGGCGGCGACATCGTGACCGGCGCGGCCACGGTGATCTCCGCCATGGGGGCGGGAAAGCGTGCAGCCCGCGCCATCCATCAGTACCTTTTGACGAAATACGGGCACGCCCCGGTACAGGGTGCCTGAACGAAAAAGGAGGGAAAAATGTCGGTACAGGTAACACTGAATCCTTTTGAGATCGCCCAAAGGCAGTTGGACGAGGCCGCGAAAATCCTGGGCTTGGAGCGGGGAATGCATGAGCTCCTGCGCTGGCCCATGCGGGAGTTCCACGTGCGCATCCCCGTGCGCATGGACGACGGGTCGGTGCGGGTGTTCGAGGGCTTCCGGGTTCAATACAACTGGGCGCGGGGGCCCTGTAAGGGCGGGATCCGGTTCCACCCCGGGGAAACCTTCGATACCGTGCGGGCTTTGGCCGCCTGGATGACCTGGAAGACGGCGGTGATGGATCTCCCCTTGGGCGGCGGGAAAGGCGGGGTGGTTTGTAACCCCATGGAGCTCTCTGAGCGCGAACTGGAAAGGCTTTCCCGCGGGTACATCCAGGCCATCGGCCATTACATCGGCCCGGAGATCGACGTTCCCGCCCCCGATGTCAACACCAACCCCCAGATCATGGCCTGGATGATGGACGAATATGAAAAGATCGTGGGGAAAAGCGCGCCGGGGGTGATCACTGGAAAGCCCCTTCCCTTGGGAGGATCCGCGGGAAGGGTTGACGCCACGGCCCGGGGCGGCATGTACTGCATCCGCGAGGCCTGCAAAGTCCTGGGGATCAACCCCAAGGGCGCGACCTGCGCCATCCAAGGCCATGGGAACGTCGGACAGTTCGCCCACAAGCTCGGGGAGGAGCTTCTGGGCCTGAAAGTGGTGGCCGTCTCCGACGTCAATGGCGGGATCTATAACCCCAAGGGCCTTCCGGTGGAAGAGGTCATTGCCCACAAAGAAAAAACTGGCTCAGTGGTGGGCTTCCCTGGAGCAAAGAGCATCACCAACGCCGAGCTTTTGGAGCTCCCCGTGGATATCCTCATCCCCGCCGCCTTGGAGAACCAAATCACCGGAGCCAACGCCGGCCGGATCAAGGCCAAGATCGTGGCCGAGCTCGCCAACGGCCCCACCACGCCCGAGGCCGACGAGATCCTCTTCAAAAACGGCATCTACGTGATCCCCGATTTTCTCTGCAATGCCGGCGGCGTAACCGTCTCCTATTTTGAGCAAGTCCAGAACGCCATGATGTACTACTGGACGCAGGAGGAAGTGCACCAAAAGCTCGATCAAAAGATGACTGCGGCCTTCCACGCCGTGCACAATTCCGCCAAGGAACACAAGGTGCATAACCGCTTGGGGGCCTATTTGGTGGCGGTGCCACGAGTGGCGGAGGCTGTGCGGCTGCGCGGCTGGGCCTGAGCTGAAAACCGTCGAGGTGGTCCAGGGGGCGCAGAGGCGCCCCCTTTTCTTTTCACCGCAGCGAAAGGAGTTGGAACAAAAGATTTCGGGCTCCCCAAAGATCGGGCACCTCGAAAAAGCGCGCCTCTTTGGGAAAAAATGGGCGCATCCAATCCCGAGGCGCCACAAGGATCACTGTGGTTATCCCTGCGGCGTGGGCGGCCTGAAGGTCAAGATGGGAGTCGCCCACCACCGCCGCCTCCTTCGGGGGGATCTCAAGCCTCCTGAGCGGCCCCAAGAACGCCTCCGGATCGGGCTTCAATGCCCCGTCCTCCCTCGTCCAGACGAGATCGAAAGGAAGGGGGTGGTTTCGCAGCACCCCTTGCACGCTCTCCCGGGAGTTGTTCGTGACCAGAACGCACGGGATTCTTCGTTCGCGCAAAAAGGAGAGGAGTTCCAAGGCCCCAGGCTTTAAGTGGCCAGACCGCACGCCCTCCGCTTCCCTTTCCCTAAGACGCGCCTCCGCCCTCTCCCTTCCCTCCGGGGGCATCCTCTGGATGTGCCAATAGATGGGAAGGCCATCGGGAGGGAGGCCCAGTTCCCTGCGGAGCTCGTCCCAGCGCACGGGGTTATCCCAAAGCGTTCCGTCCATATCGAAGAGCACCGCGCGGATCATCGCCGCAATGGTATCCGCTTATAATGCCCAGGAAAGGAGGAAGGTTGGACGTTTTCGAGGCCATTCGTAATCGGCGTTCGGTGCGCAGGTACCTCCGCGATCCCATTCCCAAGGAGACGGTGGAGGAGCTCCTTTCGGCGGCAATACAAGCGCCAAGCGCTGGGAACGCGCAGCCTTGGCGTTTCATCGTGGTGTGGGATCAGAAGCTGCGGGAGGGGTTGGCTGCGGCGGCCTTCGGTCAAGGATTTTTGGCGGAGGCGCCGGTGGTGATCGTAGTGTGTGCCGATTTGGAGCGGGCAAAGAGGGCTTATCGCGAGCGCGGGGAACAGCTTTATTGCCTCCAGGACACGGCTGCCGCCATCCAGAACCTCCTTTTGGCCGCCACCGCCAAAGGTTTGGGCACCTGCTGGGTGGGGGCCTTCGATGAAGGACGGGTGACGGAGCTTTTAGGGCTTCCCCGCGGCCTTCGGCCGGTGGCCCTGATCCCGGTGGGAAAGCCTGGGGAAAGCCCAGCCGCCCGGCCCCGCCGGCCCCTTTCCGAGGTGGTGGAGCACCGCTAGCTGGCGGAGGGAGGGGGATTCGAACCCCCGGAGGCTCTGCGCCTCACCGGTTTTCAAGACCGGCGGTTTCGGCCGCTCACCCATCCCTCCGCAAAAATTTTGGGAGGGCCGCAACGGGCTCGCAACCGCCATATAATGATAAACGGCCATGCGGCGAAGGGAGCTTTGGCGCTGGACCTTGGTGGCTTTGGCTCTCCCGGTGGCGGTGGGCTTCATCCCCGGCGTCCCCCATCCGGGCCTGCAGCTTTTCATGTGGTGGGTGCCCATCCCTCCCCGCGTGGGTGTCCCAGAACCCAAGGAGGGAGTGGAACGGGTCCTCGTTTTGGCCCCCCATCCGGACGATGAAGTCCTCGGCCCAGGCGGGGCCATCGCTCAATTCCTCGACCAAGGGCATCAGGTCCTCGTCGTCTATCTAACCAACGGGGACGCCAACACCGCGGCCAAAAAATTTTTCACCTGGAACCCCCTCAATCGGCCGGAGGATTTCCAGGCCCTGGGCTACCGGCGGATGAAGGAGGCCGGGGAAGCCATGCGCATCCTCGGCGTCCCCTGGGACCACCTCCTCTTTTTGGGTTACCCCGACCGCGGCCTCTACGCCCTTTGGACCACCCATTGGGATAAGCCCTATCGAAGCCCTTACACCAAAATGGATCATCCCTTTTACCGCAATAGCTTTCGTCCCGACGCCAACTACACTGGGCAGGATTTGCTTGGAGACCTTTGTACGATCTTGGGGGTCTATCGGCCCACCATCATTTACTGCCCCCATCCGGAGGACGCCCACCCCGACCATCGGGCCACAGCGTACTTTTTGGTCGCGGCCTTGGAGAAAACCCTCCTTGCCCCGGAGATCCGGTATTACCTGGTGCACGGCGAGCGCTGGCCCACCCCCCTGCGCCTCATCCCCGATGCCGAACTCTCCGCACCCTCTTACCTTTTGGACCGCTGGGACTGGCACTCCTTACAGCTGGGTGAGGAGATCGTGGAGAAGAAACTTGCGGCCGTTCGGGCTTATAGCTCCCAGCGGGTCACCAACGGCCGGTTTTTGGCGGCCTTTGTCCGGCAAAACGAGCTTTACGCCCATGGCAGCTTCATTGCACCCGTTCCAAACAGGTGATGGCATAAGGCCTGGTTTTGTGGGGTTCCACGTGCTCGGCCACGAGGCGGAACGCCGGATGTTTTAGAAACGGCCGGTGAAACAACCGTGCGGCCGGCCAAGCGCTCACTAGCACCAAATGTCCACCGCCTTTTATTCGCTGTGCCAATTGCTCGGGAAGCTTTTTTAGGCGGTTGTAGCCCAAATAGTAAAGCACCTCCGAGCAGAAGACCAAGTCGTACAGGCCCTCGGGCAGGTTTTCCCCGATATCCATTTCGCGGTACTCCACGGGAAGACCCTGGCTCCTTTCGCGGGCCCGGGCCAAGGCCCGGGAGGAGAAATCCACCCCCACCACCTGAGCCGCCACCCCCTCCTCGATCAATCGGCGGGTGAAGACCCCCTCCGCGCACCCCAGATCCAAAGCCCTCTTGTAGGGCGGATCATCGCCATCTTTCTTCCTGGGCAGGATGGCCAGCATCAGCGCGTATTTCCTTTGCTCATAGGGACTGGATTCGTAGCCCCAAGGATCTTCTCGATGAAAGCGCAGGTTGAAAAAGCGCGGAAGAACCCGGGGATGGAGAATCAGCCCGTAAACCACAAAGTTCCCGATCTCCGCCAACCCCCGAAGAAGCCCGAATCCTCGGGATATCCGCTTTCCCCACCCATACCAGCTCACGACGGCAAACCCCAAGCCCACCAAGAGGAGCTCGAGGAAGCGGTAGGTGAGGGAGAAGGCCAGGGCTGCGGCGGGGGTTATCCCAAGGAGACCGAGGATCCCCACCCTTCCGCCCTCGGCCGTGCCCACGCCCCCCGGCGTCAACCACAAAAAGAGGGAGAGGAAGGAATTGAGGCTGAAATAGACGCCCATCTCCCGCCAGGAAAGCCAGCGCCCTTGGGCAAGGCCGAAATAGAAAAACGGACGAACATAATGGCAAAGAAAGCTCAAGATTTGGAAAAAGAGGGCCCCAAAAACCAGGCCCCGCTGGCGGAGGAAAACATCGCTCATCATTTCCTCCATTTCCCGGACCTTTTGGGAAAACTGGCAGCTGCGGGCCCAGCGCCGGCCGAAAAACGAAACTATCTTGCTAAGCCATTTCCAGCCAAAACCAAAGTTCAATGCGCCAAGAAAAATCGGCAATCCCAGGACAAGAAGGCCGAAGAAGACCAAGAAGCGCTGATCGGAAGGGAGAAAGGGGAGGGCCAAACCCGCGCCGAAGAGGGCGAACCCGAGAAGAACGAGGCCGGCGATGACCCGATCCCAAACGAGGGTCCCGGCCACCCCAGTGGGAGCAGCGCCAGTTTGGCGCACCACGATCCAGCCCCGCACGGGCTCCCCACCGAGATAGGCCCCAGGGGTGATGTAGTTGACGGCGTAGCCTGCCAAAGCCGCCGCCCAACTCGTGCGCAGACGAACCCTCACCCCCGAAGCCAAAAGCAACAGCTGCCAGCTCACCGCCCAAAAGCTGAGGCCCAAAACCTCGAGCCCAAACAGAAGGAAAAGAGCCCAAAACGGCAATGATCTCGCGGCTTGCCAGATCTCCCGCGGCCCGCTCAACACCACCAAAGCGGCGAAAACACCAAGCCCAAGGACCAAAAGCAAAGCCAAAAGAACGCGCCGCACTGTCAAAAGAGCTTACCTTTGGGGAAAGGGCAAGGCAAAGTTGCGAAACGCCTGTTCCTTTCGTAAAATTTTGCGGTTATGCCCGAACGGGTGGAGGTAGCGTTCATCGAAGAGGAGATGGAGCAGTCGTACATCGACTACGCCATCTCCGTGATCCGCGGGAGGGCCATCCCCGACGTGCGGGACGGGCTCAAGCCCGTGCAGCGCCGGATCCTTTTTGGGATGAGGGAGCTTGGGCTCACCCCAAACCGTCCCCACCGCAAGTCCGCCCGCATCGTGGGCGAGGTTTTGGGGAAATACCATCCCCACGGGGACATGGCCGTGTACGAGGCCATGGTGGGCCTGGCCCAGCCCTTCACCACCCGTTATCCCCTCATCGATGGGCAGGGCAACTTCGGCTCCGTGGACGGCGACGAGCCCGCGGCCATGCGCTATACCGAGGCGCGCCTCGCCCCCATCGCCATGGAATTTTTGGAGGAACTCGATGAGGAGACCGTCGACTTCCTCCCCAACTTCGACGGTTCCCTTCAGGAGCCGGAGGTCCTTCCCGTGCGGTTCCCCCATCTGCTTGCCAACGGGGCCTGGGGGATCTCTGTGGGGATGACCACCCAGATCCCGCCCCACAACCTCCGGGAGCTCATCTCTGCCACCCTTTACGTCATGGACCATCCCGAGGCCACCGCGGACGAGCTCCTTTCGATCCTGCCCGGCCCGGATTTCCCCACCGGCGGGGTGATCGTGGGGAAAGAGGGGATCCGCGAGGCCTATGCCACCGGCGAGGGCCGCTTCGTCCTCCGCGGCCGGGCCAGGGTCGAGGACGACAGGATCGTGATCACGGAGATCCCTTACCAGGTGCGCAAAAGCGCGGTCATCGAGGCCATCGCCGAGAAGGCCAAGGAGGGGGAGATCCAAGGGATAAGCGATCTTCGCGACGAATCCGACCGCGAAGGGCTGCGGGTGGTGGTGGAGCTGAAACGGGGGGCTGATCCTGAGCGAATTTTGGCCCAACTCTACAAACTTACCCCCCTTGAGCGCACCTTTTCCTGCCATTTCCTCGTCATCGATGGGGGGAATCCCCGGATCCTTTCCCTTCCCCAAATCCTTCGCGCTTTTTTGGCCTTCCGGCGGGAGACGGTGCGGCGGAGGACCCAATTCCGCCTGCGTCAGGCCCAGGAGCGGGCCCATATCCTCGAGGGATTCCAAAAGGCTTTGGCGCGCTTAAACGAGGTGATCGAGATCATCCGCGGTTCGGCCGAACCCGCCCAGGCCGAGGCCCTGCTGGCCGCGGAGATCGGCCTGAGCCAAAAGCAGGCCGAGGCCGTCCTGCGCATGCGCCTCTCCCAGCTCACGAAACTGGAGCGCCAAAAGATCGACGAGGAGCTCTTGGACCTGCGGAAGAAGATCCAGGATTACGAGGCCATCCTCGCCGCCCCAAGGAAGCTCGATGAGGTGATCCGCGAGGAATTGAAGGCCATCGCTGATCGCTACGGTGATGCCCGCCGCACCACGATCCTTGAACGCGATGATTTCTCCGGCGTTCCCAGGGAGGCGCCGGCCCTGGAAGTGATCCTTTGCGTGACGAACAAAGGCTACGTGAACGTGACGGAGCGGGATGCCTTTAGGGCCCAGGGCCGGGGCGGAAAGGGCGTGATCGGGATCCGCCCCAAGGAAGGCGACTTCCTCCGCCAGATCATCCCCGCGAACACCCGGGAAGACCTCCTCATTTTCACCGAGCGCGGAAGGGTTTTTAAGCTCCCCTTGGCGCGGCTGGAGATCGGCGACCGCGATTCCCCGGGGAAAAACCTCCGGCAATTCTTGGACATGGAGCTGGACGAGGAGGTGCGGGCGGTTTGCCCTGTGGCCGATTACTCCCGAGGCTACGCCCTTTTGGCCACACGAAAGGGGATCGTCAATAGAAACGCCCTCTCCGATTACGCCAACGCGCGGACTTCCGGGATCATCGCCCACGACGCCGAGGAAGGGGATCGGCTGGTGGATGTGACCATCACTCAGGGGAAGGGCGAGGTGATCCTGGCCAGCGCCCAGGGGCAGCTCATCCGCTTTCCCGAGGAGGAGATCCGGGTCACCCGCCGGCCCTCAAAGGGCGTGATCGGGATGCGCCTCGATCCCGGGGATCAGGTGGTGACCATGGTCTGGCTCCCGCCGGGTGTGGCCGGCAAAAAGCTCCTCCTGGTGACGAGCCAGGGCTACGGGAAACGAGTGGCCCTGGAGGAGATCCCCGTCCAAGGTCGGGGCGGGAAAGGGGTGATCGGGATCAAGCTGGATGGGGAGGAACTGGTGGCCGCGGTCCTGGTGGGCGAGGGGGATGAGGTGGCCCTTTCCACCGCCGCCGGAAAGGTCATCCGCTTCGAGGTCGGCCAGGTGAGCACCTTCTCCCGCTACGCCCGGGGAGTGCGGCTCATCCAGGTGGACCCCGGCGACCGGGTGGTCTCCGCAGTGGTGGTGTGAAGGAAACCATGGATATTGGCGAGGAAGTTGAGCGGCAGCTGCGGATCCTGGAGAGAAACGTAGAAACCCTCCTTCCCCGCGAGGAACTGGCCAAAAAGATCGCCCGTTCCCTTCGAACAGGGAAACCCCTGCGGGTGAAGCTCGGGATCGACCCCTCCGCGCCGGAGCTCACTTTAGGGCACGCCGTGGTCCTCCGAAAACTCCGGCAGTTCCAGGATCTTGGGCATCTTGCCGTCCTGGTGGTGGGCGATTTCACCGCCCGGATCGGCGATCCCTCCGGCCGCTCGAAGACCCGCGAGCCCCTCACCCCCGAGGAGATCGCGGAAAACATGAAAACCTACCGCGAGCAGGCCTTCAGGATCCTCGATCCAGCCCGAACGGAGGTGCGCTATAACTCCGAATGGCTTGCTGGACTCACCTTCGCTGAGGTTTTAAAGCTCACCAGCCTCTACACCGTGGCCAGGATGCTCGAACGCGAGGACTTCGCCAAGCGTTTTCGGGAGGGTTCGCCCATCACGCTCATGGAATTCCTCTATCCCTTGGCCCAGGCCTACGATTCGGTGGCGGTGGAGGCCGATGTGGAGCTGGGCGGCTCGGATCAGCGGTTCAACCTCCTCGTGGGCCGGGATATCCAGGAGGCCTATGGTCAAGAGCCGCAGGTGATCCTCACCATGCCCCTCCTCCTTGGGACCGATGGGGTCCGCAAGATGTCCAAATCCTGGGGGAACTACATCGGGATCTCCGAGCCCCCGGAGGAGCAATTTGGGAAGCTCATGGCCATCCCCGATGAGCTCATGCCTCAATACTTCCAGCTCCTCACGGAGATCCCTTGGGAGGAGGTGGCGCATCTCCATCCAAAAGAGGCCAAGAAGAGGCTAGCCTGGACGGTGGTAGCTCAGCTCCACGGGGTGGAGGAGGCCGATCGGGCCCAGGCCCACTTCGAGCGGGTTTTCGAGGAGGAGCGGCCACCGGAGGCCATAAAGGATGTTTCAGTGAAACACCTTTTGGACGAAGAGGGAAAGGCCTCGGTGGTGGAATTGCTTTATAGCTCGGGCCTAGTGAGCTCGAAATCTGAGGCCCGGAGGATCCTGGCTCAAGGCGGGGTTTGGCTCGATGGCAATAAGGTCCCGCCGGATCAGGAGCGAGTGGAGGTGCGGAACGGGATGATCCTCCGGGTGGGCCGGCGGAGGTTCGCCCGCCTGGTTTTATGAATTGCCCTTTTTGCCGCATCGCCCAGGGCGAACTTTTTGCCCACCTTATTTACGCAGATGACCTCGTTTTGGCCTTCTTGGATGCCGCCCCCATGGCGCCCGGCCACACTTTGGTCGTGCCCCGCGCCCATGTGGAAAGGTTCACCGAGCTATCTGAGGAACAGGCTGGCCACCTTTTTGCCGTGGCCGTGCGGGTTGGAAGGGCTTTGAAGGAGGTCTTGGAAGCCCCAGGGTTCACGGTGGGGCTGAACGATGGCGTGGTGGCGGGCCAGGGGGTCCCGCATGTGCATCTGCACCTCATCCCCCGTTTCCCCGGCGACGGGGGGAAATCCCTGCATTCGCTCCTTCCCTATAAGCGATGGCGCCCGGATCCGGAACTCGCTTCCCGCCTACGCGCTCGGCTCAGCGCCCAAGGAAGCTGAGCTCCGCGGGACAAAGTGGGCCTTTGTAGTTCTCCAAGAATTCGTTCCCGCTCCCCAAAACTTCGCCCCAAAAACCCGGCCCTGAGCCAACGCACGCTGAACTTTCCACGGCCAAACCGTAGCCTTTGTTCCTCACGAACCGATTGTCCCGCAGCTCGACGCGCGCCCCCTCCCGCAGGAGCAAGCCCCCAAACCACCCATTCTCCTCGACCAAGCTTTGATAAAGCCCAAGGGAACTTCTCCCGCCCGCACCGATCCCGCACATATCATTTCGGCGGACCGTGACTCTCCTCAATTCCGCCTGGCTTTCGTCCCAAAGCCAAATCCCCCCTTGAGCATGGTTAAAAACGCTTACCCCTTCAGCAAAAAGGCGGGCATTCTGCCAGAGTTTTATTCCTGCGGCGTTCTCAGAAATGGTGCAGTTCACGAGGGTGGCGGTGGCGTTCGCTCCCAAAGCCAGGCCCTCGGAACCGCCGGTCACCTCCACCCCAAGAAGCCGGAGGTCAGCCCCAGCCACACAGGACAAAACGGGAGCGCTGGGATTAAGCCCGCGCAACGTCACCTCCCCTTTGGCCCGAATTTCTACGGCTTTATCCACCGTCACCCCAGCTGAATATGTGCCGGACTGGATTTCCAAAACCCCTCCTGGGAGGAGAGCATCGACGGCACTTTGGAGATCGGGAAAATCCGGGTGCGGGAAGGGAAGGAACTGAAGAGTTGGGGAAATTTTCCCCCGCAGCGAAGGCTCAACGTTCCCCAAAAGGGCCACGCCATTTCCCTCGAATTTGTTTTCCTCCCCGCTCATGGGGATCGCGGAAAAGCCCGACGCTCCCGAAGCGAGAAACCCATGGATTAGGCAGCGGATCAGCACCACCGAGGCTTTCTCCGCGCTGGCCACGCCGGAGCCCCGGCCGCCGGAGAACTCCGACCCCTCTAGGCGCACGAAGGCGCGGCCCCGGGCATCGAGGCCATCCCAACGATTGCCCAAAACGGAGCACCTTTGGAGAAAAGCGGTCCCACCTTTGACCACAAGCCCATGCCAATTTTCTTGGAATATCGTTCCGTAAGCTTCAAAAACCACGTCGCCCGAAACCTCCACGCCCACATCAAGATGATTGAGGACCCTGGAGGCAAGGAGCCTCACTTCGCTTGCGTCCTCACCGCGCAGCCCGGGGCCGCCGTTTTCCCGGACCTCCGTGGCCCAAAGCTTGACCTTGGATTTATCCCGCACCCAAAGGCCCACGCCGGCGTTTTGCGCCACCAGTGAATCCTCGAGCTCGAGGTCACCCGCGGAAGAGGCCCAAAGGCCACCCATGCCGTTTTGCGCGATTGTCGCGCCTTTGAGGTGCGCCCGGGCTTCGCCCACTAACTCCAGGCCATAACGTGTGTTCTCGGATATTTCCGCTCCCTCGCAATTTAAAACCGCTTTATCGCTGGCGAAAACTCCGGAGGCGGCATTTTGCGAGATCTTCACGTGCCGCAAGGTCAAAATTGCATTTTCGGCGAGAAAAACCCCGGCAGAAGACATCTTTGGGCCCGCATAACCGCCGCGACCGCCCCGGATGGTCAACCCCTCCAAGCTGACCCAAGCCTCCTTTCCCACCCACAAGACCGGGGGGCCAGCGCGTTCAGCTTGGATCACCGTGGCCTCCGGGCCCTGCCCGCGGATGGCGATGGATTTTTCGATCCGGAGGTTCTCGGTCCAGGTGCCGCGGGAAAGGATCAAGGTGCTTCCAGGCGGGGCGGAGTCGATCACGGCCTGGATTGACTGCCCGGGTTGCAAAAGAAGCGCATGCTCCCCCATTGGCGGTTGAGGGCTACATCCCAAAAAAAGGCCGCTCAGGATCAAAAGGAAGAGAGCCAAAAGTCGGCGCATGGTGCAGGCCCATTGTACGAAAACGGCGGTAAGTAGACACCGCGGGACCGCCTGGTATAATTGGGCTTGCAGCTAGGGCCCTTCCGCCTGAGACCCACCCCATTCCACCTCACGCCTCACCTCCCCCGGGCGGAAGGGCTCTTCCTTTTTGGGGTTTTTCTCCCGTGGGCCTGGCCCCGCGCTGTCCTTCCTTTACACAAAGGCCACCATAGAGTATAAAGGCCACCATACAGGGGGCGGCGATGTGGGCCATCATTCCCGCGCTGTTCATGGGCTGGGCCCTTGGAGCCAATGATGCGGCCAACGTCTGTGGCCTTGCCGTCACTGTGGGGGCCGTTCGTTACCGCACTGCCGTCCTTCTCACCGCTGTTTTCGTCGTCCTTGGGGCTTTCCTTTCCGGCGCAGCAGGGATGAGCACTTATGGGGCCTTGGCCCGCCATGCCCTCGCTGGGGCTTTCCTCGTGCCCCTTGCCGCCGGCCTCACCGTGGCCATCATGACCTGGCGCGGCCTTCCCGTCTCCACCTCCCAGGCCGCAGTGGGGGCCATCATCGGGGTGGCCCTGGCCAACGGCAAACCTGTGGACTTCGGCGTTCTCGGCCGCATCGCGATCTCCTGGGTTTCCTCGCCCTTGGGCGCCCTGCTCCTCGCTTACCTCCTGCACCGCCTCCTCACCCCCTTTTTGTCCCGTGCCCTGTTGAGCTTGGAAGCCATGGACCGGTTGGCCCGGGGGGGCCTCATCTTGATTGCCATCTGGGGCGCGTTTGCCTTGGGGGCGAACAACGTGGCCAACGTGACGGGAGTGTTGGTGGGGGCCGGGGTCCTCCCCCCACGCATGGCCGGGCTCATTGGAGGACTGAGCATCGCCCTGGGGGTTCTGACCTATTCCCGCCCGGTGATGGAGACCATCGGGCAGAAGCTGGTGCAGATCGGCACCTGGCCGGCCCTTTTGGCCCTGGCGGCGCAGGCTGCGATCCTTCAGATCTTCGCCGCGTTGGGTGTCCCCGTGTCCTCTTCCCAGGCGGTGGTGGGAGCAGTGGTGGGGATTGGGCTAGTTAAGGGCGTCTCCGCTGTGAACTTTCGACAAGTTCTGGCCATTCTTTTAGGGTGGATCCTGACCCCAACGGCCGCGGCTCTTTTGGGGTTCGTCCTGTGGCAAGGGCTGGGCCGCTTTTTTGGTTGAGGTATACTTGGGCAGCGGAGGGGTGGGCGAGCGGCCGAAACCACCTGCCTGGAGAGCAGGTGCACCCCAAAAGGGTGCCGCGGGTTCAAATCCCGCCCCCTCCGCCAGGCCCGTGCAGGGTGGGGGGGTAGCGGTCCCCTGCATCCAAAACCCGCTATACGTGGAGCCCATGGGTTCCCCGAGAGGCGGGGTGGCGGAAGCGGCTCGGGAGAGGCGGCGATGACGGTCGAGCCCCCTGCGACGCAGGCCGGTGAACCCCGCCAGGCCCGGAAGGGAGCAACGGTAAGCCGCACCCTGCGGGTGATAGGGGATCCCTTGGCCCGAGCCGGCCGCCCGGGCGCGCCCGGAGGCCTTGGCCCCGACGGGAGCCCCGCACGGGCCCTTGATTTTTCCCAGGCCCCCATTAAGATAAAAACGACAAAAATGTCCGTATTAAGGGGGACCGATGCGCCTGACCCTTTCCACTAAGTACGCCATTTTGGTCCTTGAGGAACTGGCCCGCCGGGAAGAAGGGGCCTCGATCCCAGAGCTCGCCTCCTCCTTGGATATCCCCCAAGCCTATCTGGGAAAACTCGTGCCCCTCTTGGCCCGGGCGGGGATCCTCCGCACCCAGCGGGGCCGCGGCGGCGGGGTATTCCTCGCCCGGCCCGCAGAGGCCATCACCGTAAAAGAGGTCATCGAAACCGTGGAAGGCCCCACTGCCCTCCAGGATTGCCCGTTCGACCTCATCCCTTGCCCGGGGAAGCCAGACTGTCCCCTCTACCCCATCTGGGACCCCCTCCGGAACCGCATCGTGGAGTTCCTGGGAGCCACGACCCTCGCGGAGGTGGTGCGGCGCACGTCCCCAAAGGAGGAAAGATGAGCGAGATGCTCTCCGGTCACAGGAAGGAAGCACTGAAGGTCATCCTCCGGCGCCTCCATGCCGGGGAAAGCCCGGAAGCCCTCCGGGAAGAGTTCCGCCGCGCTGTGGGACAAATCACCCCCTTGGAGATCGCCCAAATCGAGGAGGAACTGGTGCGTGAAGGCGTGTCCCCTGAGGAGATCCGCAAGCTCTGCGACCTCCACCTCGCCCTCTTTCGGGAATCCCTGGAGAAGGAGGAGCCCCTTGCTCCCGCTTGGCACCCGATCGCCATCCTCATGGCCGAGCACCGGGAGCTTTTGCGTCTCGTTGGGCTTCTGAACCAGGCCGCGGCCGCCCATAACGCCGAAGAAATCGCGCACATCCGCCAGCATCTTCTGGAATCGGAAAAGCATTACCTGCGGGAGGAAAACGTCCTCTTTCCTGTCCTCGAGAGGCACGGGATCGTGGAGCCACCCCGGGTCATGTGGAGCGAACACCAGGAGATCCGGGCCCTCAAGAAGGAGATCCAACGCGCGGAGGGCGCCCGGTTGGGGGAACTGGCGGTGGCCCTGGGTGAGATGCTCGCCGCCCACTTCTTCAAGGAGAACCGCATCCTGTTCCCCACGGCCCTGCAGGTGGTACCGGAAGGGGAATGGCCCCACCTCCGCGCCCAGTTCGATGAGATCGGATATTGCTGCTTCACCCCGCCCCCACCGCCGGCCCCCGCTCAGGTCGAGGAGAAGGGCTTGCCCTTCGCCCCTTCCACGGAAATCCGCCTGCGGTTCCCCACAGGGGAACTCACCCCCGAGGAGCTCGAGGCCATCCTCAACACCCTTCCCGTGGACCTAACCTTCGTGGACAAGGACGATACCGTGCGCTACTTCAACGCCGCTGAAGACCGGGTCTTTGTGCGCACCCCGGCCGTGATCGGCCGCAAAGTGCAGAACTGTCACCCCCAAAAGAGCCTCCCCGTGGTGGAGCGCATCCTCCGGGAGTTCCGGGAGAAAAAGCGGAAGGCGGCGGAGTTTTGGATCAACTACCGAGGACGGTTCGTGTACATCCGCTACTTCCCGGTCTGGGGCAAAAACGGGGAGTACTTGGGCACCTTGGAGGTGACCCAGGACATAACTCGCGTGCGCGAGCTTTCCGGGGAAAAACGCCTTTTGGACGAGGGGGAACGAGGTGAGCCCAAGATATGAAATCAAGCCCGGCGTTTACTGGGTGGGAGCCAAGGATTGGGATCGACGGATCTTCGATGCCCTTATTCCTCTCCCTCAGGGCACTTCCTACAACGCCTACCTCGTGGTGGGCGAAAAAGCCACCGCCCTCATCGACACTGTGAATCCTGGGTTTGAGGAGGACCTCTGGCAAAAGCTTTCCGCGCTCATCAATCCGAAGAACTTGGACTATGTGGTCATGAACCACGCTGAGCCCGATCACGCCGGGGCCCTCCCCTGGATCTTGGGGCGCGCTCCCAAAGCCAAGGTGCTCCTCACCGAAAAAGGTAAGGAGATGGCCATCTGCTTTTACCACGTACCCGAAGGACGTTTGGAAACAATACACGACGGAGACCACGTGGATCTCGGCGGGAGGACCCTCCGCTTTTGGGAGGTCCCCTTCGTCCACTGGCCGGAGACAATGTTCACGTTCCTTGTTGAGGAAGGGATCCTTTTCCCCTGCGACTTCTTCGGCGCTCACACGGCGAAGGGCTTTTATGCTGAGGACATCCCGGACATCGAACCCCTTGCCAAAAGCTACTTCGGGGAGATCATGATGCCCTATGGCCGGGCGGCCCGGCGGGCCTTGGAAAAAGCCATGGAACTGAAACCGGCGATGATCGCCCCAAGCCATGGCCCAGTTTGGCGGAATCCCCAGCCCATCCTCTCCTGGTACCGCAAGTGGACAGCGGGGGAGACGGAACCAAAGGTGCTGGTGGCCTATGTGAGCATGTGGGGGGCCACGGAGATGCTTGTCCAAGTTGCCAGCGAAGAACTCCGCGCCACTGGCGTGGCAGTGGCCACCCACGAGCTTTCCCGGGCGGACCTGGGACGCCTTGCGGCTGATCTAGTGGACAGCCGAGCGCTTGTCTTCGGCACCCCTACCGTGCTGGGCGGCCTTCATCCGCTGGCGGCCTTCGCCCTGAACCTGGTTCGCACCCTCAAGCCGCCGGTGAAGTTCGCCGTGGTCCTCGCGTCCCACGGCTGGGCCGGTGGGGCCGTCCGCCAGGCCCGACAGGCCCTCCAGGAACTGGGCCCAGAACTGTTGGGCGTGGTGGACGTGCCGGGAAAACCAAAAGAACAAGAACTCCAAAGGGTGAGGGAGCTGATGCGAGAGCTTGCCCGGCGAACCCTGGACTAGAGGAAAGCGTTGATCAGGATCGAACTCGTGTACAAACCGCGGGAAAAGGACGTGTGCATTCTCGTGGACCACCTCTGGCCCCGCGGTGAAATGCGGGCATTTGGGAACCGAGGTCGGGCGATGCCCCGTTGCGCCCGCGGAAAAAGGGGCCTGTAGAAAAACCGCGGCCAAGGAAGGGAGCGACATGGTGGATCCTAGGGGAGGAGGCGAAATTTACGAAGTGATCGTGATTGGGGGAGGGCCGGCAGGGGCCACGGCCGCCCTCTATTCGGCGCGGGCCGGCCTGCGCACCCTCGTCCTGGACAAAGGGGTTTATGAGGGCGCCGCGGGCCGAGCTCAAAAAATCGAAAACTTCCCCGGGGTGCTCGGTCCCATCCCCGGTGCGGAGCTCGTCCACCGCATCCGCAGCCAGGCCAGTTCCTTCGGCGCGGAAATCCGGGAGGAAAAAGTCGTGCGGGCGGATGTGCTCCGCGACCCAAAGGAGGTGTGGACCGCTTCTGGACTTTACTTGGCCAGGGCGGTGATCATCGCCACAGGCGCCATGGGCCGGAATCGCTTTCTCCCCGGCGAGGAGAAACTGATCGGCCGCGGGGTGAGCTACTGTGCGGCCTGTGATGCTCCCTTCTTTCGGGACCAGGTGGTGGCCGTGGCCGGAACCACCGCCGAGGCCGCGGAGGAAGCCCTGGCCGTGGCCCAATTCGCCGCGCGGGTGCTCTTCCTCGTCCCCAGCACGAAAACCTTTGTTCCCAAAGAGCTTTGGGATGAACTCGCCGCCCACCCCAAAGTGGAGGTCCGCCAAGGAGTGCGCCTTTTGGAGATCCTGGGCGACGCGCGCGTGGAGGCCATCCGCATCGCTACGGAGGGAGGGGAGGAGGTGGTTCCCGTGGGCGGGGTCTTCCCCCTCCTTCAGGGAACAGCGCCGGTGGTGGATTTCTTGGGCGGACAGGTCCCTTTGGGGGAAGGGGGTTGTCTTGTGGTGGACGAGGCCATGCGCACCCCGCTGCCCGGGGTATTTGCCGCAGGCGACGTGCACTGCAAAAAGTTTCGGCAGGCAGTGATCGCCGCGGCGGAAGGGGCTCAGGCCGCCCTTTCCGCCGAGCTTTACCTCCGCGGACGAGCCCGCCCCCGCACGGATTGGGGAAGCTGACGCTCAGGCACCTGTTGTCCCAGGGGCGGGAAACTTGCTCGCTGGTTTAAAGCAAATCGATGTCGGGAACCGTTCCATCAGCCAGGCGCCAAAGCTGTTCGCCGGCGTTGGGCACCACCAAAATCCCCTCCTCCTCCCGCCCCCGCAGCTCCTCGGGGTCGATGCTTTTGGGGTCCCGGTAGCCCAGGTTGATCCGCTGGCAGATTTCTTCCGGGATCCCAGTGGCCAGGACCACTTGGATCCGTGGCCGCTCCACCCCCTCGCGAAAAGTTCCGATCCCCTTCACGTGGGTGGAGTGGGCGAGGACCGCCCAGGGGACGTGCTTGTACTTCTCCCACTGGGCCAGGAAAAAGTCGCGCACGTGGTAGCCCACCCGCAAAAGCCACTCCCCATGGGTTGGGGAGATCTCGCGGATGTGGGGGCCATAGATGATGAGGGTCCCGCCATTGGCCACCACCGGCTCGAGCTTGTACATGCACTTCCCGGCAAGCCAAAGCTCCCGGTACATATGAGGGGCCATGGAGAGGACGAATTCATAGCTGCGCTCGGTCCAGACGATGTTCACCTGGGCGGAGAGATCCGCGGCGGCCTCCCAGGCCTCCACCACCTCCCCGAAGAAAACCCCGAAAAGATCATGCCCCCCTAGGACCAGGGAGAGCCCGTACCTTGGGGTGGGGATCATCCTCGCCGCCTCCTCGATCATTTCCCGCACCGGCGTCCATTTGTGGCCGTTCACCTTGGGGTTGGTGATGAGGGCGCCGAGCCAGTGGGAGACGTTCACCATGACCGGCCCGGAGACCCCGGGAAAGAAATACTTGTGGCCGCCGGAGAAGCCCACCACCTCGTGGGGAAAAACCGGCCCCACCAAGATGATCCGCTCGTACGCCAAGACCAACCGGTTTATCTCCACCGCCACCGCCAAAGGGAGGAGGCCCCGGGAGAGCTCGGCCATCCTCTCCGCCGAGATCTTTCCCACCTGAACCAGCGCGTGGGGGTCCTGCCAGGCGTGCTGGTACACCTGGACCTGGGGATGGGGAAAGCGGGGGCCGAGGTGCTGAATGAGCTGGGCTTCCGTAAGCGGCGGATGGGTCCCCAAAGCCACCAAAAACGCGAGCTCTTTCACCTGGGGAAGCAAGGCCTCAAGAAAAGCCTCGTAGATCGCGGGCATGGGAAGTGTGCGGGTATCGTCGGGGACGATCACCAAAACCCTTCGCCCTTTGAGATCCGCCTGGCTCAAAAAATCCTGGAGTTTCTCCTGGAGCTCTTGGGTTTTTATTGGGCGGCCAGGGGAAAAACTCAGCATCGGGGTGCCTCCTCCCAGTGGGTGTGGAATTTTCCGGGCTTGTCCAGGCGCTCGTAGGTGTGGGCGCCGAAGTAGTCCCGTTGGGCCTGGATGAGGTTGGCGGGAAGCCTTCCGGTGCGGTAGGCATCGAGGAAGTTCAGGGCGGAGCTCATGGCCGGGACGGGGATTCCCGCGCGGTGGGCCGCGCACACCACCCGCCGCAGGCTGGGATGGCCCTCCTCCCAGAGGCGAGGGAAGGGCTCCGCAAGGAGCAGAAACGGAAGGTCTGGGTGGTGCAAAAAGGCGCGGCGCATCTCCGAAAGCATCCGCGCGCGGATGATGCATCCGGCGGTCCACACCCGGGCCACTTCGGCAAGGGCAAAGCCGTAGCCGTGTTCCGCGGCGGCATCCCGCAGCTGGCGGAACCCCTGCCCATAGGCGGTGACCACGGTGAGAGCGTAAGCCTTCTTGAGATCCGCGAGGAATCCCTCGGGAGCAGGAGAGAGGGCGGCACTTGGACCGGGGAGGGCTTTCTCCGCGGAGAGGCGTTCCTCTTTCAAGGCCGAGACGATGCGAGCGAAGACGGCCTCGGCGATGGTGGGCGTGGGAGCGCCCAGATCCAAGGCGGCTTGGGTGGACCATTTCCCGGTGCCCTTCTGTTCCGCGGCGTCCTTGATGAGCTCCACAAGTGGGCTCCCGGTCTCCCCATCCACCGTGCGCAGGATGTCCACGGTGATGGAAAGGAGGTAGGACTCAAGCTCCCCGGCGTTCCACTCCCCGAAGATCTCCGCCGCTTCCCTTGGGGAGAGGCCGAGGCCGCGCTTCATGAGGTCGTAGCATTCGGCGATGGCCTGCATGACCGCGTATTCGATGCCGTTATGGACCATCTTCACGTAGTGGCCGGCCCCTCCCGGGCCGAAGTAGCCACAACAAGGCCCATCCAGGCCCTGGGCGGCAATGGCCCGAAGGATTTCCTCCACTTGCGCGTAGCCGGCGGCATGGCCGCCGGCCATGATCGCCGGACCCCGCAGGGCCCCGGCCTCGCCGCCGGAGATCCCCATCCCCAAATACCGCAAGCCCCGGGCCTCGGCCTCCTTAAGGCGCCTCTCCGTATCGAGGAAATGGGAGTTGCCCCCATCCATCACGAGATCGCCCGGCTCAAGGAGGGGGAAAAGCTCGGAAAGGACCTCGTCCACGGGCTTCCCTGCCTGAACCATGAGGAGGACCGCCCGCGGCTTTTCCAGGGCGCCCACGAATTCCCGAAGGGAAAAAGTGGGAACGATGGGCTCATCCTTCACCCGCTCCATGAGGGCTTTGGTGCGCTCGGCGGTGCGGTTGAAGACGGCCACAGAAAAACCCTTGCGGGAAACGTTCAGGGCCAAATTCTGGCCCATGGTGGCCAGCCCAATGATCCCAAAGCGCGCGCCCATCACCTCACCTCCCAAGGTGGCTCCTCGGGCAGAGCCCGTTCGAACTGGGCAATCTTTCCCTCCTCATAGGGCCCACGGTAGCTCCCGGCAAGGAACAGATCCAGGGCCACCCGATAGAACTCCTCCCAAGAATTCTCCTCCTGGCCGGGGATGATGGGGTAGAAGAGGATCCCGTTTTCCCGGGCGGCCTCAAGATCGCCGGGAGCGTCGCCGATCATGATTACATGGTCCTTCTCATAGTGGCACGATGTGGCCGCGATCTGCTGGGATTTCGTGCCCATCTCTTGCCCACAGATGAGGCGTGCGTATTTGTCGATCCCATGCTCCGCCCACTCCCGCTTGAGCGCCTCCACCGGGGTTTGGGACACCACCACCACGTCCGCCACGCCCTGCAGCCTCTCCAAGGTCTCCCGCACGTAGGGGAAGGGCGGGATCCCCTTCACGATCTCCTTTATGGCCCAGTTCACCCGCTCGCTCCAAGCCAAAACGAGCTCGAACTCTTTGCGCTCCTCCTCGGTCTTGGCCTGGGCGATGGCCTTCTTCAGGCCTTCGTTGGAGAGCTCGTCCGGGGAGCGTTCCACCCACGCGAAATAATGGGGAAGTTGAGGCACGCGAAACCCGCGCCGCCGCACTTGGGGATGGTTGGGAAGGAGCTCCGTGAGGATCCGCTTCAAGGTGATGTGGCGGTTGGCCCCCCGAGTTTTGGAGAAGAGATCAGCGAACTCCTTGCACTCCCGCGCCGCTTGCGCCACGGGCTGGAGGCCAAAATAAGCGATCATCCACGGGGTAAAGCATTCCCGCTGCTTTATCCCCATGGTGTCGAAGGCGCAGCCATCGGAATCGATACACACCAAAAACTTTTGAGCTGGACGGTACCCCTGAAGTTCCTCTTTCCAGCCCATCCTCACCCCCTTTCTCGATGGGCAAAGGGAATGTAGGGAGGGAGGCGCTTTTCCGCGAAGATCGGGCGCAAGCGGGCGAAGCGAAGCCTCCCGTCCACAATGGGCACGGACACGAGATCCTCCCCCAAAAGGGGCCGGGCATAGCGCACGAAATCGTCGGTGACGTCCACCTGGGAGGGCGCGATCCAGCTCCTTGGGAAGGGCCGATCCCTTCCAGCCACCTCGGAAAGGGGGATGGTTCCGTACTCCGCCCGGTAAACCGGCCCCTCGGCGCGGCGGATGGCGACCATCACGCCCGAAACCCCTCGGGCGGCGAGCTCCACGGCCACCTTTCCCACGCCATAAGCCTCCTGCAAATCCACGGGGGAGGCGTAGAGGATAGCGTCCCGCTGTTCCGTACCGGGGATTTGTCCCCGGGCATGCCCCCGCGCAAGCAGACCCACCTCGTTCAGGTAGTTCACCAGGGCCTGGGCCGCGGTGAGCTTGGAGGAAGAAAAGGCCACGTGGCCGAAGGAGTCGGTGCGGGCCCCGATCTCGCCCACGGGATACCCTTCGGAGACCACGAGCAAAGCCCGGCCCCGCTTGCGCACGGTATCAGCCACAAGATCCGCCAAGTCCGCAAGGGGAAGGGGGGCCTCGGCGAAAAGGATGAGCAAGGGGAATTCCCGGCCGGGATCCGCCAGCCTGGCCGCAGCCGGGATGAACCCGATCTTCCTCCCCATGGCCTGGACCACCAAAACCGGGTCCGCCGGGGACGACCCCCGGTTTTCCTCCTCCAGACATTGGATCGTCCAGGCCCAATACCGGGCCACCGAACCGTAGCCCGGGGTGTGGTCCACCAGGACCATTTCAGGATCACCCAGGTCGTTATCGATGGTCTTGGGGACGCCCACCACACAAAGTTCGTAGCCGGCCTTTGCCGCGGCCTCGGCCACCCGCAGGCAAACCTCCTGGGTATCGTTCCCGCCGATACCGAAGAAGTAGCGGATATCGTGGGCCTTGAGGACCTCTACGATGCGCTCGAGGTCCTCATCGTGGGCGAGCTTATAGCGCGTGGTGCCGATGGCTCCCGCGGCCGGGGTGGTGCGCAAAAGCTTTATCTCCTCCTCGGGTTGGGCGGCAAGATCGAGGAGCTCCTCCCGCAAAAGGCCCTCCACCCCATGCCAAGCCCCATAGACGGTGGCGAAGCGCGTAGGATACTCGCGGCAGCTCTCCACGATGGCCCGCAGGGAATTGTTGATGACCACCGTGGGCCCACCGCCCATCAATACGACCGCGTTTTTCGCCGCCATCCTTCCCCTTTCACACCCCAGCGTAAGCGGAAAACCCGCCGTCGATGGGGATCACCACCCCGGTCACGAACGCCGCTCCCGGAGAGAGGAGCCAGCGCACCGCCCCCAAAAGGTCCTGCGGCGCGCCAAAACGACCCATGGGGGTATGGGCGATGATCTGTTTCCCCCGTTCGGTGAGCTCGCCTTTTTCGTCCAAAAGGAGGTAACGGTTCTGTTCAGTGAGGAAAAAGCCTGGGGCGATGGCCACCACCCGGATTTTGGGGGAATACTCCTGGGCCATGTGCACCGCCAGCCACTGGGTGAAGTTGGCCACCGCCGCTTTCGCCGCGGAATACGCGGGGATGCGGGTGAGGGGACGGATGGCGTTCATGGAGGCGATGTTGAGGATGACCCCCTCCCCTTTTTGGGCCATGATCTTCCCGAATACCTGGCAAGCCAAAAAGGTCCCCATGAAGTTGAGATCGAACACGAACCGCACTGCGTCCTCGGGGAGCTCGAAAAACGGGACTTCCTGGGAGGTGGTGGCCCGGGGATGGTTCCCGCCCGCCCCGTTGATGAGGAAGTCCACCCGGCCAAAAGCTTTAAGAGTTTCCTCCGCGGCCTTCTCCAGATCCGCGCGGGAAAGGACGTTGGTTTTGAGGGCCAACCCATCCGAGCCGGCCTTGCGCACCCTTTCCAAGGCGGCCCGGGCCTTGTCCTCGGCCAAATCCAAAAGAACACAGCGCACCCCGTCCTCGGCCAAACCCTCGGCAATGGCCGAGGGAAGAACCCCGCCCCCTCCAGTGATCACCGCCACCTTCCCCAAAAACTCAGCCATCCTCCTTCACCCCCAACGCCCGCAGATGCCGGCCCAAATGCCCGGCCAGCGCCCGATGGTATTCCTCCTCATAACCCAAAAGCTCCCTTCTCAGATCATCCCCATACCGCTGGAGAACGGAACCAAAAGCGACATGCAAAACTTGCCGGACCTCCGGGTCCCAAAAAAGACCGGGCAGATCCCGATCCTCCAAAGCGTTCGGATCCGGAAGACGCCGGGGGTCGGCACTGACATGATAGCTTTGACGATCCGCGGGGAAACGCGCCCGGGCCAAGGCAAAGATTTCCCGAAAAAGGACGGGCGAAAAACGCGCCAAAACCTCGAGGGCCACAAGGTAACTCGTGCCCGCAGTCTTCACATGCCAAAACCCCTTCGTCTCCTCGGCGAAAACGGGATAGATGGACCATTTATCCGAACCGGAATGGAGGCTCAGGCGGTAAGGCCCGAAGGCCTGGGCAATGGCGGCATGGGCCCGCACAGCTTTCCGGAACTCCTCCAAATCGCCTTGGTAGTCCACGGCCTTCTCCAGCGCCCCGGGGAAACGCGGGGCAAGGCTCGCCAACTTTATCCCGCGCCGCCGAAGCTCCAACGCCAGGAATAGGTGCTCCTTTGCCGTGGTGGGCTCCGCCGTCTCATCCACGGAAAGCTCGAAATCGAAGCCCTCAGGGACCTCCTCCTCAAGCGCGCGGTACATCTCCTCCGCAAAATCCAGGGCACGCCAGTACTTAACAGCGATGGACAAAAGCTCGTCCTTGGAAAAGCGAAAATCCCCCAACCCCGGCACGGAAAAGACTCGACCGAGGTATTCCTCCTCCAGCGTTTTTGCGGGTATTTTCGAAATTTCCTCGCGCCACTTCTTTTCGGGAAGGCTCTCCAGCGGGGCGAGGAAATCCGAGGGATCGCAGGTGAAAAAGGTGTACCCAAGGCGCGCGGCCTCCCTGGCCTTCTCCACGCTTTTCAGATGATCGGCGTCCGCAGAAAAGCCCTCCTGATAGCCTTCCTGCAGGGCCCCGAACACCGCATCGGCCAAAACCCGGGCAAAATCCCGACCAGTGCGGGCATTCTCCCGCATCGATTGCTGGGCAAACACCGGAAAAACTTTGGCCCCGTCCAAAGCCCGAACATGGCCGGGTGTGGCCAAGCCCAGCCGGTCCCCAAAACCGAAGGAGGGGATCTCCGGAAGCCTTCGAGGCCGAAAAGAAGGGCGCGCGCGCATCAGGGCCGCGGCGTTCCCCGGGGTCAACGGGCAGAGAAGACCCCCGTTCCAAGGAATGCCCTGGAACCCCCAAAGGTGAGCGGAAAGGAAAAGGAATTTTTCGTGGGCGCGCCGCACGAGCGCCGCCGCCATCCCCTCCACCACCAGCATGGACCGGGGATAAACGCGAAAACCCTCACCTAGCTGGGCTTGCACCCTGGCGATCTCCAAGGCCGACACGTCTTCTCACCTCGTCTGCAGGAAAAAGGGCTTGGGGATGGGGCTTGGGCAGGCACTCCAGCACAAGGCCCCCCTGATAGCCCACGGCCTCTAAGGCCTCCCACATCTCCGCAAACGGGAGGTGACCGAAGCCGGGAATCCAGCGGTTGGAATCCGCCAGATGGACATGGAAGAGGCGATCATCTGCGGCCGCAATGGCCTCAGAAAAAGAGGCCTCCTCGATGTTCGCGTGGAACGTGTCGAAAAGGAGCCCGAGGTTTTCCGCGCCCACGGAGTCCAAGATCTCCAAGGCTTCGCGCACGGTGTTCACAAGGCTTGTTTCGTAGCGGTTGAGGGGTTCAAGGGCCAAGCGCACCCGAGGCCGATAGCCCACGCATTCCCGCAGCGCCTCCAAAAAGCGGTCCCTCTCCCCTTCTTTTCCCCGAAGAAGTCCCACGATGACCATGGCTCCAAAGGGTTCGGCGAGCGCCATGTGGGCCTTGATCCGGTTCACCGCTTTCTCCCAAATTTTTTGATCTGGGGAGGACAGGGAAAGACCTTCCTTCCAGAAAGCCTGGCCTGTGGTCACCGCTATCCATTTCAAGCTCGCTTTCTTTAGGGTTTCCCCAAGTTCGGAAGGGCGAAGCTTTGTGGGATCGGTAATAGCTAACTCCACGGCCTCGTAGCCTTCGCGGTGAACCCGGGCCAGGCTTTCCGGCCACTCCGCCGGGGAAAACGCCGAGAACGGCGTGGGATCCTGCACGGGGACGATAAGGCCCAGGGGCCAAAGCTTTTCCATCGCCGCTCAAAACCCCCTTCGCGGCAAAGCGTAAACCGGCTTCCAGCCCGGGCTTCCCGGCTCCCGCAAATAGGGCTCCATCTCCTCCTTCGTGCGGAGGGTGACCTTCTCCACCGGGGGGACGGTGCCAGGCGGGAAGGCCTCCAAAATTTGATCGATGACCAAAACCAGATAGGAAAGGATGGCGGCAATGGGGCGCTTGGCCTTTTTCGCGGAGGCCCGGGTGGGATCGCCCACCACCCCTTCGGGAGTAGCCGCGATCTCGATGGCGATGTGGCCTTCGCCCTCGGACCATTTGTGCGGCCGCCGCAGGTTGTCCACAGCATTGTCAAAATGCCCCACGGGCAAGAGGTTTTGGCTCTCGGTCTTCACGGCCAAAGACATGTCCACCATCTCTTTGGGGAAAAGGAGAAGGGCCACCGAGGTCTCCGCCTCGTCCGCATGAACGAAGTGCGTCTCCAAGGAGTCCGGTCGCTCCGCAGGATAGAAAAATTCGCGTACCGCCCGGTGCCAATCCAGGATCTGGAAGACGCCCGGCAGTTGGTAACGGTACATGAACTCGTGCAAGGCCGACTCCAAAACCCAAAGCTGCCCGTGGTTGTTAACAATTATTTGCTTACGAAAGCCATCGTTCCAAAGCCCGAGCATCACGGCGATCAGGGTTTCCCGCACGGCCTCCTCCGGTACGATCACCGTGCCCGGCATGCCGATGTGGTGATAAGGATGGGCTCCGTAATTCAGGGGCGGAAGGGCCAACGCCACGGGACGGCCCTGCTTTTCCGTGTACCGGCGCACAGCCTCACAAATTTGGGTGACCATGAAGGTATCCAAGCCGGAGACGGTGTGGAGCCCGTGGTTTTCAGTGCAACCCACAGGGATGAGGACGATGTCGTTCTTCTTTCGATTTTCAATGACCTTGGCTCTGACCGTGGTTTGGATATAGCTCCCTGGCTTTCCGAGCTCCGGGGGCGAAGGGATGCCAAAATCCGCCAAAATTTTGTCGATCTCCGCATCTGTGGCATCCCAGATCCTCTTCTTCAGGCGCCCTACTTCGGTATCCTCGAAGACGATGGCCGGATGCTCCGTGGTGATCCAAAAGTTCGCCTTGGGCATGCCCGCTCCTTTCTAGGGGAGAACCATGATTTTCCCATCCCTCCGCTCCATGGCCCGCTTGATGGCTTCCACCCCCTGGCTCAAGGGGAAGGTGGCGGTGATGATGCGGGAGTTATCAATGAGGCCCGCGCCCATCATGCGGATCACCGAGGGGAAGATCCCATAACCCGAGTGCCCCTGAGCGCCGAAGAGTTTGGCCTTCCTGGTCTGGAAGCGCTCGAGGTACATGGGAACCCGCTGGGCCGCCCGGCCCACCACCGCGATCTTCCCGCCTACGGCCAAGGTTTTCTCCATCTCCGGGATGGTCTTCTCCGGGGCACCCGCGGCCTCCACGGAGAGATCAGCGCCCTCGCCATGGGTGATCTCCATCACCGCCTCCGCCGGTTTTTCCTCCGTGGGATCGAGGACGTAATCCGCCCCGACTTTCTTGGCCAATTCCCGTCGGACCGCGGAAACCTCAAAGACGATGACCTTGGCCGCACCCGCGGCCTTGGCAAGTTGCGTTGCGGCAAGGCCGATGGGGCCAGCGCCATAGATCACCACATAAGCGCCAGGCCGAAAGCCTCCGGCGCACTCGAAGATCGTGTTGTAAGCCACGCAAGTGGGCTCGGTGGTGGCTGCCACCTGCCAGGCCAGCTTCTCGTCGGCATAACGTTCGAAAACGGCGTCCACCTTCCAGCAGAGTTTTGCGGGAACCACGATGTATTCAGCCATAGCTCCCGGAATGGTGAACCCGATTTCCTCGAGGTTTTGGCACTGGTTTGGGTAACCATCCCGGCAAGCCCGGCAGTATCCGCACCAAACCATCTCCTCCACCGTGACCCGATCCCCCACTTTGAACATTTTTCCCTCGGGACCCGGGCCGATCTCCACGATCTCGCCGGCGAACTCGTGGCCGATCACCGTGGGGAACTTGGTGAGGCCGGGGTAAAGCATGTATCCATCGCGGTCGGTTTCATAAAAGTGCACATCCGAACCGCAGATCCCGCAGGCCCGCACCTTGAGCAGAACCTCCCCAGGCCCGGGTTTTGGTGCGGGGATATCGCGGAGCTCTAGTTTGGGGTAACGCCAGACGCTAGAGCCCTCGATGGCTTTCCCTGTTTTCCGCTCGAATTCCGAGACTTGATAACCCGGCCGCGGTTCCCATTTGGCCTCCAGCACCAACGCCTTCACCTTTCCTCCTTTCGCAAACGTTTGAAAGCCAATGATTGTACAACCGCCCGAGATTTTCACCAAGGGCGGCTCAGGTCAAAGAAGGATCGATCTCCGCAAGGCGCACGGGCCTTCGCTCGAGAAGGGACCTTTTCGCGGCGTACCCGATGACCACCGGTATTTTCCCGTCTAAACCCGTGACAGGCGGCTCCTTTCCTTCCCGCACCGCCTCCACAAAGGCCCTCATCTCCGCTACATAAGCCTCCCGGTAGCGCTCCACAAAAAAGTAGTGGAGGGGGGCCGTGTGGTACCCGTTTTCCTTCGCCAGCTGAGTCGCGTGGGGAAGGGGGTTTTCGGCGAAAAGGCCGCCCCTCTCCCCCAGGATCTCGATCCTCTGATCATGGCCATAGGTTGCTTTGCGGCAATTGGTGATCACCCCCAAAGCCCCGCTTTTGAACCTCAGGGTGACCACGGCTGTGTCCACATCCCCGGCTTCCCCGATGGCTGGATCCACGAGAACCGCGCCGGCGGCATAGACCTCCTCCACCTCTCCCAAAAGGAAGCGGGCCATGTCGAAATCGTGGATAGTCATATCCAGGAATATTCCGCCGGAAACCTGAATATATGCGAGCGGAGGCGGAGCCGGGTCATAGCTTGTAATTTTGAGGAGCCAAGGTCTTCCGATTTGTCCCTGGTCAAGAAGCTCCTTAAGCCGCTGGAAGTGCGGATCAAACCGGCGATGGAAACCGACTTGCAAAGTCACACCGGCCTGGGCCACCGCTATTAAAGCCGCGTCGATTTCCTTTAGGTCCAAAGCCAAAGGTTTCTCACAGAAGATGTGTTTTTTCGCGGCCGCAGCGGCCTGGATAATTTCAACGTGGGTGTTTGTGCTAGTACAAATGAGTACGGCATCGATCTCAGGATCGTTTACTAAATCGCGGTAATCTTGAAAAACTTTGGTAAGGCCGTATTTGGCCGCAACATCTCGAGCCACGTCTTTAACCGCATCAGCTACAGCAACTAATCGAGCTTCTGGAATGTATCGCGCGATATTTTCCGCATGAAGCTTTCCAATTCTTCCCGCACCAATTAGACCCAATTTAATTATGTTCACTGCTCCCCCTTTGGTTTAGATCCACCAAAGTGTCGACTTTATTTAAGAATGTGGCCGGTTTTACGGCGATGTTTTAACGCTCTGAAACAAATCAAACGGCTATCACAAGCATCCGCATTCTGTTGTTATTTCCAACGTTTGCATATTACTGCGTTTCCAATGGCTTGTCAAGGGGGAGGAAAACCGAAAGAATCGATGAGGCTTTGCAGTTCTGGTATAGTTTGGACTACGACCTTGGCTTTGCGGCGCACAGGCTCAGGCGCATGGGCCATGGCTACTGCTAACCCCACTCGCTCGAACATGGACACGTCGCTCTCCTGATCCCCAACCGCCACCACCTTCGCAAGCGGCACCCCAAGCCACTCGCACAACCACGCTAGACCAGCGCCCTTTGAAACCCCGGGCGGCAAAACTTCCAAATAATTTCGCTCTGAACGCACCACCGTAGCCTCGATCCCCCTTAGGGCTCCCCGCAACTCCTCCAATACCCCTTCTGGACCGATGAATAAGAGCTTAAGGGGCCACTCTGCCGCCATTTTCTCTAACTCTGGCACAATCTTCACCGGCAAATTTTCCTTTTGGGAAAAAACAAGGATTGCTGGGGATATTCGCTCGACATAAATGTGCGGGTCATCCACGGCCCGGTAAAGCTGAACTTCCACGGGGAAAGCCGCGGCAACTTTCAACGCGAATCTTGCCAATTCCGGGGGAAGGCGCGCCTCTCGAAGGACTGACTTCCCTTGAGGATGAAAAATCGCAGCGCCGTGATACAAAACCACTGGGTCCTTTATCGCCAATTCCTCGATATACGGCCAAGAGGAGGAAAGGGACCGTCCGGTGGCCAGGGTGATCCGCGAGGATTTCTTTAACAAACGAAGGAAATCTTTTGTTTCAGAAGATATGGTCCCATCGGGACGAAGAAGGGTCCCATCCAGATCAAAGGCGAAGAGCTCAAACTTCATGCGGGAAGAAGGTGCAAATTTTTAAGATGCAAACGCAACCCCACTTGGGTACCCGGGGCAAGGAGCCCTTTTTCCAGCGCTCCCAAAACCTCCACTTCCACTGTCTCTTGCGAATCCAACATGATTCGATAGTGGGCAAGCGCTCCGGTGAGCTGGGCAAGGACGACGGTCCCCACGAGGTCGCAGGCCTCCTGAGGATCAACGAGGTCCACGCCCTCCGGCCGCACCACCACTTTGACCTTCTCCCCGGGGGAAAATGCAAATGAGTAGGGGATCATTAGCCTTACCCCATTATTCAACTCTACTTCGGTCTCCTCTCCTATCTTGGCCACCACTTTCCCTTGAAGAAAGCTAGCCCGGCCTATGAAATCAGCCACGAAAGCGTTGGCAGGACGCAGATAAATTTCTTGCGGTGTTCCTACCTGCTGGATTTGCCCCCGGTTCATGACCACGATCCGATCAGAAATGGCCATAGCTTCAGCTTGATCGTGGGTCACATAAAGGCTGGTGATCCCCAATTCCTTTTGAATGCGGCGGATATGTTCGCGTGTTTCCACTCGCAGCTTAGCGTCCAGGTTGGAAAGGGGCTCATCGAAAAGCAGGACCTGGGGGCGTATCACAAGAACACGGGCCAAGGCCACACGCTGCTGTTGCCCCCCGGAGAGCTTTCCAGGGGGGCGGTCCTCCAACCCCTCCAGCCCAACCAGCTGAAGGACCTCGTGCACGCGGCGTCTGATTTCTGCCCGCGGAAGATGGCGGACTTTGAGCCCGAACGCAACGTTTTCAAAAACGGTCATGTGGGGAAAAAGCCCATAGGATTGAAAAACCGTGGCGGTGGGCCGCCGCTGGGGAGGAAGGTGGGTGATGCGCTGTCCCCCTAGGTAAATTTCCCCTTCGGTGGGGATCTCAAATCCGCCCACCATCCGAAGCGTCGTGGTTTTTCCGCATCCGGAAGGGCCAAGTAAGGTGAGAAGTTCCCCTTTCCCCACCTCCAAATCCACATGGTCTACGGCCACCACTGGTTTGCCCCGGCCTCGGAAGATTTTTGTCAATCTTTGCAAAACCAATTCAGCGGGCATGCCTCCACCTTCCCAAAAGATTGCGCACCAAGAAATCCATCAAAAAGATTGTCCCCAATACCACCACGATGATCACGACTCCGTAGGCTGCGGCCTGGGAGAGGTCAGCGTTGTCCACCTCGTGGAGGAGAGCCACGGTTACAAGTTGCCATTTAGCCGAAACCACCATGATCACCGCGGAAATGGAGGTAACACAGGCGGAGAACATGTAAGCCATGCCGGCCACGAGGGCCGGGGCCACCAAGGGAAGGGTCACACGTCGAAAAGCCCGGAAAAAGCCGGCGCCGAGATCCGCGGCGGCGTCATCGATCACCGGATCGATTTGCTGAAGCATGGCTATCCCATCGCGAATGGTAACGGGCATGCGCTGGAAAATAAACACAAGGATGATTATGGCCGCGGTCCCGGTCAGTTGTATGGGCGGTGTATTGAAAGCAAAAACATAGCCCATCCCTACAATTATTCCTGGCACAGCGAAGTTCAACATGGCCAAAAAATCCAGTGCCCTGCGGCCAGGAAAATCCTTTCTCGTAACGAGATAAGCAATGATGGTCCCAAGGATTCCGCCCAAAGGGGTTGCAATGCCCGCGAGTTTCAAAGTGTTCACAAGATAGGAAGCCCCTGTACTAAAGACATACCGGAAGTTATCGAGGGTGAAGGCGTGATTGACTCCCCAAAGCTCTGTGAAGGCTCCGTAGAAAACCATACCATAAAAAAGGAGGATTATCCCGGAAAGGGTCACCAAACCCGCGAAAAGCGGCCATTTTATGTAGGGTTCGGTGGTTTGAAGCCCCGCGGTGGATGGCCGACCGGTGACGGTGATATAGGAACGGCGTCCCACCCAAAATTGCAAGAGCATGAAGGCCAAAACGCTAGGGACCAAAAGGAGGATGGCTAGCGTGGCTCCCAAAGGAAGATTATACATCCCGGTTATAGCCAAATAAGCTTGAACAGTGAGCACAGGATAGCGCCCCTGGATCACCACAGGATTCCCAAAATCTTCGAGGGAACGGATGAAAAGGAGGAGGAAAGAGGCGGCCAAACCCGGGGTGGCCAGCGGCAAAGTCACCCGAAAAAATGTGCGGAGCTTGGAAGCCCCAAGATCCATGGCCGATTCCTCCAGCGCCGGATCGATCCCGGAAAGGACGCCCTCCAGGGTGAGAAATGCCAAAGGGAAATAAGCGAGGGTTTCGGTGAGGACTAAACCAGGGAGCCCATAAATGCTCCAGCGAATACCGAACCGAGAGAAAAGCCATTTTGTGATAATGCCGTTTTCGCCAAGAAGAAGGATCGCGGAAAGGGCCAAAAGGAAGGGCGGGGATATTATGGGAAAAGTGGCAATCCACCGGAATATGGATTTTCCGGGCACGTTGGTGCGAGTGATGGCGTAAGCGAAGAGAAAACCCACAACTGTGCCTATCACCGCCACCAAAACTCCAACCGTTATGCTATTTAAAAATGGGCGCAGAAGATAAGGGCGGCCTTCAAAAAAGTACAAAAAATACCGGGGGTTGAACGCCCCGCGCTGAAAAAGGCTGGCCGTAAATACGCGTACTAATGGGTAAACAACTAATAAACCGATGAGAGCGAAAACACAGAAAATGACGGTTAATAAAACCGGGTCATGGATGAGCTGAACAGCCCGGGAGCGGGAAAGACAAAAAAGGGGGCGGGTTATGCCCGCCCCCACCCTTTTTCGCGTCAATAACCGGTGGTGCGCTGCCACAGCTCACACAGGCGGTCGCGGTTTTCCGCAGCCCACAAAGCATCGTATTCCACAAGGTTCACCATCTCCGCGGTGATCAAGCCCTCAGCCACTTCCGCTTCAGGATTGAGGGGGACCCGGAACCATTTTTTGTAGAGCGACTGAGCTTCTGCGGAAAGCATCCAGTCATAGAAAATTTTTGCTAAATCCGGTTCTGGACCGCCCTTAATGAGGGCCATCGCCCCGATTTCGTAACCCGTGCCCTCCTTGGGGAAGGAAAGAACCACGGGGTAACCTTTGGCAACGCCCTTAGCGATTACATCGTGAGAGAAGGCGATTCCCACAGCGACCTCGCCTAAGCCAACCTCCGTCACCGGAGCAGACCCGGCTTTGGTGTAGTGGTGGATGCATTCCGATAGTTTTTTCTCGAACTCCAATGCCTTTTCCTCGCCCATAAGGAAGACCAAAGTAGCGAGCCTGGTGTAGCCCGTCCCGGAGGTGTAGGGGAAGGCCATGGAAAGTTTCCCGCAGAATTCTGGGCGCAGAAGATCATACCAAGAAGTGGGGGGCTCTAATCCGTGCTGCTCTAGATAATCCTTGTTGCTAGCAAAACCGATGAAGCCAGTGTAAATACCAACCCAATACCCATCGGGATCCTTGAACTTGGCTGGAAGATATTGCCAGCCCAAAGACTCTTTGTAGGGAGCAAGGAGGCCTTCCATTTTGGCCACGATGAAGGTATCGCTTGGGCCACCAAGCCAGAGGCTCGCCTGAGGATTGGCGGCCTCCGCCCGGAGCCGCGCCAAGAGCTCGCCAGCCGAAAGCCTCACCCATTCGACCTTGATGTCCGGATACTTTTGTTGAAAGGCCTCAATGTAAATTTTCGCCTCGTCAACATCTAAGGCTGTATAAATATGCAAAACCTTTGTGGCCGCCAGCCCCGAAATACCTAGCGCCAAAAGCAGAAGGGCCAAAAACCACCTAGACATAAAAACCACCTCCTTTAAGAATGAAAACAGCGGACCTTTTCACCCCTTCTTCAAGCGTTTGCGAAAAAACATTGTAGGCGGGCTTGTTCGGCCTGTCAAGACGGGGCTAGTTATCGCCGAAACGATAGGCGATCGCGCTCAAAAATGTATAGATTCCCTTAAACCAAGATCACAAGGTGCTCAAAAGGCGGTATACCTCGTCCAAGGGCGACCGAAACGGGCCGGGCCGCTCGAGTTTCAAGGTGGTAAGGGCCGCAGCAAAACGCGTGGCCTCCTTTGGGGAATCCCCTAGTAATCGCCGGCCTAAATACGCGGAAAAACAGGTGTCGCCGCGCCCAGTGCGGCCAGCAAGCGATTTGGGCTTAAACGGGGCCTCAAAAATTTCACCTTGGGCCCAAACCAAAACCCCGTTCCGATGGGTGAGGACCACCTCTTTCGGCCCCTTTCGGCCGAGGATCTCCGCGGCTCTATGTATGCCTTCCTCCCCGGTCAAGGCCCGCGCCTCTTTATCGTCCACTTTGAGAAATTGCACTAAAGGCAGGGCTTCATCGACCCAATCCCAACCATCGGTCACAAGCTCATCCCCAATGAGTTTGCGTAGGCAACCCTGGGCATCCAGGGCCACCGGCCCGCGTTGGGCCACGAATCGAAGGAAAGGAAGGTTGATTTCGTCGGTGATGATGGTGCCCAGGTAATAGAGCCGCGCCTCCACCGGCGGGAGATCCTCTGGCCTGAAGGTCCCCGCAAACCCGCGGCGAAAACAGCGCCGCTGATCGGAATTGGGATCGGGGATAACGTTCTCAATGGCCGTGGTCTCAGGGACAAAAACAGGGTAAAGCAAGGCCCCAGCATCCCGGAGCTCAGAAAGAAGGTTTAAATCTTCCTTGGCGAGCCGCGTCACCACGCCAACACGAAGCCCTAAAGCAAGGAGGACCATCCCCCCAAAATGGACCGCTCCCCCAGCGATGTTCTGCGCTTTCCCTCCCACCACGACTCGGCCTTTGTCGATATGCCCAATGGCTAAAACATCAATGCCCATCAACGCCCTCCTTGATCGAGGCTTCCTCCCAAACCCTCACCAAGAAATCCCGCCCCATACGGAATTCTGCCTCGCTTCCCACCGTCTCCAAAAAAAGAGGGAAGTCCCAACGATCCGCGCAGTAGCGGTTGAGAAAACCTATCCAATCGATCGCCCCCCGGCCAGGGGGAAGGTGGGAGTCCTCCGAACCAGCATTGTCATGGACATGGGCAAGACCAATGCGCTTTGGCCCAAGCAAAACTGCGAACTTTTCGGGATCCTGATTGAACACATATGCATGCCCGACATCGAAAGTGAACATCGCTCCCGGCAAATCCCGAACCAAATAGTGGAGATTTTCAGGGCTCACCCCGGCCTTTGCCTTTTCTTTCTCGCTTGGATTTTGGTTTTCCACACAAACTTTCACCCCGTCGCTATGGGCGAGGATTTCGGCCAAAGCTTCGCTGGTCTTATCCCTGCAGCGGCGGAGCAGATCCGGGGTGCAGTATTTCTCCTCCACCCAGCCCGGATGGATGGTGTAGGTCCGCGCCCCTAAAGTCTCAGCAACTTCGAGGGCTTCCAAATGCTCATCCACCGCGGCTCGCCAGCGCCTGGGCAAAAGGGCACCGATGTTGGTATAAGGACCGTGGAGGGACAAAACCCAATTTTTGTCTTTGGCTAACGAGGCGATGCGCTTCACCATTTCCCAAGACCAATTCTCTGGAAGGATGAAGGGGAGCTCGTGTTTAAACTCTATCCCATCAAGTCCCAGTTTTGCGCAAACCTCGGCCATATCCCACCAGTTCCCAGGGAAAGTGCGACTGGGGGCCATTCCTATGGTCAGATGTTTCATATTTTCCCTTGCTCGCGAGCGAACCCGAAGGAGCCCATAAGCCGGCCACTTTGAGGATCAAAAAGGTTGCCGCGCTTGAAGCTAAGCCAAAATGGCCGGTTGGGATGGAGGCACTGTACTTCTTCCTCCGGCCCTTTAAGCACTATTTCTTCCTCGCTTCCCTGAAGGCGCGCATAGACGATGCAGTCCGCGCCGGTGGGCAGGGTCGCGAAAACTTGAGCCGGGATAGTCCCCTCCTTGGGGTCCAAATGGAAAACCACGTCTTCCGGCCGTACGTTCACGATCAATTCTTGCCCCTCAGGCAAGGCCTCAACCTGGGCCAAAGTAAATTCAATTTGCGGAGAGTTTTGGATGCTCAAGACCGGAGGCGGCCCGGCCACCTTCACCACACAGGGAAGCATGTTCGTAGTGGGATTCCCCATAAACTCCGCGACAAAAAGATTGGAAGGAAAACGATAAACCTCCCAGGGGGAGCCGTACTGCTGCACCACCCCATCCTTCATCACCGCGATCCTTGTGGAAAGTGTAAGGGCCTCAAGCTGATCGTGCGTCACATATACGGAAGTCGCCCTGATCTCGGCGTGCAAGCGTTTCAGCTCGGCGCGAAGGGTCATGCGCAATTTAGCATCCAAGTTGGAGAGCGGCTCATCAAAAAGCACGATCTGGGGCCGCGTCACCAAAACGCGGGCCAGGGCCACGCGCTGCTGTTGCCCACCGGAAAGCTCGCTAGGATAGCGATTTTCATACCCTTGCATCCCCACCAATTCCAAGATGGCTGCCACTTCCCGGCGGATTTGTTCCTTGCTCACGCCTTTTTGCACAAGCCCGAAGGCCACGTTTTGGAAAACCGTCATATGGGGCCAAAGCGCATAATTTTGGAAGACCATACCGATTCCGCGGGCTCCCGGCGGGACCATCACCCCTTTTTTGCTGGAGAAAACGCATCGCTGGCCAAAATAGATCTCGCCTCGGTCGGGCTCCTCAAGGCCGGCGAGGCACCTGAGGGTCGTGGTCTTACCGCAACCTGAGGGGCCAAGGAGCGTCACAAATTCTCCGTTCTTAATCTCAAGGGACATCTCGTTCACCGCCAGCACTTGACCGAATTTTTTAGTCAGCTCGTGGATAACGATTTCGGGCATCCTCCCTCCTTACAAACTAACCCGCCCACCCAGACGACGGGCAAGGTAGTTGCCAAAAAGCGTTATAGTCACGATAAGGACGGTGATGCCGTAGGCGTGCTGAGTGAAGCTTTGCTGCTGGAAGCGGAAGATGATGGAGGTCATGGTGCGCGTTTGGGGGGTCACAAGAAGTGCGATCTCATCCAAAGCGCGCATTGCGGTGATGAAGGTGAGGATAAAAGCCGAAAGGAAACCGGATTTGGTCAAAGGCAAGATGATGCGAAAGAAACGTTTAGCCCAAGGTGCGCCATGCAGTTCAGCGGCTTCCTCCAAAGACACGTCGATTTGATGCATTGCGGATACACCTGACCCCGCGGCGAAGGGGAGGTTGCGCATGGTACAGGTGAGGATCAAAATGGTCATGGTCCCGTACAATGCGGGCAAAGGTCCCCAAGAGCGGGCGAACAAACTCAGATAGATCCCGCCGAAGGCGATCCCGGGGATCATGTACGGGACGAAGCTCAGGGATTCCAGGGCGCGGGCCATCGCCTTCCCCCGATTGCGCACAACTGTGTATCCGATGAGAACCCCAAGCACCCCGCTGATCAAAGCCGTCATCAAGGCCAGGAACACTGTGTTCTTAATGGCCCCAAGCACCACAGAATTGCGAAAGATGCCGGGCTGGCCCTCCGCCAATTCCGGCACACCTAGGCCAATCCAATAGTGCAAAGTGAGGTTGTCCCAGCCATATTGGCCCTCCACTCTGAGGAAGGTCTCGAGCAAGACGAGGATTAGAGGAGCAAATACGAAAAGCACAACGAAACCAAGCATGAGGGACAAAGCCACGGCTTTCCAGCGGCCCAGCTTTACCAACCTTTGCTTCCCGCCCTTCCCGGTTATGGTGGTAAACCGTCTCCTTGTGCCCAAGAGCTTTTGGTTAGCCAAAACGGTTAAAGTGGTGAAAAGGATCAATAACACTGTGAGGACATAGCCCTCGGCTTGCTGGCGATTGCTGAAGGCCGCGTAAACTCGGGTGGAGAGGGTATAGTAATGGACCGGCAGCCCCAAAAAAGCAGGGGCCCCGAAAGCCCCAAGCGTACGGCCCACCGTGAGGATAAAGGCCGAGCCCAAGGCCGGAAGAACCAAGGGAAACGTCACTTTCCGCAAAATCGTCGCGCGATTGGCCCCCAAAATTTCCGCGCTTTCCTCAAGCTGCGCATCGATGGTAGCTAATGCGCCGCTCAAGAGGATGAACGTGTAGGGGATGTAATGAACGCTCAAGGAAATAACGATGGGCAAAAGCCCGTAGCTGATCCAAACCGGAGGTTCTACACCAAAAAGGCCGTAAAGAAGCCCGGGCTGCCCACCGAATTGGGGGTTCTTAAAGACCGTAAGCCACGCTAACCCCAGTGTCCACGCCGGCAGTATGTATGGAACGACGAGGATGGAGTTGAAAAAATTTTTGAAAGGAAGATCTGTGCGCACTACAAGCCAGGCGAAAAGTCCTCCAAGCGGAAGCGAGATGAGGACCACCAAGCAAGCGATGAGGAGGCTATGGAGGAATGGTTCCCAAAAGATGGAGGTAGATATGCGACTCAATAGGACTCGATGCCAATAAAACAGGGTGAAATCCCCTGGCTTCGCTCCCCGAACATAACGGGGGCCCCAGCTATCGAATTGGAAGGAACCGATGGCGATGTAGAAAAGAGGGATCACCACGAACACGATGAGCGCAAGAAGGAGGACAACCCCCCAAAGGCGTTCAGGCCTGCGCAAAAGCCGCACACCTTTTTGCTTTAGCCTCACCAGCGTGGGCATAGGGTCCTCAAAAATGGGGCCGCGGCAGCTCACCGCCACCGCAGCCCCAACAAGATTTAACGGAGGGAGAGCCAGAAGTCCTGGACCTCCGGGATGTGAGTATAGAGCCAGTCATAATCGTAGAACCAGGTCTTGGTCCGAAGCTCGTCCAAACTGGTTACCCAGGGCAAAGTCGATGGGGTCGGGAGTTTAGCCGGCACGTCCAGGCGCGGGGACCATTGCCCAGCCACGAAGAACGGGGCAAAACCGGCACCACCGTTGGCATCCCCAAGCATAAAGCGGATGAGGAGTTTGGCAGCGTTCGGATGGGGGGCAAGGTTAGCAATGGCCAGGAAGTTGGTCTTCGTCGTGCCCGCGGTGGGCAAAAGATCCCAGCAAACCGCGAGTTTCTGGCCCTTTTCGTTGTCGCGGATCTTGGAAGACGAACAACTGATGGCGAAAGGAGGGTTGGGACCTGTCGCCGTTCCCACCGCCTTCGAGGCGTCACCGTCGGATTGGGTCAAAACAAGGCCGTTTTCCACCATGGCCTTGATCCAAGCGTAGCCAGCGTTGGGGGCATCCCGGGTGGGCTGGAATGGACGGCCAAATTCCCGCTCGTAGGCAGCGGCCATCTCATCAGCATGTTGAACGAGCATGGCCAAAAAGACCATGTTCTCTTCTGTGAGCATGGGGTCCTTCATCTGCACCCGGCCCTTAAATTCAGGCCGAGTGAGATCCCAAAGGGTATCAATCGGGCAACCCGCGGGGAAAGCCCCGAAGTTGTAGAAAACGATCTTGGATTCAAGGCTATGGACCAAAAGCGGCTCGCGGAACTCAACAGGAATGACCTCGGCTACTGGTTTACCATCATAAGTTGTGTCCGGAACGTAGTTCCAGATGAGGTGTTGCGGCAAGAGCTCCTTGATCGCGGTGATCCCCGCCAGGAAGAGCACGTCCACGTTGTAAATGCCGGCCGCTTGTTCCCGGGTGAGCTTTTCCACCTGCTCCACATCGGTCATATCGTAGGCCTCGACCTCGATCCCCGGGTAGGCGGCCTTGAAGGCATCCACAACTTGGTAAATCCGGGATGAGATGGAATAGATAACGACTTTCCCCTCCGCTTTAGCAGCTTCGTAGATGGCTCGCCAGTCCTCTTGAGCAGGCTGATAGGGGCCAAGGCCAGCGGCCTTGAGCCAAGCCTCCTGAGCCGGAGACAAACCTTGAGCTACTCCGGCCAGTTCCAAAAGCGCCAATCCCACCAACAGCAACGCTCGCCTCATTCGGCACCTCCTCACTTATCCAGGTTTGGGTCATAAACCCATACCGTGGCCAGGGTGTTCCCATTGAAATCCTGGCCGCCAATAACATAGATTTTTCCGTCCAAAGCCACCATGGCACACTCAAAGATGGGCACCGGAGGCGGCGTGATCTCCGTCCAGGTCAACGTCTCGGTGTCGAATTTGTACGCAAAGAAAGCAGCATCGCCTTTACCGGTCACAACGTAGATGTCTTTGCCTATGGCGGCAACCCGTGGCTGCTCCCAGGGGATGGGCAGGCCTTCCTCGATGTGGGTCCAGGAATCCGTCTCAGCGTCGTAGATGTCTAGCCAAGTCACGGCCGAGCTTTCCGCCCCTCCCTGTCCGCCGAAGACGAAAATTTTGTTGCCAACAGCTACAGCATCGAAATCCTCTCGGCCAAATGGAATGGGCGCGGCCAAAGACCAGGTATACGTAGAGGTGTCGAAAACATCCACCGCCTTCCCGTAATCCCAGCCGTCGTTACTGAAGAAATCGTCCTCGCCGGTGATGAGGTAGATTTTCGTCCCGATCACCGCGTAAGCGGCGTCCCCGTGCCCTTGGGTTGCCGCGCCGGGAAGTTGCACCCATTCGACCTTGCCGCTCGTCGGATCCCAAACATAGCCCACTTTGGTCCGGACCTTGTCCGCTGTGCGGCCGCCGAGGGAGTAGATTTTTCCGCCTACAGCGGCAACACAGGGCATTTCGTACGCGTTTGCCGGAGAGGGGCCAACGACCTCCCATTTCCCACTGAGGGGATCAAAAACCTCGATCGGGGCCACGTTCTTGGGATCTCGACCGCCGATAACATAGATCTTTCCATCAAACACCAACGCCCGGCATTTATAGCGTGCGACGTTCAAAGACGGTCCCTGAGTCCATGGCTCCGCTGCCAGTACTGCAAGGCTTAATACCACGCTCACCAAACCCAGAAGCACCGATATACGCCTCATCCTTTCCTCCTTTCCTTTTCCCTTAACCGACGAACCTTTTCCCTTTCCCTCAGACTTTCTCGCCCCTGGAAATTCACCTCCTTTCCCCTCACTTTTTAAGGGTGAACGCATCCAACACGCTTCCATCCAAGCGGTAGACGGTCACCCGAAGTTGGGAGGGTTGAACATCTACTATGCAGTAGTGATAAGCGCTTTCCGAGACCGCGGTCCACCACTCACGGCCCACGGTAACCAAGGGCGCACCAGCTCCCCCAGTCACCACGTAAACCGTTCCCTCGCCATCAATTCGACCTTCGCGGATGGGCCAAGTTCGCTCGTAATCGTGGTCATGTCCAGAGAAATAAAGGTCAACATGGAACTTGTCGAAGAGATCAACCCAATGGTTGAGGACGAAATCGGTACAGCCATGTTCACTGCCCGCAGAGTAAGCGGGGTGATGAGCAACCACGATTTTCCAAGGAAGCGTAGTGCTTTTGAGATCTCGAAGAAGCCAACCACGCTGCTGGAGGGCATAGTCTTCAGTATGGGAAAGAAGGTGGACAAAGTGAATAGGACCGTAATCATAGGAAAACCACATCTCATTCCCCGGCAGGGCAAACTGGTCAAAATATGTGTTTTTCATCATCTCATGGTTGCCATGAACTGGCACGAATGGGATAGAGGCTAAGGTATCTCCTGCAGCCTTGAACCACATGTCATATTCAAATTGTCCTCCGCCGTTTGTGAAATCCCCGGTAAAAATGACAAACCTTACACCCCGCTCTTTTGCGGCCTGAAGAATTTGGCCAAAAATTGTGTACCCGCCTCGCGAATCACCGAAAACCGCGAAAGAGAACGTCGCACGGGGGTCGTTGGGAAGAGGGGCAGTGGTAAAAGTGTAGTCCCCGCTCCAATATCCTGGCGCACCACAGCGGTAGTGGTAAGTAGTGTTCGGGGCAAGATCGGTCAACTCCACCACATGCCAGACGATCTCCTGACGCAAAGCTGTGTAATTGAAACGACTGCCGTAGGCAATTTTCCCATATTCTGGGGTCAAACCGTACTCTACAACGCTCTCCGTGATTTCCGGAGAGGTTCGCCACATGATGGTGATGGTGGTGGCCGGATCGTGTTGCCAAGAAAGATGGATGGCCCAAGGCCCTTCGGCCAAAACAAGCACGCCGAACACCGCCAACAACACCGCCACCGCCGCTATCCGCTTCATTCCGCCTCCTTTTCCTCCGGCCAAATGGGAAGCCTAAGGAGCTCCTCCAAACGCTGGATATGAAAATCTGCGCGAGCTTCGGGGCACCCCAAAGCTATGGCTATAAAACCAGCCTTTTTCGCTCCCTCGATTTCTTCTATCTCGTGCCCGACAAAGGCGATATTTTGCGGAGGGAATCCAATGCGGGCAGAAAACCTTTGGAATAGTTCGCGGGAGGGTTTCTTACAGCGCTCCTCCACAGAAGAAACGATAAGGTCGAATAAATCGTCTACTCCTACATTCCTCAGCCACTTGGCCTTCACCTGGGCTGGATGAATGGAATTGGTGAGCATCCCCACACGGATCCCTCGGGAGCGAAGCTCTCTAAGAACAGAAGGAAGCTCTGGATAGATTTCAATGTCGGCGCTGAACTTTTGGATCAGTTGATCCAGGGAGGCCAAAGCTAGTTGTGAGCCCAAACTCAGTTGGCGGTGGAGCTCCTCGACCATATTTTTGTAAGGGAGCTCGCCAGTAAAAGCGCGCTCTTGTAGCTCAAGGTAAACTGAGCGCAGTTTCTCCTTTGAAAAAATGAGGCCCTGGCTAGCCAGGGCCTCAACAAGCGCATCCACGACTTCGCGCTTGCGCCGGTAAACCACACCGTTGCCATCCAGAGCAAGCGCTTTTGCCATCCCAAGTTTTGGCGCCATTCGGTCGCCCCTTAGTTGCCAAACATTTACTTTGTGGCAACGTTCGTTGCTCATTATGCGCCCCGAGGTCCAGGATGTCAAGGGCTAGGCGAAGCCGAAGCGGCGGCGCAGCTCTTGAAGCCGCTCCAGATGTTTCAAGGCCTCGGTGGGCCTCTTTTTGGCGATCTGCAAAATGAGGGCCGTCTGGATAGCCATGGGAACAATGTCTGTATGGTAGATGGTGGCCGGGCCGCGCCGCGCCGCCAAAACCAGAGTGACGCCGTTCACCATCTCCTTGGCCACCGTATCGGTGAAAAGGATCACCGGACATCCAGCCTCGGAAGCGAGTTCAATGGCGATCTGGTACTCCCTAGGAATGGCGAGAAAACTGTAGATGATGAGCACGTCCTCCTTTGTAATGAGCTGAAGTTTTTCCAAAATAGCCCGGCCTTCCTCGGTAATGGTGTGCACATCGAGATGGAATCTCCTCAGCCGAAAGGCCAAAAGCTCGGCGAGCGGGCCTTGTGGCCCCCTTCCGCATATGTAGATCCGCTTCGCTTGAAGGATGAGATCGGCCGCGCGCTCTAAATCCTTAGGGCGAATCATTTTCACTGCCTCTCGAAGATAAGCGGTTTCCGTCTCCACCACTTGTTGCAAAATGTTATCGTCGCGGATCTCCGCCAGTGTGCGGCCGAGCTTTCTGCCGGGGGAAACTTCCTGCCGATACAAGGCTTGAAGATCAGCTCTAAGTTCCCCATAGCCTGCGTATCCGAGGTTTTGGGCCAATCGGACCAGGGTGGATTTGTGCACACCTAAAACCTTTGCCGCTTCCTCGATGCTCAAAAAAACGTAGTCCTCATAGTTCTCCACTAATTTTTGTGCCAAAAGTTTTTGCGCTTTCGTGAGCTTAGAGAAGTTCTGGCGTAATGCCTCATGGAGACGAACTTCGTTATCGGACATTTTCAGCACCCCTTGGGAGGAGCAGTGGTCTTGCGCACCACTAGGCGAGGGGGAAGCACACAGCGCAATTTTTCGCGTGCCTCCCCTTCACACACCGCAAGAAGGTATTCCGCGGCGATCTTCCCCATCTCATAGGTCGGCTGGGCCACGGTGGTGAGCTGAATCCGGGGGAGGGCAGCGTAGCTTATGTCATCGTAACCGACGAGGGAAAGGTCCTGGGGAATGGAGAGACCCAATTCCTCAGCGGCCTCCATAACGCCAAGGGCGATCACGTCGTTGGCCGCAAAAATCGCGGTCGGGCGGGAGCTCCCACGGAGCATTTTTTTAGCGGCTTCATAACCAGCCTTTTGGGTAAAATCGGCAAACACTGCCAACCCTGAATAAAGTTTCAAACCGTACTCCCTCAACACTCCTTGATAAGCGATCATGCGATCATGGCTGGATTGAACGTTGGCCGGTCCTCCGAGGAAGGCGATCTTTTCGTGGCCCAGGCGAACAAGGTGCTCAACCGCCAACCGCGCCCCAGTTTTGTCATCCCCCACTACGAAAGGGGCGTCTAAACCCCGCACCAATCGCGAGACTAAAACGAAAGGTATGGAGCTATTCAGAACCTCGGACAAGTTGGGATCGTCCATGGTGACAGCGCTTAAGATCAACCCATCCACCCGCTTCCGCCGCAAAAAACGAAGGTACTCCGCCTCGCGAGTAAGATCCCCTTCGGTTGTACAAAGGAGGACACCATAGCCTTCGGCATGGGCTACATCGCTGACGCCCCTCGCGATCTCCGCGAAGAAAGGGTTGGTTATATCCGGGACGATGAGGCCCAAAGCCCTGGAAGTTCCCTTGACAAGACCACGGGCAAGCTCATTGCGTTCATAACCCAATTCTTCAGCGATCCGGCGAATGCGGGCCTTCGTTTCCTTGCTAATAAGGGGCGAATCGTTCAATGCCCGGGACACCGTGGAAGGGGAAACCCCAGCTACTTGAGCGATGTCCTTGATCGTCACCATTCCCAAACTTTATTTTCGCCAGCGAAATCCGGCCTGTCAAAAGTGCCGAAGATACTATCAAGGCCCACGCAAGGCTGCTGAAGGGCGGCTTGCCCAAAAGGCGGCTTCAAGGGTGAGTTTCCCCATCAGTGCTGATTTCTCACGGTCAAGCTCCTCCGGACGATCGGCGGGCAAATGCGCGGAGTGCTGCGATCTTCCGGCCACCCGCGGAGTGGAGCTCCCCTGTCTTGAAAGGCTTCCTCATCGCCGTCGCTTTTTCCAACCTCGACCAAAACCTGATCGTGCAACCATCCTTCCACCCATATTTTCAGTGCCCCAGGGAAGAACCGAACCCACGGAAGGCCGGTGCCCCCTCGAACCCACCATCGATATCGATGAAAAGGCAACCTTTTTGGATGCAGAGAGTTTCGCCACGAACCCCCAGCTTCCGCGCCGATCAAGCTCTTCGCCAGTGAACCAAACGAAGGTAAGGGGGCGTTCAGGGTATTCTTACAAAACCAGCGCAAGATTTTGAGGATCACCGCGCAGCCGGCAGCGTTATCCGCCGCCCCAACCGTCCGTGGAAAAGAAGCAAGGTGCGCTCCCAAAACCACGACTTCTTGTGGAATTCGGCTGCCTGGGATTTCTGCTACCAAATTTCGAAAGGTCTGGATGAACCGCCTAGGTTTCCACGAAAGGGAAACAGAAGTGCCCTTGGCTTTACGCACCTTCTCAACCCACGGTTGCGGGACGTAGGCGGAAGGTGCGATCCCTAGCCCTTGGATCTCCTTTGCTATGAGCTCTTGGGCTCTCCTTTCCCCTTCGGATCCACAACCTAGGGAAGGCGAGCCGCCTTACGATGCCCATGGCCCAATCCAAGTCGAACAATATCTCGCTCAGAATCTTTAACGCTCCGAAAATAACCGAGGCCCATGGATTACGCAAAAACGCCATTAACTACGAAACTTTTAGTCGCTCAAAAGTGCCACTCATGGTGAGGACAAGCACCTCGCGGTTTTCCAAGGGGACCCAAATTCCCTCCATATCCGCTGGTTCTGAGGCCACCGCGAGATATCCCTCACCCAAGCGAAACCAAAGGGTGAAATAATCTGGGTTTTGGTTGTAAGCGCAAAGGGCGTACAGATTTTCTCCTTCCGCGATCAATAAATTCAGGGCTGTATAGTCCTGGATGAGCCGGAAAAGCTCAGCCAAGCACTCCCTTAGGCGTTCGGGGGTACGCGGCCGCCACCTTCTTGCTAGCCACAATAGGATCCTCCTCGTATCCGTGCCTAACCCCACCCCGAGATGGTCGATATCCCGCACCGTTCCGTTGTGGCAAAGGAAAACCCCATCGTAAAAGAAAGGATGAGCGTGAACGCCGCCACAAAACCTTCGATACTCCGGAGAGGATTTCCGCGCATGGGCAAGGAGGACCAAGGCCGGGGCATCCAGCGGTCCAGGGATCGTCCCCTGTGCCAGGGCTTTGGGACCGAAGCGGAAAATTTTCCACCTCCCCAGTGGATCGAGGAAGGCGTAGCCGAGACCATCGCGGTGCGGGGCGTTTTTCCCAAAAAGGCTCAACCCCAAAAGCCCGGGGGAGGCGTCCACGAGCCACCGCCGAAGGGGGAAAGGGGTGGAGCTCACCACCCCAAGCATCCGGCACATCCTAACGTCCCCTTTTTAGGGCCGAAAGGAGGGATTCCACCGGCAAAGTGTTGAGGACGTCCGCGGCCCTGGCCCAGCCGCGGCGCAGGGTCAATACCCCATACTCCAAAAAATCAAAATGCTCGAGGGCATGGGCATCGGTGCCCAAAACGAACTTCACCCCGTAATCCAAAGCCCGGCGGATCAAATCCGCGGGGAGATCCAAACGTTGAGGGTTGGCGTTCACCTCCAGGGCCGTCCCGGCCTTGGCCGCCCGGCGGAAAACCTCGTCCCAATCCACTTCGTACGCGGGGCGCTCCCCGATGAGCCTCCCCGTGGGATGGCCCAAAACGTCCACCCCTTCGTTCTCCACTGCCCGCAAGAGGCGCTCGGTCATCTCCTTTTTAGAAAGCCGGAAATGGGTGTGCACCGAGGCAATCACTAAGTCCAGTTCGGGAAGGAGATCCCTGGGCACATCCACCGTTCCGTCCCTCCCGATATTCGCTTCCACCCCACAAAGGAGGCGAAAATCTTTTAATGACTCGTTCAGGCTCCGGATCTCCTCGACCTGGCGGCGGAGATCGTCCGCGGAGAGGCCGGGGATGGCCTGGGCAAAGCGCATATGGTCGGTGATGGCTATGTACTTAAGCCCCCGCGCGCGGCCGGCCTCCACCACCTCCAAAAGGCCCGTTTTCCCATCGGACCAATCGGTGTGGACATGGAGGTCGCCGAGAATTTCGGGAAATTCCAAGAGTTTAGGGAGGGCCCCGGCCTCGGCGGCCTGGATCTCGCCCTGGTCCTCCCGCAACTCCGGCGGGATGAAGGAGAGGCCCAAGGCCTCATAGATTTCCTCCTCGGTGCGGCCAGCGAGCATCCGATCTTTTTGGTCAAAGAGCCCATACTCGTTGAGTTTCCAGCCGCGGGCCACAGCGCGTTCCCTCAGCCGAATGTTGTGGGCTTTGGACCCGGTGAAGTACTGCCAGGCGGCGCCGAACGATTCCTCGGGGACGATGCGCAGATCGGCCTGCAATCCCCCGGAAAGTTTGACCGAGGATTTTTTCGGCCCTTGGGCCAAAATTTCCTCGACCTCGGGGAGGGCACAGAAGGCCCGGGCCGCCTCCTCGGGATCCCGGGAAATCCCCAAGATATCGAGGTCGCCCACCGTTTCCTTCCCGCGGCGAAGGGAGCCGGCCAATTCGACCCGCTGGAATAGCCCGCTGAGGAGGAGTTTTTGGCGGAGGTTCCGGGCCAGAGGGAGGGCATAGCCCAAAAGCTCCCGCCTTTCCGCGCCCCGCGCCTCCTGAAGGCCCCGCAGGATCTTCTCCTCGATCTTGGGACCAAGGCCCTTTATTTGCCGGATCTTTCCCTCTTGGGCGGCCCGCTCCAGGTCCTCCAGGGTGCGCACACCCAGGGCCTCGTACAAAAGCTTGGCGGTTTTGGGACCGACACCCTCGACCTGGGTCAGGGCGTAAAGGTCCACGGGCAATTTCGCCTTGAGTTCCTCGTGGAGGGCTAATTTACCTGTTCGCACAATCTCCTCGATTTTTTGGGCGATGGACTCCCCCACCCCGGGGAGCTCCCGGAGGCGCCCCTGGGCCACGAGATCCTCGATGGGAACGGGGCAAGATTCCACGGCCTGGGCGGCCCGGCGGTACGCCCTGGGCTTGAATTCCACGCCCTCTAGCTCCAAAAGATCGGCCACTTCGTAAAGGATCTTCGCCACAAGGCGATTCTTCATCGCTGGAGGCTGGCGAACCGCTCGAACGAGCGGTCATAGGTGCGCTCCACCTCCGGAGGGAAAAAGCACGCGGGAAGCTCGCGGTGAGCGAGATGATAGTGGAGGCATTCGCAGCAGCGCCCTTTTCTTTTGCAATCGGGCCAGGTGCACGGGCAACGGGCCATGTTCTCTTGGAGGTTCGGACAGCTCGCCATGGGGAAGGCCTCCTTTCCCGGGGATTCCCCCGCCGCGGCTATAATGCCGGCACCATGGAATTAAAGCAAGAGGTCCTCGAACGGATCCAAAAGGACACGGGCGGAGAGCGTCCCCATTACGAACGATATTGCATCTCTTCCGTTCCCCACACCATCGAGGAGATCTTGGGAAGTAACCCCCCCAGGCCCGGCCTCCGCCAAGAACTCGGGCTTCCTGAAGCCCAGATGGTGGTGAGCGTGATCCTCGACGGGGTGGGCTGGCGGCGCTTGGAGTTCCTTTGGGCGGAGGGACTTGTGGACCTTGGGCCCTTCCTTGCCGGCGGCGTCGGCCTTCCTCTGACCTCCGTTTTCCCCACCACCACCACTGCGGCCCTGAGCTCCCTTTCCACCGGGGAAAGCCCCATCACCCACGGGATTTTGGGCTACAAGCTCTTTCGGCCGGAATTGGGGACCGTCGTGGACATGATCAAGCTCGCCCCTCCGGGCGGTCGGGAGGAGACCCTGGAGAAACTCGGCCTGAACCCCGAAAAAATCCTCTCCACACCTACCGTCTATCAGCGCCTCGCCGCGCACGGGATCCCCACCATCCTCTTCCTCCCCCGGTACATCGCCGACTCCGGCCTCTCCAAGCTCCTCTATCAGGGGGTTTCTCGCATCGTCCCGTTCCTCAGTGCTTCGGACCTTTTTGTGCTTCTACGGGAAGCCCTTGAGCGGGGAGGAAAGGCTCTCCTTGCCGTCTATTGGCCGAGCACGGACTCCCTGGCCCACACCTATGGTCCTCGGTCCGAAGCGTTCGCCCTGGAGCTAGCCCACATTCTTTCCGTCCTAGCCAAGCTTTTAGACGGTGCCCCACGGGATTTTGTTCTTCTCATCACCGCCGATCATGGGTTTTATGAAGCTGATCCTGAGCGGGATATGGTGAATTGTGCTGCCCAGGCTCTGCTGCGGGAGGCGTTGCTTTTGCCGCCCGTGGGCGATCCCCGGGCAGCCTACTTCTTCCTGCGCCGGGGGAAAGAGGCCCTGGTGGAAAAATTCTTCCAGGAATTTTTCCCTGAGGATTTCCTCGTCCTTTCCGTGGAGGAGGGGCTTCGGCGCCGTCTTTGGGGATTGGAGGAGCCGCGGCCGGAGGTGCGGGCCCTTTTGGGCGATATGGTGGTGATCTCCAAGCGCCGAAAATTCGTGCTCTGGCCCACAGAGGAATTTAAACTGCGCGGCCTCCATGGTGGGCTCACCTCCGATGAGCTCTATGTGCCCTTCATCGTGCGGCCAGTGGAAGGGAGGGAAAATGGCGGTGGTTAGAAAAATGGAGGAGATCGAGGCCCAGGACATTTCCAACGGCAAGGATGTGGTGGGGGTAAGGAAGCGGGTGCTCATCGGTCCCAGGGAGGGTGCTCCCACCTTCGCAGTGCGGCTTTTCTCCCTGGCCCCGGGTGGGCACACCCCGGCGCATAGCCATCCCTACGAGCATGGGGTGATCGTCCTGCGCGGCCGGGGCGAAGTCCTGGGGCCAGAAGGCCCTAAACCCATCGAGCCGGGCGTGGTGGTCTTCGTGCCCCCCCATGAATTCCACGGGTTTCGGAACACGGGCAAAGAAACCCTGGAATTTCTGTGCGTTGTCCCCGTATCGGTGGAGAAGTAGACCATGGACCTTTGGAAAATTTTGATCCTCGGGGTGGTCGCCGTAGGCCTCCTCCTCATCCTTTGGACCCCACCGGAGCTACCGAAGCTCCCCCAAGGCCGACGGGTGGAGGAGGGCACTTTCCGCGTCCTCACCGAATCCGGGGCGCAAGAGGAGATCTTCGGGATCTATCCAGTGGATGTGGGCTTCCGCCTTGTGGGAATCCGTCACGAAAAGGGAAAGATCCTGGTGGAAGGGGATCTCCTCTACGGGCCGGATTGGACACCCATCGCTGGAACCATCACCCAAAGATATCCCGCGGAGGTGCGTTGGCTCTTCGCCTTCGCTCAGGATAGCGTCACCATCAAAAAACAGGTGGAGGCCAAGGAGTTCGCGGAGACCATCCCCCTTCTAGGAGGGGCTTTCCCCTTCGATAGGGATCTCCTAAGCGTTTGGGATCCACTCTTCCGCGCAGGGATCGCTGGGGAAGCCCAAATTTTGGATGTGCGCAACGGGGCCATTCACAAGGTCGACATCGGGCAAAAGGCGGAGGTCAAGCTCAATGTACTTGGCCGGGCGTTGCCAGCTGAACGCTATTCCGTGACCGTGGACGACGAGGTCCTACAAATTTTCCGGCAAGGCGACCTCCTTTTGGGAGTGAAAAGCCCAAAGCTCGAGGCTTTCCTTTTGGAAATCCTCCCTGAGGGGATTCAGGAGACCCCTTAGGCGATGAGCTCATCCCAGGGGACATCCGAGCGGGTGCCGTCGGGCCATTCCACCTGGCTGGTGCGGGAAAAAACGTTGTGCGCCAAAATCTTTCCGGGCCGGCCGTTTATCTCCACCCGCTGGCCGGGCTCCGGAAGGCCTTGCAGTTCCTGGAGGTAAAAATCGCGCTCGTACGCAAGACAACATTTGAGCCGGCCGCAGGCACCGCTTAGGCGCTCGGGGTTCAAAAAGAGCTGCTGCTCAAAGGCGAATTCCAAAGGGATCGGCCGAAGCTGGGTGAGGAAGGTTCGGCAGCAAAGGGGACGGCCGCATGGGCCAAGGAGGCCGAGGACGCGGGCCTCGTCCCTGGGCCCAAGCTGTCGCAACTCCACCCGGACTTGGGCCTCGGCGGAAAAAGCCCGCAGGAACTGGCGAAAATCGGTGCGAGCTTGAGCCGTGAAGTAAAGCCTGAGGAAGGAATGGCTGAGGTCCAGCTCCGCTGCGCGAAATTTCACGGGCAGCCCCATGGCCTGGGCCTTCTTTTGGGCTTGGCCCCTCAATTTTTCGGCCAAACTCAAAGTTTCTTTGTAGCCGCCGAGGTCCTTCTCATCAGCGGCCCTCATGAGTCTTCCAGAAAATTCCTTCCTTTCCCCAAGAGGGGAACGAAGGATGCGCACAAGCCAAAGGCCGTTCTTATCTTCCTCCACCCAAATTTCGCCGGGAAGGCCAACTGCGCCCGCCCAAAGGGCGATATGCACCTCCGGCCAGGGCGAGAGCCGCCTCACCAAGGCTTTCATCCCTTCCGCGGCCAAAGGAGCACCACCTCCGCCAATAACCGAGGATTGGCGTTGGCTTCGATCTCCCCGCGGGCGAGGGAGATCTTTTTCGCCCAAGAAACCCAAGGGGACCGCAAAATCTCTTCTCTCCCCAGCCTTTCTCGCAATATTCGCAAGAGCTCCCAAAATAGATCCCGCATGGCCCCGGTCCGGGCGAGGATCTCCCCCGCACCCAGGACTTGAAAAGTCTTAGCGGAAAGGAGCTTTTCGAAGATCACCTCGGCGAAGGCCCGGCGCCGCAGGGGGTCCGCCGCCTCCCCGCTAAAACGCAGGAAAAGCTCGGGAAAAGGTAAACCCTGGGCTTCCTTCTTCGCTTCCGTGAATTCCCCAAAAACGTCCCGCTTGGTTTCAAGGAGGTTCCCAAGCTCTTCCTCCCTTCCCTCGCAAAGTTCGAGGAGGAAGTCCACCTCCTTGGCCTCGTAGCCGGCGCGCTCGAGGGCCGCGCGCCAAGCATCCTTGGGGGAGGGGGAAAAGCGGAGGCGGCAGCGGGAACGGACGGTGGGGATCACCCGATCCGGGGCCTCCGCGTAAAGGACCACCGCCAAATAAGGTGGGACCTCCTCCAAAAGTTTGAGGAGGGCGTTAGCCGCTTCCGAGGTGAGCCGTTCGGCCGGACCGAGGAGGGCCACGCGGCGTGGCCCCGCCGCCGGCGCATAACGGGCCCAAAGGATGAAGGCCCGAATCTCCCCGATCCCCAACCACCTTCCCTCCGACTCCACCGAGAGGAAATCGGGATGGACAGAAAGGGGGCCTTGGAGGAGCTCCTGAGCGCGGAGCCGCGCGGCCACCCGGGCGCCACCCCCACAAAAGAGCTCCGGAAGCATCGGAGAAGACTACGCGGAAACCCCGAAGAAGGGCAACCCGTTGACCGAAAAGGGTTGGGTATAGTAACCTGCAAAATGTGCGTGAGGAAAGGCTTCGGGAAACACAGGCGATCATCGAGCGCACCATCCTCGTCCGCCGTGTAACTTTGGGGATTTTTTGCCTCATCGCCGTCGTGATCCTTGGTTTCCCCCGTTTCCCCTTCAACCCCCTTTTCACCGTGCCCTTCGTTTGGCTGATCCTCACCTTCCCTTTCCGCTACCTCATCCGCCAACAACGCAGTGTGCGATCACTGCACAACGTTCATGCCGCGTTCCTCTCGGCGGAAGCGGTCCTCGTCACTTACCTTGTGCACCGGCTGGGCGGCGTGGCTTGGGTAGGGGTGCTCTTTTACCTTTTTACCGTGATGTACGCGAACTTCTTCCTCCCCAAATACGCGGGCTACGTGGTCACCGCCATCGCCGTGGGCGGCTATGCCCTCGTGGCCTTTCTAGAGTATTTCGGGATCATCCCCCATATCTTCCCCTTCGCCGGGGAGGAACGGCCTTTCCGTGATCTCGCCTATGTTTTAACCACGGTGCTCGTGGGCGGGGTCGGGTTTTACAGCGTTCTTGCCTTCACGGTGCGGGCCTTCGCTAGCCTTTACGAGCGCAAAAATTTGGAGCTTCTGCGGAGGGAGAGGGCTTTGGCCCGCCTTTCCGCGAAGCTCCTCACCGCCCAAGAAGAGGAGCGGCGGAGGATCGCCCGGAAGATCCACGACGAAGTGGGGCAGATCTTGGCTGCGGCCCGCTGGGCCCTGGCCGCGGGCGAGAAAGGGGAGGCCGAGGAGCTTTTGGCCCAAGGGATCGAAGCCCTGCGGGATCTGGCCCGGGAGCTCCGGCCGCCCCTTTTGGACGAAGCGGGCCTGGCCCCGGCCCTGCGCCGGCTTCTTTCCGCCTTCTCCGCCACGGGGATCGAGGTCCGGGCGGAGATCGCGGAGGAAAGATACCCAGAACTTGTGGAGACCGTGGCCTTCCGGGTGATCCAGGAGGCGTTGGAGAACGTGCGGCGGCATGCGCAAGCCCGGCGGGTCTGGGTGAGGGTGGAGGAGGAAAACGGCTGGCTTATGGGTGAGGTGCGGGATGACGGCCGCGGCTTCGAGCCGGCCTGCGTTTCCGAAGGTTTGGGTCTCCCTGGGATGCGGGAATGGGTGGAGCTTTTGGGCGGCTCCCTCGCCCTCGAATCCCGGCCCGGCCAGGGCACCCGGGTCGTTTTCCGCCTTCCTTTACGGCCCCAGGTTCACTCGTAGCGGAGGGCCTCCACGGGATCCAGGCGGGAGGCGCGTATCGCCGGAGAGAGGCCGAAGATGAGGCCCACCATCACGGAAAAGCCCACCGCCAAAAGGGCCGGGTAGCCGGGGATCACAAAGGGCCAGCGGCCGAAAAGCGAGCCCAGCCAAGCCGAAAACCATCCCATCCCTAGCCCAAGGAGTCCCCCGAAGAGACAGACCACCACAGCCTCGGCCAAAAACTGATTGCGGATATCCCTGGGGCCCGGCCCCACAGCCATGCGGATCTCGATTTCCCGCGTCCTTTCCACCACGGAAACGAGCATGATGTTCATGATCCCGATCCCGCCCACAAGGAGGGAGATAGCCGCGACGCTCGCTAAAATCAGGGCCATCGTGCGCACGCTTTCCTCGCAGGTAGCGATCATCGTCTTTTGCACAGTCACGCGGAAGGAAGGTGGAGGATTTCGACCGCTTATTTTCCAAAGAAAACGGGGATGCGAGGTGCTACGATTGGCGGGATGAAGGCGCGGGTGCTTTTGGCCGACGACCATGGGCTTGTACGGGCCGGGCTTTCCCGGCTTCTCACTCAGGCGGGGTTTGCGGTGGTGGCCGAGGCGGAAAACGGGGAGGAAGCACGAAAGAAGGCCCTGGAAACAAGGCCTGACCTCATCTTCTGGGACCTCCTCATGCCCGAAGGGGGTTTGGTGGGGCTTCGGCGCCTGCGGGAAAGCCTTCCCAGGGCGAAAATCCTTGTTCTCACCGCATTGGATAGCCCAGGCCTTGCGGAGGAGGCAAGGCGGGCTGGAGCAACGGGGTTGGTGGTGAAAACGGCAAACCCGGAAGAGATCGTGCGCGCCGCTGAGGCCGCCCTGCGCGACGAGTTCGTCCAGCCTTCAGCCCTCACCCCCCGGGAGAAGGAAATAATCGCCCTTTTCGGGGAGGGCCTTCGTATCCTCGAAATCGCCGAAAAATTGAAAATCTCCGAAAAAACGGTGGAAACGCACCTTGAAAACCTCAAAGAAAAACTCGGATTTGCCTCCATCACGGAACTTCGGGCCTGGGCCATTCGGGCGCGAACTCCTACAGAACCCGGATCGCAGGGATAAGGGGGATCCCTAACATTTTGGGCGATGCGCGTTTTGGTGGTGGACGACCATCCCGTGGTGCGGGCTGGGCTCTCCGGCCTCCTGGCGCAAGCGGGGTTCACGGTGGTGGGTGAGGCGGCTGACGCCGCCCAAGCCCTGGAGGTCGCAGCAAAAACGAAGCCGGAGCTTGCGGTGGTGGATGTGGCTCTCCCAGGGGTTTCTGGCCTTGAGCTCTGTCGAAGATTTCGCCGCCGTTTTCCGGGGATGAAGGTGATCATCCTCTCCATGTTTGACGAGCCGGAGTGGCGGGCGGAGGCCGCCCGGGCCGGCGCTTCCGCTTACCTCCTCAAAGATCTTCCCGCGGAGGAACTCCTTGCCTCGCTCCGGCGGGTGGCCCAGGGCGAGAACCTCCTTCCTCCAGCGGGGCCCTCCTTGCCCCTCACCGAGCGGGAGCGGGAAGTGGTGCGGCTTTTGGCCCAAGGGAAGAGGACGCCGGAGATCGCGGAGCTCCTTTGCCGCTCAGTGACCACGGTGCGGGCCCACAAGGTCTCGGCCATGCGCAAGCTCGGGGTCCATTCCACCCGGGAGCTGGTGCAGGCGGCGGTCCGCTTGGGCCTTGTCCCTTCCCTGAGCGTTTCCGAGCCATGATCCTCGAGCGTTACCGGCCACTTATTGCGGGAGCTTTGGGGAAGGCGGCCCGGCTGGACGGCGCCCTTTCCGTGCTGGTGGGCTACCCCTTGGGGTTGACGGAGGCGGACGGCTCGCCTGGGCCTGGCCCTAGCGGGAAATTCCTCCGCCCTTCCCTCGTGCTCTTTGCCTGCGAGGCCATGGGCGGCGAGGTGGAAAAGGCCCTGCCCTTGGCCGTGGCCTTGGAGCTCGTGCACAACTTTTCCCTGGTGCACGACGACATCCAGGATCGGGATGAATTCCGCCGGGGAAGGCCCGCGGCCTGGAAGGTTTTCGGCGAAGGCCAGGCCATCAACGCTGGCGATGCCCTCCTCGTCTTGGCCCTGCGTATCGCCCTTTCCGCGGAGCTTCCCGATTCTGCCCGCCTTTCCGCCCAAGAAACGCTCCTTTCCGCAACGTTGCGCATGATCGAAGGCCAGGCCTTGGATTTGGCGGCGGAAGGCAAAGCTTTGGGAGTGGAGGGCTACCTCTCCCTGGCCCGGCGGAAGACCGGGGCCCTTTTGGGCTGCGCCTTCGTTTTGGGGGCCATTGCCGCCGGCCGACCCGACCTCCGGGAGCCTTCCCAAACCCTCGGGGAAGAGCTCGGCCTCGCCTTTCAAATCCGCGACGATATCCTTGGGATTTGGGGGGATCCCGCGAAAACGGGGAAACCCGTGGGGAGTGATCTCCTCCGCAAAAAGCGCTCCTTCCCCATCTCCTTTGCCCTTGGGCGCGATCCCGGGCTTTCCTCGCTCCTGTCCGAGCCGGAGAGGAATGGGGAGGAAATCCTCCGGAGGCTGGCCCAAGTGGGGGCAAAGGCCGCGGCGGAAGAAGAGCTGAGAAGGCACTTGGGCGAAGCGGAAAGGCTCTCTTGGGAGCTCCCCTGGCCGGAGTGGGCCCGCACGGAGTTCCAAGAACTTCTTGGGTTTTTGGCACAAAGGGAGGCCTGAGATGGGGCGTCCGATGACCATGACCTTGGAGCTTGCCCGGTATCTTTGGCCCCGCCGAAGGTGGCCCAAGGAGGGAAAACTTTTTCCCCTCGTCCTCATGCTCGAGCCCCTGGAGGCTTGCAACCTGCGCTGCGCGGGCTGTGGGAGGGTGCGGGAATACGCGGCTGTGGTGGACCGCCGCATGCCCGTGGAGGAGGCCCTGCGGGCCGCGGAAACGGCGGGGGCCCCGGTGGTCTCCGTCTCCGGCGGTGAGCCCCTTTTGCACCCCGAGATCGAGGAGATCGTGCGCGGCCTCATCGAGCAAAAACGCTGGGTCTACCTTTGCACCAACGGCCTCCTTTTGCCCGAAAAACTCGAAAAATTCCCGCGCCATAAACGCCTTTGTTTTGTGGTGCACCTCGACGGGACGGAGAAGGTCCACGACGCCATCACTGGAAGGCCGGGCACTTTCCGCGCCGCGGTGGAAGCCATAAAAGAGGCGCTCCGGCGGGGCTACCGTGTGGCCACCAACACCACGGTGTTCCATGGCTCGGACATCCCCGACCTGCGCCAGCTTTTCCGCCTCCTCACCGACCTTGGAGTGGAGGGCCTCATGATCTCCCCAGGTTACGCCTATGAGGCCGTGCCCGAACGCGACCTTTTCCTGCAAAAAGAGGAGGCAATCAAGGTCTTCCGCGCCCTCCTTTCCGGAAGGGACGGGTTCCGGTTTTACGACAACCCCCTTTTCCTCGATTTCCTCCAGGGGAAGCGGGATTACCGGGAATGCGCGGCCTGGGCCATCCCTACCTATACGGTTTTGGGCTGGCGCCTCCCTTGTTATCTCATCGCTGACCGGCATGCTCAGGACCTTCGGGAGATCCTGGCTCCGGAAGTTTGGGAGCGGTACGGGCCGGGGAGAGACCCGCGCTGTGCGGGCTGCATGCTCCATTCGGGGTTCGAGCCCCAAAGCGTTTTGGAGGCGGTGAACCGGCCATGGGTGCTCCTTCGGAGGTGATGGTGGTGGCCGCTCTGCGCACGGAGCTCCTCTTCGTGCGGGGCCCAAAAGGGGCGCTGGGAATGGGCGAGGCGGCACGAGCCGGGCTCAGGCGCCTCTTGGACCGTCGTCCGGCCAAAGCGTGCGTTTTGGTGGGCTATTGCGGAGGCCTTGCGGAGGACCTCCCCCCTGGCGCCCTCATCTTGGCCGAACGCGTCGTCGGCCCAGAAGGAACGGTGCGGGTGGGCGCCAGGGCCCTGGCCAAGGCCCAAGCCCTCCTTCCCGAGGCCCGCGTGGGCCCCATCTTCACCGACCCCGCGCTTCTAAGGAAAAACGTGGCCAAGCTCAAGGCCCTGGAGGAGCACAGGATTTCCCCTCTGGGCGTGGATATGGAGTCCAACTTTGTCGCCGCCGAGCTTTTCCGCCGAAAAATCCCGTTCCTTGTGGCCAGGGTCGTTTTGGACCCCTGGGAGGAAGAGGTCCAGTTGGGGCCGAGCCGCTTCCTTTGGGCTCCCTGGGCGATTTTTTGCTCATGGAAGCTGGCCAAGGCCGTTCCGAAATTGAAAAAAGCCCTAAGGGAAAGCCATGGGTGAGCGGAGGAAGACCCGCGTGGTCCGTGTGGGAGGGGTCCCAATTGGGAGCGGGAACCCCGTTGTCGTGCAGGCCATGACCAATACCCAAACGCGCGACGTTCGGGCCACGGTGGAGCAGATCCGGGCCCTTGTCCGGGTCGGATGCGAGATCGTGCGGGTAGCCGTTCCCGACCTGGCCTCCGCTCAGGCGATCCGGGAGATCAAAAAGGAGGTGACCATCCCCATCGTGGCCGACATCCACTACGACCACCGCCTGGCTTTGGCCGCCCTGGAGGCGGGGGCGGACAAGCTCCGCCTCAACCCGGGAAACCTCCGGGATCCGCGGAAGATCCGGGAGGTAGCCCGGGCCGCCCAGGAAAAGGGCGTCCCCATCCGGGTGGGGGTCAACGCCGGCTCCCTCAACTCCCGCTTCCTCGGGAAGGAGCGGGAGGTCAGCCCCGAGGCCATGGTCAAAGCCGCCCTTTGGGAGATCGAGCTCCTCGAGCGCGAGGGTTTTCGGGACATCGTGGTCTCCCTCAAGGCCAACGACGTCCCCCTCACCGTGGAGGCCAATCGCCTCCTCGCCAAGGAAGGGGATTGGCCCATTCACTTGGGGATCACCGAGCCCGGGCCGGAGCTAGAAGGGGTGGTGAAGTCCGCGGTGGGGATCGGGATCCTCCTTTCCGAGGGGATCGGCGACACGATCCGTGTTTCCCTCCCCGGCGACCCGGTGGAGGAGGTAGAGGCCGCCTGGGAGATCCTGAGGGCCCTGGGGATCCGGCGGCGCGGGCCCACGTTCGTCGTCTGCCCCACCTGCGGACGGACGGGGATCAATATCGCCGGGATCGCCGCGGCGGTGAAGGCACGCCTGGCCCCGGTAACGAAGCCCATCTCCATCGCCATCATGGGCTGCCCGGTGAACGGCCTGGGCGAGGCCGAGCGCGCGGATTTCGCCATCCTCGGCGGGAAGGGGTTCGGCACCATCTATGCCCATGGGAAGGTCGTCCTCCCCAAGGTCCCCGAGGAGAGGCTCGTGGAGGAGCTCGTCCGCCTCGTTCAGGAGGAGGTGGAAAAGCCATGAGCCTAGCCATCGTCCCTGGCGTGGAACGGGCGCAGGATCCGCGGGTTTACCTCATCGTGGACCGGCCTGCGCCATGCACCCACGGCCGCGGCCGGATCGCGGACCTGGACGCGGCCATCGAGCGGGCAGTCGCCTGGCTCCTCTCCCGCCAATCGCCAGAGGGCTGGTGGTGGGCGGAGCTGGAGAGCAACGTCACCATCACCGCCGAGCACCTCTTCCTCACCCACATCCTCGGGGTCGGCTCCCAGGAGCTTTGGGAGAAGATCGCCCGCTACATCCTCTCCGAGCAGCGGCCGGAGGGCTTTTGGGCCAACTGGTACGGGGGCCCTGGTGACCTCTCCACCACCGTGGAAGCCTATTTGGCCCTGAAGATGGCCGGGGTCGACCCGGAATCCCCGCCCATGCGGAAGGCCCGGGAATGGATCCTGTCCCAGGGCGGGGTGGAGAAGACGCGGGTCTTCACGAAGATTTGGCTGGCGATGCTCGGGGAGTGGCCCTGGGAGGCAACCCCCATGCTCCCTCCCGAGCTCGTCCTCCTTCCCAAGCGTGTTCCCGTCAACCTCTACTCCTTCGCCTCCTGGGCCCGGGGGACGATCCTCCCCCTCGCGGTCCTCCGGGTTTTGAAGCCGGCTTGGCCTTTAGCACCTTCTGCCCGCATCGATGAGCTCTTCCCCCGCGGCCGAAAGCACGCGGACCTCTCCCTTCCGCGCAAAAGGAGTGCCTGGGGGCGCCTTTTCTACGGGGTGGACAAGGCCCTGCGCCTCTACGAGCGCCGGCCGAGCCAGACCCTGCGGAAACTGGCCCTGAAGCGAGCGGAAGAGTGGATCGTGGAGCGCCAGGAGGCCGACGGCTCCTGGGGCGGGATCCAGCCCCCTTGGGTGTACTCCCTCCTCGCCCTTTACGCCCTGGGCCATTCCCTGGGATCCCCGGTGATGGCCAAGGGGATCCGGGGCTTCGATCGGTACGCGGTGGAGGACGAGCGGGGCTTTCGGCTGCAGTCCTGCATCTCGCCGGTGTGGGACACCGGGCTTGCCCTGTTCGCCCTCCAGGAGGCCGGGCTTCCCGGGGACCACCCAGCTTTGGTGCGGGCGGGGCGATGGCTTTTGCGCGAGCAGATCTTTGCGGGTGGCGACTGGCAAATCAAATGCCGGGCGCGGCCAGGGGGCTGGGCCTTCGAGTTCGACAACGACGTCTACCCCGACACGGACGACACGGCCGTGGTGATGATGGCCCTTTTGGGCACAAGGCTTCCGGAGCGGGACAAGGAGTTCGCCCTTTCGCGGGGCCTGGAGTGGCTCCTGGGGATGCAGAGCAAAAACGGCGGCTGGGGCGCGTTCGATCGGGACAACACCAAGGTTTTCCTCCGGGAGATCCCGTTCGCCGACTTCGGGGAGCTTTTGGACCCGCCCTCGGCCGACGTCACCGCCCACGTGGTGGAGCTTTTGGGGCGGATGGGCTACCGGCCGGGCTTCCCCCCTTTGGACCGGGCGCTCCGCTATCTCCTCCGGGAGCAGGAGGAGGATGGGTCTTGGTACGGCCGCTGGGGGGTGAACCACCTCTATGGGACGGGCGCGGTCCTCCCGGCCCTGGCGGCGGTGGGCTTCCCCATGACCGCTGCGCGAATCCCGCGGGCCGTGGAGTTCATCCTCGCCCGCCAGAACCCCGATGGCGGCTGGGGCGAGGACGTCCTCTCCTACCACCGGCGGGAGCTGCGGGGCCGGGGGCCCTCCACCCCTTCCCAGACGGCCTGGGCCCTCCTCGCTCTCCTCGCCGCGGGCATGGAAAGAAGCGAGGCGGTTCGGCGGGGGATCGAATACCTCATCCGCACCCAGAACGACGAAGGTACTTGGAACGAACCATACTTCACAGGAACTGGGTTCCCCACGGACTTCATGATCCGCTACCACCTCTACCGCCACGTCTTCCCCCTCATGGCGTTGGGCCGTTTTCGGAAGGCTTTGGCGGGGGAGAGATGAAGGTGGAGCTGGCCGCGGTGTACGGGTTCTGCCCGGGCGTGCGCCGGGCGGTGGAGATGGTGGAGGAGTACCTCCGCAAGAACGGTCCCCTCGCCACGTTGGGGGCCATCGTCCACAACGCCCAAGTGGTGGAGGAGCTCTCCAAAAAGGGCGCCCGGGTGGTGGAGCGGGTGAGCGAGGTGGGGGAGGGGGCGGTGGCTGTGACCGCCCATGGCGCTGGCCCCGAGGTCTTTGAGGAGATCGCGCGCCGCGGCTTGAAACTGGTGGACACCACTTGCCCCATCGTGCGCCGCGCCCAGGAAGCGGCCCGAAAGTTCGCTGAGGAAGGCTTTTTTGTCCTCATCTACGGGGAAGAGAGCCACCCCGAGGTGCGGGGGCTCCTCTCCTGGACCCGGGGCCGCGGCCGGGCCACCTTGAACCCCGCCGACGTCCCATCAGACCTTGGAGACCGCCTGGCCCTCATCTCCCAGACCACCAAGGGGCGCGAGGAATTCTGGTGGTTCGTGCGGGCCGTGGTGGAACGCCTGGGCCCAAACCTTCGGGAGGTGCGGGCTTTGGACACCACCTGTCCGGAGACGGGCCGCCGCTACCAGGCCGTCTTGGCACTGGCCCAAAGGGTCGAGGCCTTGGTGGTGGTGGGATCCCGCAATTCCGCCAACACCAGAAAGCTTGCGGAGGTGGCCAGGTCCACGGGGCGGCCCACCTTCCACATCGAGCGGGCCGAGGAACTTGATCACGAATGGTTCAGAGGGCTGACGCGGGTGGGGGTCACCGCCGGGGCCTCCACGCCCGACGCCCTTGTGGCCGAAGTGATCCACCGTTTACAGGGCCTAGGAGGTGAAGGATGAACCCCATTTTGACCTCTAAACCCGCTGTGCACCGGAAGTTCATTCGCATAATCACCACCAAGGCCCCCCAGTTCGTGGACATCACCGAGGAGGTGGAGAAATTCGTGGAGGAAAGCGGGGTACAGGAGGGCCTCGTTTTCGTGTTTTCTTGCCACACCACTGCCGCCGTGCGGATCAACGAGAACGAGCCCCTCCTCCTGCGGGACCTCGAGGAGTTCCTGAAACGCCTGGCTCCGCGGGATCTGTACTACTGCCACAACGATTTTTCCATCCGCACCCACAACATGACCCCCGACGAGTGTCCCAATGCCCATGCCCACTGTCAGCACCTCCTTTTGGGGGCGAGCGAAACCGTTCCGGTCGTTGGGGGGAAACTCTTTTTGGGGAGGTGGCAAAGGATTTTCCTTGTGGAGCTGGATCGGCCGCGGGAGCGGGAGGTGCTTCTGCAGGCGGTGGGCCATGCCTGAGGATATTTCGGGGATCCCCGCCCCGGAGCGGGTTTTGCTCTTGCCCCATTGCCTTCGGCCGAGCGAGCGCTGTCCAGGCCGGCCCAGTCGGGAGGGATTCCAATGTCCCCCGGATTGCCCGGTGGAAGACTGCCCCATCAAGATCCTGCGCGGGGAGGCGGAGCGGCTGGGCTATAAAGGGGTGTGCGTGGCCCCGGGCGGGGCCCTGGCCCTCCGTTACGTTCAGGAGAAGAAACCACGGCTTGTGGTGGCTGTGGCCTGCCAAAAGGAGCTCGCCGAGGGGAAGGAAGCCGTGGCCAAGCTCAACGACCCGCCCGCGGTGGTGACCCTCCCCCTTTTGCGGGATGGGTGCGTGGACACCGCGGTGGACCTTCCCGCCGCCCTTTGTCTTTTGCGGGCCGGGCTCCCGTCCCCTTGACCGTCGGGGCCCTCCGTCGTATACTCCTCCTTGCGCCCGAAAGGGCGGGGAAGGCTGGTCTTCGACAGGTGGATAGGGAACGGCGGAAGGCCTGTCGAGCCCTTGAGTCCAGGCTGAATCGAGAGGGTATGATCCCGGCTCAGGGCGAACGCTGGCGGCGTGCCTAACACATGCAAGTCGTGCGACGGCCCGCCCCAAAAGGGCGGGTACGGAGCGGCAGACGGGTGAGTAACACGTAGCTAACCTGCCCGCCCGACGGGGATAACCCTCCGAAAGGGGGGCTAATACCCGATGGTCTTCCGGGGGCGCCAGCCTCCGGAAGTAAAGGCGCTGGGCGACCGGCGCCGCGGGCGGAGGGGGCTGCGGCCCATCAGCTAGTTGGTGGGGTAATGGCCCACCAAGGCGATGACGGGTAGGGGGCCTGAGAGGGTGGCCCCCCACATGGGGACTGAGACACGGCCCCGACTCCTACGGGAGGCAGCAGTGGGGAATCTTGGGCAATGCCCGCAAGGGTGACCCAGCGACGCCGCGTGCGGGAAGAAGCCCTTCGGGGTGTAAACCGCTTTTCTGGGGGAAGAATAAGGCGGGGAGGAAATGCCCCGCCGATGACGGTACCCCAGGAATAAGGGACGGCTAACTACGTGCCAGCAGCCGCGGTAAGACGTAGGTCCCGAGCGTTGCCCGGATTTACTGGGCGTAAAGTGCGCGTAGGCGGTTCGGCAAGTCGCCCGTGAAATCCCGGGGCTCAACCCCGGGGGGCCGGGCGAGACTGCCGGGCTAGAGGACGGCAGAGGAGGGTGGAGCGGCCGGAGTAGCGGTGAAATGCGTAGATACCGGCCGAAATCCCGATGGCGAAGGCAACCCTCTGGGCCGGTCCTGACGCTGAGGCGCGAAAGCGTGGGGAGCGAACCGGATTAGATACCCGGGTAGTCCACGCCCTAAACGATGCGGGCTAGGTGTCGGGGGGTACTCCCTCGGTGCCGCAGCTAACGCGTTAAGCCCGCCGCCTGGGCGGTACGGCCGCAAGGCTGAAACTCAAGGGAATTGACGGGGTCCCACACAAGCGGTGGAGCATGTGGTTTAATTCGATGCTAAACGAAGAACCTTACCCGGGCTTGACATGCAGGTGGTACCGACCCGAAAGGGGAGGGACCCCGGGCCGAAAGGCGCCGGGGAGCCTGCACAGGTGCTGCATGGCTGTCGTCAGCTCGTGCCGTGGGGTGTTGGGTTAAGTCCCGGAACGAGCGCAACCCCTGCCGCCAGTTGCCAACGGGCCCTGCGGGGCGCCGGGGACTCTGGCGGGACTGCCGAGGAATACTCGGAGGAAGGAGGGGATGACGTCAAGTCCTCATGGCCCTTATGCCCGGGGCTACACACATGCTACAGTGCCCGGTACAATGGGACGCGAAGGGGCGACCCGGAGCAAATCCCATCAAAGCCGGGCATGGTTCGGATTGCAGGCTGCAACCCGCCTGCATGAAGAGGGAATCGCTAGTAATCGCGGGTCAGCCACACCGCGGTGAATACGTACTTGGGGCTTGTACACACCGCCCGTCACGCCAACCGAGTGGGGGGCACCTGAAGTCGTCCGTAGAGGGCGCCGAGGGTGTCCTTCATGAGGGGGGCGAAGTCGTAACAAGGTAGCCGTACGGGAACGTGCGGCTGGATCACCTCCTTTCTAGGGAGAAAAAAAGCCCTTGCCGTCAAGGGCAAAAACCAGCCTTCCCCTCGGCAGGCGCCGTCCGTCCCTATCCACCAGGAACCTCCGCTGTCCCCAAACGGGACGTTTTTCTTTTTTTCGCACCCCAAGCCCGTGCTTTTCCCCGCTCGCCGTTCCTTCGACCAAGCTCACCCGCCCGCTAAAGTCCCAATGCCATGGAGCAAAGCCGCGCACGCTGGATCATCCCGGGAATCGAACCCCTTCTGGAGCTGGGCGAGCGGTTTCGGGTCTCCCCCCGCGACACCATCTACCGCCAAGGGGATCAAAGCACCTCCATATTCTTCATCGAAACCGGGACGGTGAAGCTCTCCTTTGTGGATCTCACCGGGAAACGGGTATCCCTTCCACCACGGGGGCCAGGGGAGATGTTCGGGGAGCTCTCCCTCATCGGCGAGCGCTACCGCCATCACCACGCCGAGGCCCTGGACGAGGGGGTCATCATCCAAGTCCATCGCGACCATTTCCTCGGGTTTGTGCGCCACCAACCGGAACTCCTCCTCCAACTTTTGGAGGTTTTGGGCCAGCGGATCCGGGAACTGGAGGGCTTGGTCCAGGACCTCGCTTTTCGGGACATCGAAAGCCGCCTCTCCCGCCAGCTTTTGCTCCTCTCCTCGGAGTACGGGGTCAAGACGAAAAACGGGATCCTCATCGGATTCCGTCTCACCCACCGGGATTTGGCGGAGATGATCGGCTCAGCCCGGGAGAACACCACCATGGCCCTGAACCGCCTGGCCCGCCAGGGCCTTTTGGACAAGCGCCGCTACCAGATCGTCATCAAGGACATCGAAGGGCTCAGGGAGAAGTGCGGCCCGGACCGTTTGTAGACCAAACCTTTGCGGCCAGCCCTTCCTCCTCTATAATGCCGAAGCTTTCGGAAGGAGGAGGGGATGAAGGAAATTCGATGGCATGGCCGCGGAGGCCAGGGAGCGAAGACCGTCTCCCAAATCCTCGCCCAGATCAACATCCGCGAGGGAAAACACGTCCAAGCTTTCCCCGAATACGGTCCAGAACGCTCCGGCGCCCCTGTGCGCGCCTACAACCGCATCTCCGATGAGGAAATCCTCGTGCACTCCGGGGTTTATGAGCCGGACATCGTGGTGGTGATCGACGAAACCCTTTTGGACTCCGAGAGCCCCACCGAGGGGCTGAAGCCCGATGGCGTTCTCATCGTAAATACCAGATGTTCTGCGGAAGAGATCCGGAGCCGCACGAATTTCCCTGGGAAGATCATCGCCATCGATGCCGACCGGATTGCTAAGGAGGCGGGAACAGGGTTCCCCAATGTGCCCATGCTCGGGGCGGTGGTGGCCGTTTTGGGGACGGATTACGCCCTGGCCGAGGCCGAGCTCCGCGAGGCTTTGGGCGAGAGGCTCTCCGAGGAGGTGCTGGAGAAGAACTTAAAAGCTTTCCGCGCCGGTTACGAGGCAGCCAAGGAGGTGGCCGTTGGCCGGGCTTAAGGGCTGGCGGGAATTGCCTTTGGGCGGGGTGGTCACGGGCGGAACGGCCAAAGAGCTCCAAAAGACCGGGGGTTGGCGGGCGGAGCGCCCCATTTGGCACGAGGAAAAATGCATTCAGTGCCTGCAGTGCTGGCTCCATTGCCCCGATGATTCCGTCTTAATCAAAGGGGGCAAAGTGGTGGGCTTCGACTACGAGCACTGCAAGGGTTGCGGGGTTTGCGCCGCCATCTGCCCCAAGGACGCCATCGAGATGGTTCCAGAAAGGGGTGGGGAATGCGCAAGGCCATAACCGGGCACAAGGCGGTAGCGGAGGCCATGCGGCAGATCGAGCCGGATGTGGTGGCGGTTTACCCCATCACCCCCCAATCGGAGATCGCCGAATATTATGCGGAATACGTGCACAACGGATTGGTGCGCACCGAGCTAGTTCCGGTGGAGAGCGAACATTCAGCCCTCTCCGCCTGTGTGGGGGCGGCAGCCGCCGGGGGGAGGGTCATGACCGCCACCTCTTCCCAGGGCCTGGCCCTCATGGTGGAGGTGCTGTACATCGCCGCCGGGTTACGCCTCCCCATCGTCATGGCCCTCGCCAACCGCTCCCTCTCCGCCCCCATCAACATCCACTGTGATCATTCCGATGCCTATTTGGCCAGGGATTCCGGAGCGGTCCAAATCTTCGCGGAAAACGCCCAAGAAGCCTACGACTACACCATCATGGCCCAAAGGATTGCCGAGGACATGCGCGTGCGGCTCCCGGTGATCGTGAACCTCGACGGTTTCACCCTCACCCACACCGTACAGCCCGTGGATCTCCTTGAAGACGAGGTGGTCAAAAAATTCGTGGGCGAGTTCAAGCCCTACTCTCCCCTTTTGGATGTGGATCATCCTGTGACTTGGGGGCCGTTCGCCATGCCCGACTATTACTTCGAGCTGAAGAGGGCCCAACAGGCGGGGATGGAGGCGGCGCCTGGGGTCTTCCTTTCGGTGCAGCGGGAATTCTCCCAAATCTCGGGAAGGCGTTATCTGGGCTTCTTCGAAGCCTACAGGTTAGAGGATGCCGAGTACGCCCTGGTGGTCTTGGGGAGCACGGCGGGCACGGCCAAGGTGGCGGTGGACGAACTCCGGGCGCGGGGGATGAAGGTGGGGCTCCTCAAGCCTTGGCTTTGGCGGCCGTTCCCGGCGAAAGAAGTGGGCGAGGCCCTGGCCCACGTGAAAGCCGTGGCCGTGCTGGACAGGGCTTTCTCCTTCGGCACCATGGGCGCCCTTTTTGCGGACGTGGCCAGCGCCTTGTATCCCCTGGAGAAGAGGCCGATCCTTGCCAACTACATTTATGGCCTCGGCGGCCGCGATACCACCGTGCCCGAGCTCGTGCACGTCTTCGAGGAACTCCCCAAGATCAAGAAAACCGAGTGGGCCCTGCGGTATATAGGCCTTCGCGAGTAAGGAGAAAGATATGCCGAGCATCAAGGTTTTGGCGGAACGGGAGGAAAAAGGGGTTCGGTTCACCAGCGGACATACCCTTTGCGCGGGTTGTGCCGAGCCCATGGTGGTGCGCACGGTCCTCAACTCCATCGAGGAGCCGGTGGTGGTGGCCAGCCCCACCGGGTGCCTGGAGGTGGCCACGAGCCGCTTCCCCGGCACGGCCTGGAACGTGCCCTGGATCCACGTGGCCTTCGAAAACGCGGCGGCGGTGATCTCCGGGGTGGAGGCCGCCTACAAAGCCCTCCGGAAAAAGGGCCTCATGAATCGGAGGATACGGTTTGTGGTTTTCGCCGGGGACGGTGGAACCTATGACATCGGGCTTCAGGCCCTTTCCGGGGCCCTCGAGCGCGGCCACGATTTCCTCTATGTTTGCCTCAACAACGAAGCCTATATGAACACAGGAGTCCAGCGCTCCAGCGCCACCCCGAAATGCGCCTCCGCCACCACGGCCCCCGCCGGCGAGGCCATCCCCGGAAAACCTCAGGAAAGAAAGGATCTCACGGAGATCGTCGTCGCCCATGGGGTCCCCTACGTGGCCCAGGCCGCTGTTTCCCACCTCATCGATCTTGCTAACAAAGTGGAACGGGCCATGAAGTATGAGGGCCCGAAATTCATCAACGTCCTCACCACCTGTCCCTTGGGCTGGCGCACGCCCCGGGATAGCGCCATCCAGCAGGCGAAGCTCGCGGTGGAAACGCGCTACTGGCCCCTTTACGAGGTGATGGAGGGCCGCTACAAGATCAACTACAAGCCGAAAGAGCGCGTGCCCATCGAGGAGTGGCTCAAGACCCAGGGGCGGTTCCGCCATCTCTTTCGGGACCCGCGGGGAAAGGAGCTCATCGCCCAAATCCAGGCGGAGGTGGACCGGCGCTGGGAGCTCCTCCTCCAGAAGGAAAAGTGTTTCGGCGCAGAAGCGTAAGGGGGAAGCGGCCCAAGCCTTGGCTTTTCCGCTTGGGCCGCGATCTTCTCCTCGGCGCAGGGGTGGGCGCCCTCCTCGGCATCCCTTTCCACGATTCCGCGTTCGGCGCCGCGGCTGGGGCCATCGTGGGCTTCCTCCTCAACCTTTACTTTGCCCTCCGGGCGCGCTCCTGATCCTTGCTCGGCCTGGGCCTATCCGAGATAATTTTGAGCCATGCTGGAAGAGCTTCCCCAGGAAATCCAAGAGCTGAGGAAAAAAGTTCTGGCTGAAGGAGGCCAGGTCTTGGCCGTGTACCAAGAACCCTTCAAAGGGCACTGGCAGATTTTTGCCCTCCTTCCCCTGGCCAAAGTCCAGCCCACCCCGTTCCAGCGGGACCTCTCCGAAGCCCATGTGGAGCGGCTACAGGAGGTGATTGCCAAGCTCGGGCGCTTCTTGGACCCCATCGTGGCCGTGCCCGCTCCAAACGGAGGCTTTTGGACCCCCAACGGGAATCACCGGCGGGAGGCCCTGCGCCGCCTGGGCCGCGAATTCATCCCCGCCGTGGTCGTGCCCGATCCTCAGGTGGCCTTCGAGATCCTCGCCCTGAACACGGAGAAAGCCCACAACCTCAAGGAAAAAGCCCTGGAGGTGATTCGAATGTACCGGGCCCTCCTTTCCGCTGATCCCACCCGCAAAGAGAAGGAATACGCTTTCCAATTCGAGGAGGCGCACCTCGCCACTTTGGGCCTCATCTACGAGAAAGACGAGCGCTTCTCCGGCTCGGCCTACGTCCCCATCCTCCGGAAGGTCGACCGCTTCCTGGATTTGGAGCTCCCCTTGGCTTTGGAGGAGCGGGAGCGCCGCGCTGGTCTGCTCCTTGAAGTGGACGCCTTGGTGGAACCCCTGGTGCAAGCCCTGCGCGAGCGGGGCCACTCCCAACCCTTCCTCAAGCACGGGATCGTCTCCAAAGTGAACCCTGTAAAGCGCAAAAAGATCGTGACCATGAGCTATGAGGAGGCCATGAACCGGATGAAGGCCGCCCTTTCTTCGTTGGATCCGAGCAAACTCAAGGTGGAGGAGTTGGCCGCGGCTTTGGAGGAGACGGGTTGAGTTCGGTTGCCCTCCCCTTCGGGGGTGGCTAAGATGGAATTGAAGGGGGCGAGATGAAAGGGAACCCTAAGGTGATCGAGGCTTTGAATCAGCGGATCTCCGAGGAGCTTTCCGCCGTGCTTCAATACATGGTGCATGCGGAACTTTTGGAAAACTGGGGCTATAAGAAGCTCGCGGAGATCGTGGAGAAACGGGCCATCAAGGAAATGGAGCACTGGGAGAAACTCGTGGCCCGCATCATTTTCCTCGAGGGCGAACCCCAGGTCACGAAGGTCGCGCCCGTTCACATCGGGAAGGACGTGGAGAATATTCACAAAAATGATCTAGAGGCGGAGTATGCCGCGGACCGCGCTTACAACGAGACCATCAAACTCGCCGCCGAAGTGGGCGACAACGGTACCAAAGTCCTCCTCGAGGAGATCCTCAACGACGAGGAGGAGCACATCGATTGGCTGGAGGCGCAGCTAGACGAAATCCGCCAGATGGGACTCGCTGCGTACCTCAGTCGTTATTGCGAGTAGAACCGGTGGAGCTGGGCATTCGGATCGCCGGGGCCGCGGGCCAAGGGGTACAAAGCCTCGGCGAGGTTTTGGCCCGAGGGGGCTTCCGGCGGGGGCTTTACCCTCCATGGGGGGCTTCCCTACCGCTCCCGCATCCGTGGGGGCGAGAACGCCTTCACCCTGCGCATTAGTGATCTCCCGGTCTTCGCTACCCGCCTAAATGCCGACCTCCTCGTGGCCCTCAACGCCGAGATGCGGGATTTTTACCAGGCAAGGCGCAATGGGGAAGCATGGGCGATAGTGGAGTCCTCAGTAGGGGCCAGCGGTCCCCGCGTCATATCCCTTCCGGCCGCGAAACTCGCCCGGGAAAAGATCGGGGTGCCCATCGCCATGGGCGTAATCCTCCCTCGGCGCCGCCGCCAAGCTTTTGGGGCTATCAGAGGACATCCTTGCGCAAGCCGTAACCGGGGTGTTTGGGGAAGAAAAAGCCAAGCCGAACCTCCAGGCCTTGGCCTTGGGGTACGAGCTCGCGCCGAATCCGGTATGGGAGCTTCCGCCGCCCCAGTTCCAAACGGGGGAGCGCATGCTCATCAGCGGTGGCCAAGCGGTGGGGGCGGGGACCATCGCCGCCGGGTGCCGTTTTCTGGCCGCCTACCCCATGACCCCCGGGACTCCGGTCATGGAGTTCTTGGCCCCGCGGGCCGAGCGTTTCGGG
>ERZ1669248.53-NODE-53-length-74973-cov-6.332964_pt1 | contig 74973 bp, 74 predicted proteins | sample MGYA00579296_ERZ1669248 | MGnify/ENA primary metagenome ERZ1669248 (study PRJEB41166, sample SAMN08046057) | hot springs metagenome | biome: hot spring; feature: neutral hot spring; material: thermophilic sediment; isolation source: thermophilic sediment from...
GGGTTTATGCTGGCTGAAATTTTGCAGCTACAGCGCGCAGGCTTTTGTCTAGCGGCTGATTTTTCCGGTGTTATTGCCCTAGCGCGCGATGCTGTCCATGCCTTGCGTCAGGCGCAAATTGCTCGTGCGTTAGGGCTATCGGGCGATGTGGCGCGCTGGTGCCCGCCTGATGAGCTCAGCGCGCTGGCGGGTGTGGCGCTGACCGAACCGGGGTGGTGGTTTCCAAACGCCGGTTGGCTTGCGCCGGTTGATTGGTTAGAGGCGATGCAACGTGCTGCGCAAATTGAGGTTCAGTACACGCGTGCGGTGGCGCGTTTATCTTGGGTGGACGGGTTTTGGGTGGGGGCGCAGGCTGGCGGCGCACCGCTATTTAAGTCCAAACAGGTGGTGTTGGCCAATGCGGAGCAGGCTGCGCGTTTAGTGCCTGATCTGGCATTGGGGCTAACGGTTTGCCGCGGGCAAGTCAGTTGGCATGATTTGGCCGATTCAAGCGTTATGCCTTTGCGCTTGCAAAAACCGGTGATGCGCGAGGGCTATGCGCTGGATTTGCCCGCGCGGGTGGGGCAGGGGCATTCAGGGCTGCGGATGTTTGGCGCGAGTTTTAAACCTGGAGATGTGGATTTAGCCTCTCGTAGGGCAGAACAACAAGAAAATGCCGCGCGCCTGCGGGCCATTTGCCCCGCCTTAGCGCCCAGTGTGCAAGTGATGAGTGGGGCATCGGCGCGGGTGGCATTGCGGGTGACAAGCCTTGATCGCCTGCCCTTGGTGGGGGCTTTGCGGGGTGCCAACGTAGCGCCGGGCTTGTGGTTGACTGTGGGGCATGGCGCGCGGGGGTTAACCTGGGGTGCGCTCTTAGGGGAAGCATTGGCTGCGCAGCTGTGTGGTGAGCCCAATGTGCTGCCAAAAGCGCTTGAAAAAGCATTGAATCCGAATCGGTTTATGGCGCAAATGCGAAGCTCAGGCGCTGAGTCTTAGGGTGGGTTTTATTCTGCTTCACCAAAACGATTGCCAATTAAGGCCATTAAGGCCTCCAGTGCTTCGTTTTCATCGGCGCCATCAAGCTCGATGTGAATAAAAGTGCCGCGCGCGGCTGCCAGCATCATTAACCCCATAATGGATTTGCCATTCACGGTTTTACCTTGGCACTGCACTTTAATTTGGCACTGATATTGTGAGGCGGTGGTCGAAAATTTCGCGGCCGCGCGGGCGTGTAAGCCCAACCGATTGATAATTTCAACATGGTGTTGTTGCATGATTAAATCCCATCTCCTTCAATAATGCCCTCGCGACCGCCCGTGGCGACGCGCTCGGCCATTTGAGCCAAATTGAGCTGGGGGTAATTCATGGCGCGGACCACCATGGGTAAATTTACCCCAGAAATAACCCGCACCCGCCGATCTTGATCTTTAAGCCTATGGGCAATGTTAGAGGGTGTTGAGCCGTACATATCGGTGAGCACCAACACGCCGTCCCCTTGATCGAGCTCAATGATGCGTCGGCGCGCTCTGTTCAGCAAATCGATCGGGTCATCGTCTTGGTGCACGGGGAGCTCTGCGGCGGGCATGGGCACTTTTTCGAGCATGTCGGTTGCGGTTTCAAGTAACTGCTCGCCAATATGGTTGTGACAAATCAATAAAATACCAACGGTCATTGTACGATCCTGTGTGGGTCAAGCGGCCGGAGTAAGATCACGGTGCCGGATGAGAAGCTCTGAAAATATCGGTTTTAAATCTAAAAAAAGATGCTCGACCATATAAACCGAGCGGTGTTTGCCCCCCGTGCAGCCAATCGAGCAGGTGACATAGCTGCGATCGGTTTTGACAAGTTCCGTCAGGGTGCTTTGAATAAAATCGTGTAAATGAGTGCGGGTTTGAACGGTAATGGGGTGCGCTTCAAGGTAATGAGCTATCACCTCGGATTGGCCATTAAACCCACGCAAATCAGGCAACCAGTGCGGATTGGGTAAGTGGCGGATATCAAATACAAAATCGCTATCGAGTGGAATGCCATTTTTAAAGCCAAATGATTGCAACAAAATAACCGGCCCTCTTGTGCCCGCCCCTAAAAGACGCTGGTGCAAATCTTCGCGGATTTGATGCACGGTCGTGTTGCTGGTATCAATCAGCAAATCGGCTTGCTGGCGCATGGCGGCGAGCATGTCGGCTTCTTGTTCAATCGCTTGCAGTAAATTTTCATGCCGGTTTGATAGCGGGTGGCGTCGCCGTGTCTCGCTAAAGCGCGCCACAATGCGCGGTATGCTGGCCTCTAAATAAAGGCTTTGAATTTTAAGCTCAGGATACAGCCGCTTAAGCTCGGTAATTCGCTCGGGCAGCTCTGCCAAAGCCGCCTCCGATGAGCGCGCATCAATGCCGATGGCAATCGAGGGGGCTTTAATATGGCCTTGCTGATAGGTTTCGAGCAGGTTTGCTAAAAGCTCGGGCGGCAGGTTATCAATGCAATAAAATCCTGCATCTTCGAGTGCGGCCAGCGCCACGGATTTGCCCGAGCCAGATTGTCCGGTCACGATGAGCACCGATACGCTGGATTTGGGCACAGCGTTTACGTCGTGATTGTTCAAATGCGTACCTTGCGCGCAGGCGTGCGGATCATCATGCGGAAAATCATTGTTAAGCTCATAGCTCGCCTTGAATGTTTTGGGTTATCACGGTGCACTGAGTTGACCTCGGGTTGATCTTGGTTTAACGCACGTGCGCGCTGTTTGGTGGACTTGGCTGTGGAGTAGCCTCGCCCCCATGTTTAGCCAACTTTGAGCCCGTATGTCCTGAACGCTCAAGATTATGCTGGCGAACGACGGTTTCGACAAACACGGCGATGTTGCGCCCCGGCGCAATGGGCAAACGAAATAAGGGGATCGCTTGCGCACAAATGATGCTTTGGCCGCGCTCACCATGCAGGCGGGATTCTGCACTCAGGTTTTTATGATCGGCGGTATAGAGCTCAATCACGAGACGTAAATTTTTTCGATATTTCAGGGCATTAGCGCCAAATAAATCACGAACGTTGATGATGCCCAAGCCACGCACTTCCAGTAAATCGCGGATATTTTCGGGGCAGTAGCCTTCAATGCCTTGCCGGCCTTGAATAAAATAAGGGGCATCATCAGCAATCAGCCGATGCCCGCGTGAGAGGAGCTCAAGCGCTAATTCGCTTTTACCAATACCCGAATGCCCGGTGATTAAAACCCCTGAGCCGGCCACTTCCATAAATACACCGTGCTGCCATGAGCATTTTTGCATTTGGCGGCAGGATTGAAGCCAAGCGCTCACGGTGGCCGTATCGTGCTCGGTGTAAAAAAACGTGGCCAATGGGGCGGGGTGCTGCAATAGCCAAGCGGCGGCTTCATCCGGCGGCATTTGCATCAAAATATATTGCCGGCGGGTGGGCGGGAGCGATTCTTGCCGCGTGGCCAGAGCCCTGCGTATGCGGGAGTCAATGAAGGCGATGGGCGCGGGGTCGAGCGGGTTGTAGGCGGCAAATGGCAGCGTGGTATCCCATAGGCTGCAATAAATCTCAAATTCCATCGGCGGCGAGAGCGCCAAATCCAGGGGGAATAAATTGGGGGGGGCGGGGGATAACACAGTTGTGGCGCCCGCTGGGTTAATCGTCGGTGGTGGCAAGTTCAGAGAGCCATTCGCGCATAAGCCCCCGAATGCGCTCGGGGCTTTGGGTGTTCATGATGGCGTCTCGGTCTTCATCGTTGCTTAAATGTTGCGCCAGCAAGCCGAGCATCTTCAAATGCGACTCGGGGCATTCTTCAGACACAATCAAGCCGATAATTAAACTAACCGGCTGGTTGTCGTCTGCGCCAAAATCGATGCCTTCGTTCAGCCGAATCACGGCACCGCGCGGGCGTAAAATGTCTTTATCTCGGCTGTGGGGTATTGCGATGCCCCGGCCGATGGCGGTGCAACCTAGCCGTTCGCGCTCAATTAAAAGCTCAAAAATATGGGTGGCATGGGCGCCACCGAGCTGATCGTCGGCTAATAGCCCCGCCAGCACTTCCAGTGCCCGTTTACGACTTTGATAAACTTCATCAATCAAAATCCGATTTAACGGGAACAAATCATCGATATTCATGCAACACCTTTGTGCGCCAAAATCAAATTAAGTGGGCGATACCTTGAGCGTTTCTTGGGCTAATGGGCGCGAGTGCCAGCATACGCCAACAAAACTATAGGGGCATCTCTTTGATTGAGTATGCCCCAATGTGCGCTTGAGCAAAGGGTTTGGATATTACCGGTGATCGGTCATTTTCTCTTTGTGTTTCATAATTTGGCGATCGAGTTTATCAACCATCAGATCAACCGAGGCGTACATATCTTCAGATTCGGCATCGGCGTGGACATCATTGCCGCTCATGTGTAGGGTCGCTTCGGCTTTTTGCACCTTTTTTTCGACCGTTAACACAACATGGACATTAATCACCTTTTCAAAATGGCGTTTAAGCTTGCTGAATTTGGTTTGAATATGATCTCTTAAGGCATCGGTAATATCGACATGGTGGCCGGTAATTTCGATTTGCATACGTGCTCCTTTGGCCTTTTAAATTAGGCGCTTGCGGTCAGTGGAAGAGGCAATGCCCATTGCCTCACGGTACTTGGCGATTGTTCGCCTTGCGACATCAATGCCTTGTTCGATCAATATGTCGGCAATTTTGGCATCCGACAAGGGTTTGCGTGGATTTTCTTCGCTCACCAATTTTTTTATCATGGCGCGAATGGCAGTGGCTGAACATTCGCCGCCATCGCTCGTGCCTACATGGCTTGAAAAAAAGTATTTGAATTCAAAGGTACCGCGTGGGGTCAGCATGTATTTTTGGGTGGTGACGCGGCTGACGGTCGATTCATGGAGTTCAAGCTCTTCGGCAATTTCTCGCAGCACCAACGGGCGCATCCCGGTTTCGCCCTGTTCAAAAAAAGCAGTTTGCCGAGCCACAATTGAGCGGGCGACATTGAGTAGGGTTTCGTTGCGGCTGCGCAAACTTTTAATAAACCAGCGGGCTTCTTGCAGATGGCTGCGAATGTAGCTTGCATCTTCACCGCGTGAGCTGCGGTTAATCATGCGGGCGTAGGTTTGGTTCACCCGCAATTTGGGTGCGATTTCAGGATTTAAATCCACTTGCCATTGACCCATGCGCAGGCTCACCAAGACATCGGGGATGAGGTAGTCGGCCGCGACGCTGCCCACGGCGGCGCCGGGTCTCGGGTTTAACCCTTGCAGCAGCAACAGAGCGCCTTCGAGCGTGGCTTGATCAATCGATAATGTGCGTAAAACTTGCGCGTACTCGCGCTGGGCAATGGCTTCAATTAAATTGCGCTCGCAAATTTCTAGTGCGGTTTGCTTGTAGGGTGTGGCGTCCGGTTTTTGGCGTAATTGCAGGCTTAAACATTCATTTAAATCCCGCGCGCCAATGCCGATGGGGTCGAGCGATTGCACGAGGTGCAAGGCCGTATTCACGTCTTCTAGGGCAATATCCGGCCAATCGGCTGCCAGCACGGTTTGAATTTCTTCGAGCGAGTCGGCAAGGTAGCCGGTGGGATCAATCGATTCAATAATGGCTGTGGCAATGGCTGTATCGCGCGGGGTTAGGTGCGTTAAGTGGATTTGGCTTAAGAGATGATCGCGGAGTGATTCCACGCCATTTGAGGTGGTGGCGTAGGGGTCGTACTCATCGTGATTTTGTTCAGCGCCACTGAAGCTTGTACTGCCATCGGCTTCAAAATAATCTTCCCAGTGGGTGTCGAGCGCGAAGGGATCATCGGGCGTGAGCTCATGATTGGGCTCAAGCAAGGCTTCGCCCGATTGCGCATTGGGATCGGCTTGAAGGGGGGTATCAAGACTTAAAGCGGTATCACTGGTTTCGGCAAATGCCTCATCGCGATCGCCAAACTCTTCGGTTTCGACAATTTCGAGGAGGGGGTTTGTGTCTACCGCCTGCTGAATTTCTAGTGCGAGCTCAAGGGTTGACAGTTGCAATAGACGAATCGATTGCTGCAACTGTGGCGTCATCGCCAAATTTGTGCCAAAACGAAGCTCTAAACCCGCCTTCATAACCCGAGCCGATCATAAGAATAGAGAGGCGCCACCCAAGAACCGCAGAAAATGCGGCTGGTGTGACGGGGGCAAAATTGGAGTGTCATCAACATGCCATAAAGTTTAACTGAAATTTGCGTTGCACGACCAGTCGATTGCAGTGCACCTAAGGTTTAGAGGGTGAAATGTTCACCTAGGTACACCGCGCGCACTTGCGGGTTATCTAAAATCGCTTGGGGGCTGCCTTCGGCTAAAATTTTGCCATCGGAGACAATGTAGGCGCGCTCGCACACACTTAAGGTTTCGCGCACGTTGTGATCGGTAATCAGCACCGCGATGCCCCGCGCACTCAGATGTTGAATAATGCGTTGAATATCAATCACGGAGATGGGGTCAACCCCAGCAAAAGGCTCATCGAGTAAAATCACCTTGGGGTCGGCGGCCAGTGCTCGGGCAATTTCAACGCGCCGCCGCTCGCCCCCCGAGAGCGCTTGCCCTAGGGTTTTGCGAATGGATCTTATATGCAGATCTTCTAATAACGACTCCAGCGCTTGCTCGCGCGCTTTCCGCGATAAATCGCGGCGCAATTCCAGCACGCCGAGGATATTGTGCTCCACGCTGAGTTTGCGAAATACGGAAGCCTCTTGCGGTAAATAGCCCAAACCCAATTGCGCCCGCTGGTTGACGGGCATGAGGGTTATATCTATGCCATTGAGCCAGATTTGCCCCTGATCGGCGGCAACTAGGCCTACGATCATATAAAAACTGGTTGTTTTCCCCGCGCCATTGGGGCCGAGCAGCCCAACAATTTCGCCGGCATGCACCTCAAGCGATACGCCTTGAACCACGACCCTTGCGCCATAGTGCTTTACGAGGGATTCGGCTTGCAGGAGCGCTGCAGGGGGCTTGATGCTCATGGCTGTGTAGGTTTTGGCGCGGAGGTCGGTTTTTCTGGGCTTAGGCTCGGGGTGTCGCTGCCGCTTTGTGTGGTGCTGGGTGTACTGTTTGGCTCGGCACTTTTGGTTTGATCTTTGTTGCGCGGCTGGATCACGACATGCACGCGCTCACCGCCCGCTTTACCCCCCGCCTGAACCACTTCTGCCTTCATATCGTAGGTAATTTGTTGTGAATCGAGGGTGTCGCCTTGGCGAAAAAGATGGGCGTTGCCGGTCAGAATCACTTTTTGCTCAGTGGCCAGATAGTTGGCATTGTTGGCATCGCCTTTAACCAATAAGCCTTTATCATCAAGCTCTTGAAAGGTAGCTGGGCTGCCTTCCAATACGGCGCGAATCAGTTGGCCGTCTTTAACATACAGCGTGGCTTTGCTCCCCGTGGCGTGCAAGCTGCCTTGGTTAATAATGACATTGCCGGTGTAGATACTGGTGCCGTTTTTATAATCGGTGACTTTTTCATTGGCGGCGACATCAATCGGCTGGGTGCGATCGGCTTTGCTTGCCCATGCCGCAGGCATAAGCAGCCAAATGCTGGTGCCGAGAAATAATAATGCGCCAAAGCGCGTGGGCAATCGGAGGGGGCGGTGTGACATTAAGGTTGCGCTCCTGCAGGGAGATTGGCGTTCGTGCGGATGCCGGGGTTTTGATTTGAGCCGTGTTCAATTTTGGGCTGATTATACTGGTCGCGAACCGAGTCTTGCTTAAATAGATTGGCGGCGTAATTCAGGCTAAAACCGGTTGAATCGCTGGTCCAAAGCGGCTGATTTTTGCGATCCAGTTCGGCAAAATGGGTAGGGTCTTGGCTTAACGCCATCTGTTGCTTAGGTTTTAGGGTTAAAGCGGCTGTGGTAAATTTGATCGCACCTTGCATCCCGCCCTTCGCTTTGCTGTTGAAGGCGGCGCGACTGCCTTCGACCCCGCCTTCGAGCAGCACCTCGCTTAATGGTTCATTGGCTGTGCCCGTGGGGGCGGTCAGTCGCCAGGGCGGTGTGTCGGCATCGCGGGCTTGCATTAAAAAATCTGGGCTGCGAATTTGATAGCCCTGATCGGAAGTTAGGTGCGTTAAGGTGCTGCCGGTGAGTGTCCAAGCCAATGCACCCGCTGGATTAAATGCCCGGGCGGTGAAATCCGTAAACCGTTGATCGAACGGCGCGGGCGGCAGGTTTTGTGCGGGGGGTTGCACGGATACGTTTTTCCAAATCAAGCCGCCCAGCACGGCGAATAATAGTGCGGTAATTCCCCATTGGCTTAAGGCGTTGATCGGCATAGGGTGCTACTGGTAATCGGCCAGTACGAGCGGCCAAGCATCGCGGGCATTAATGATAAGATCAATCAGTTCACGCACGGCACCATGGCCGCCGGGTAAGCGGGTTACCCAGTTTACCCGGGCGCGAATGAGGGCAGGCGCATCGGCGACAGTAACGCTTAAACCCGCGCGGTTCAGCATGGGTAAGTCAATGACATCATCGCCCATCACGGCGCATTCTTGCAGGCTGATGCCGAGCGTTTGGATAAGTGTTTCTAGGGCGGCGCCTTTGTCTTTTACCCCAATTAAGCAATGGGTGATGCCGAGGTTCTCCGCGCGATGCCGCAGGGCAGGCGAAGCTCGCCCCGAAATGATGGCGACTTCAATCCCAATTTTTTGTGCCATTTTGATGCCGTGGCCATCACGGGAATGAAATATTTTGTGCTCCTCACCCTGTTCGGTGAAGTGCAGCCGGCCATCGGTGAGAACGCCGTCCACATCAAGAACCAGGGCGCGCACTTGGGTTAAACGGGTTAGTAAATCGGGTGTGTTCATTACGTTATTCGTTAAATTGAGCAAAAGCGCTAGACAAGGCCGGCGCGTAATAAATCGTGCATATTTAATGCGCCCACAATGTGGTTATCAGAATCAATAACAATTAAGCCATTGATTTTATTATGCTCCATCAGGGTTAAGGCTTCTGCAGCCAGCATATCTGGTGTGCAGGTGCGCGGGTTTCTAATCATAACGCGTTCAATGTGTTGATTCAGATCATAATCTTCTTGATCTAAAATCCGCCGTAAATCGCCATCAGTAAACAAGCCCAGTAAATGCTGATCTTCATCCACCACGGCGGTCATGCCCAAACCGCCCGAGGAAATCACAATTAAGGTTTGTTTAATGGTTTGGTGGTAGCGCACCATCGGGATGCGATCGCCTACATGCATCACATCACGCACCCGCAATAATAAGCGTCGCCCCAAAGTGCCGCCGGGATGCGATAACGCAAAATCTTCAGGTTGAAACGCCCGGGCATCCAGCAGGGCAACCGCCAAGGCATCCCCCATGACCAGGGCGGCTGTCGTGCTGGCGGTCGGCGCGAGGTTCAGCGGGCAGGCCTCCCGCTCGACGGCAACATTTAAATGGGCATCAGCCGATAGCGCTAAAGTCGATTGCGGCCGGCCGGTTAGGGCGATAAGTGGCGATCCCAATCGTTTGATAATGGGCACAATAGCGAGGATTTCAGCGGTTTCCCCTGAGTTGGATAAGGCGATGACCACATCTTTGCGGGTAATCATGCCTAAATCGCCGTGGCTGGCCTCCCCGGGATGCACAAAAAAAGCCGGGGTGCCGGTGCTCGCTAAGGTGGCCGCAATTTTGCCGCCGATATGTCCGGATTTGCCCATACCGGTGACGATGACTCGGCCATCACAGCGCAAAATTAGCTCGCAGGCGGTGATGAATGCGCCATCAAGGCGGCTGCTTAACGCCTGGCAGGCTTGCGTCTCGATCTCGATGACTTGTTTTGCCATGCTTAAGAGATTATTAGGATTCATAGATATTCGTTATGATGTCGCGTTCAAACGGCTGCAAAGTATAGCAGGCAGCGCCCTGAAGAAAGACGCTGCGTTTGCTAATCTTAAAAGAAGACACGCTGCGCGGCTTGATTTGATAGCGTGCTTATTATTTTTAACTGCTATCATCGGCTAAAAATAAACCGGCGTGAATTGCTGTCGCATTGTTTTAGTTCGAGTGACCTTGTGGGGGTTTAGTTTGTGAGCTTGGCCGTGATGAATGTCAGTCGGGATGAACGCGAGAATGCCGCGCTGCGTCAAAAGCAGGCCGCTGCCGCTTTAAACCAGGAAGTGTTGTTTTGCGATTATCTTAAAGATGGTAGCCCGGCGCCGGCTTTGGCCTTTATTCCGGCCGGGCAGTGCATTATGGGCGCAAAGTCATCGGAATATCAGGCGCAATCCTGTGAAATGCCGCAGCATGAGGTGACTTTTTCGCGTGCTTTTGCCTTAACCCAAGGCACGATTCGCCGACGCGAATACAACCAGTTTTTAATCGCCACGGGGCATAAACGCCCCCGTCCTTATTCTTGGACAGACGAGGAGTTTCCGGTCTTTAACGTATCCATTAAAGATGCGATGGCTTATGCCGCTTGGTTGTCTTTGGAAACGCAGCAGCATTATCGTCTGCCCACGGAGGCGGAATGGGAATATGCCGCGCGCGCCGATACGCAAACAATGTTTTATTTTGGCGATAAAATCCGCCGCGAAGAAGTGAATTGTTCTGGCGGCTTGCATTGCACGCGCGGATTATTTATTTGTGGCATTGGCCGCCCTGTTCGAGTGGGCGCTTTGCCCCCTAACGCGTGGGGCTTGTGTGAAATGCATGGCAACATGCAGGAGTTCACCCTCGATCATTGGCGCGATAGTTACCGCTCAACCCCGCGTTCGGGCGATAACCCATTTAAAAGCCCAGATAGTCGGCATCGGCATTTTCATGTGGTGCGCGGAGGCTCTTGGTTTGATGGCCCCGGCGCCTGCCGCAGCGCATCTCGCGCCATGCGCCATGAGCATGAAATTGACCTTAATTTGGGCTTTCGGCTGTTGCGTGAATTAACTTAAATGACATTAATCCCACCCGCCGGTCTCGACATTAAAATAGGCTTGCACCAGCGCTTGGTGCCCTCTTTGTTGCAGGATTTTTACCCTGAAGGCTTGCCGGAAGATTGGCGAGCCAATTATTTAGTATTGCTCACTCAGGCGATTTGGGTGGGTGCGGATGACCCCGATTTAGACGATGTGCTTGAAGCAATTGCTAGGGCACCAAAGCCTGTACGCACGGTTTGGGCGGGCGACGGGGATTCTGCCGTGTTGCAAAATTGGCAGCATGCGAATCCTGATTTAAGCGTGATTGTGTTGCCGCCCGGTGCGTTAATCTGGTCGCCAGGCAGCGATGTGGTGGGCGCGCGCGTAGGGTTGATTCCCGCCTGCGCGGAACCTTTGACACTGCGCACGTGGTTTGAAGCGTTTGCGGCGCAAGCCCCGCATGAGTCATGCGCCTTATTTATCGCAGGCAATCCGCCCTCGGTTGCGACGTTAAATCGGGCGCAAACGCTGCTAGAACTCTTGGGGTGGTAAGGCTGTGTTAATTCAATGAATTCTTTTATCCAATTTGAACAGATGAGCTTCTCTCGTGGGCGAAATTTAATTTTCGACCGGATTGATATGGCCATTCCTCGGGGCAAAATTACCGCCATCATGGGGCCATCTGGCACCGGTAAAACCACGTTGTTGCGACTCATTGGCGGCCAAATAAAACCGAAGTCTGGGCGTGTGCTGGTCGATGGTTTGGATATGGGAAAGGCCTCCAGTCAAGCGCTGTTAGCCATGCGGCGGCGTTTGGGTATGCTGTTTCAAAATGGCGCGTTGTTTACCGATTTAACGGCGGCGGACAACGTGGCTTTTCCGCTGCGTGAGCACACCCGACTGCCGCCGGCCTTAATTGCGCGAATTGTGGCGCTCAAGCTGCAAGCGGTGGGCTTGTTGGCCGCAGCCGACCAAATGCCCGCGGCATTATCGGGCGGCATGGCGCGGCGGGTGGCGTTGGCGCGCGCGCTGGCGTTAGACCCTGAGCTCATGCTGTACGATGAACCGTTCACGGGTCAAGACCCCATTAATGTGGGCGTGCTGCTTCGGTTAATTGCTTCATTGAATCAAGCGCTGGGGTTAACCAGTGTGCTGGTATCGCACGATGTGGCCGAGGTGTTTGCCATCGCAGATTGTGTGTTCGTGATTAATGAGGGCCGAGTGGTGGCTAAAGGCTCGCCCGATGAGCTGCGGGCGCAAATGCCGCACGTGCCTTTTTTGCGTCAGTTTCTTGAAGGGGCGCCGGATGATAATCAGTCGCAAGCCAGCCAGCAATCGGCAAATTATTTGGCCAATGCATTAGGGTTAAAACCGCCCTCTGATAAGCGCTCAGCTTTAAGAGGCACCCGATGAATCGCGTGCTCACTGCATTACTCAATGGCCTTGCTGCCTTGGGGCAGGGGGTTGTATCGGCGGCTGCCCCCCCCGGCCAGCTTACGTTGTTTATCCGGCAATTAATGGGGCGGCTGATTCCCGCCTGGACTCGACCGAAGCTGATTGTGCAAGAAATTTATGCCATTGGTGTGTTGTCGTTGGTGATTATTGTAATCTCCGGTGGGTTTGTCGGCCTGGTGTTGGGGCTGCAGGGCTTTAATATTTTATCTAAATTCAACGCGACTGAATCTCTTGGGGTTATGGTCGCCCTGTCTTTGGTGCGTGAGTTGGGGCCGGTGGTGACCGCACTATTATTTGCCGGTCGCGCTGGTTCCGCGGTTACCGCTGAAATTGCGTTAATGAAAACCACCGAACAGCTTGCGGCCATGGAAATGATGGCGGTAGATCCGCTTCGTCGTGTGATTGCGCCTAGGTTTTGGGGGGCGGTGATTGCGATGCCGCTGTTGGCCGGCCTATTCTCTTTGGTGGGGATAGCGGGTGGTTATTTTATTGGTGTCGTGGTGCTGGGGGTCGATGCCGCCTCTTATTGGGGACAAATTCAGCAGCAAATGCAGCCCATGGATGACGTGATGAATGGGGTCATTAAAAGTCTTGTTTTTGGTGTTGTCATTGGTTTAGTCGCTGTTTTTGAGGGCTTTAATGCGGAACCGACCTCTCTGGGTATTTCGCGGGCGACGACGCGAACCGTCGTTTTGAGCTCTTTATTGGTGCTGGGTTTAGATTTTATTTTGACCGCTTGGATGTTTGGGGCTTGAATGATGAATACGCAACGGGGTATTGAAATTGTCGTCGGGGCTTTTGTGCTGGCAGGCATGCTTGCCTTGTTAGTACTGACGCTTAAATGGAGCGATTTCGGCACAAGTTCGGTGAGTGGCTATACGGTTAGTGCTCAATTCGACAATATTGGCGGCTTAACCGATCGCTCGCCCATTAAGCTTGCGGGGGTCACGATTGGCCGCGTATCGAGCATTCAAATTGATCCCAAAACCTTCGAGGCGGTGGTCACGATGGTGATTGGTAGCCAATATAATGATTTGCCTAAAGATTCTTTTGCGAGCATTTACACAGCGGGCTTGCTGGGGGCGCAATATATTGAAATTTCCCCCGGCGGTGATACCCAAGTGCTTAAAAATGGCGACAAAATCACCATGACCCAATCGGCCGTGGTGCTCGAAAAAATTATCTCCAAATTTCTCTTTAACAAGGCAGCAGAAAAATGAAAAAGTCTTATCTTTTGCTTGTGATGCTCAGTGCCTTTAGTGCCGGCGCAGAGGCACAAACGGTTAACTTGCAGCAGGCGACCGACATGGCGATGAACGCCGATCCGCGCATTGAGGAGCAGCGCGCCAATGTCGCTGCGGCGCAAGCCTTAATTGCCCGGGTCGAGGGCGAGGGCGGCCTTCGGGCCAGCGTAAATTTATACGCCGCGCTCGCGCCTAAAGCGACGGACGGTATTTTTACCAATGGCAGCAATACCTGCGCTGCCGGCCAAAACTGCACGTTGCGCAGTGATGGCAATACCCTCAATGATGGGGTAACGGTGACATCGGGTATTACCGCTTCCATCATCAAGCCGCTGTATACCTTCGGTAAATTAGAAAATTACAAAACAGCGGCGCAATATAACAAACAGCTTAAATCAGATGAAGTGGCGCTGGCCAAAGGCCAAACTTGGCTTACCGTTCGGCGGGCTTACTACGGCTATTTAACCGCTCGGGATACTCGGGCTTTTTTAGAGGGCGTGCGCACGCAATTGGCAGAATCGGAGCAGCCGATGAAGAAAAAAGCCGATGAAGGTAAAGCGGCCATGCGTGATGTGTATGCCTTAGAGAATGGCCTAGGCTTGCTTAATCGCTATATTGCAGAATCTGAAGGCGTTGAAAAGATTGCCTTAGATGGGCTGAAAACCATCATTGGTGTGCCATTAAATGACCCGCTCGAAGTGGCTGATGAGCACATAACACCCGTTAAAATGCCCGATGGCAGCATGGCGCACTATTCAAATCAGGCGTTGGCCGATCGCCCCGAGATGCACATGGCGCAATCGGGCTTAAGCGCGCTGCGCTCGTATGTTGAGGCGCGTAAAGCCGAACGCTACCCTGATATTTATGCCGGCGTTGTAGCCACTGCGGCGTTCACGCCGGGGCGTCAACAAATTAATAACCCGTATATTAACGATCCCTTGAATCAAGCGTTCGCCACGCCGGTGATTGGTATTAAGTGGGATTTCAACCCCGGCGTTTTGTCGGCCAATGTCAGCGGCGCCGAGGCGGATTTACGCGGCGCCGTGGCCAAAGCGCAGTTGGCTCAGGTGGGTATTCCGTTTCAAGTATCCCAAGCCTATCATTCGGTTCACGCGCTAGAAAAGCAAATTACCGCGTTAGATCAGGCTCGTGTTGCAGCAAAACGCTGGATGATTTCAAGCTTTCTTGATTTTCAGGCAGGCTTAGTTGATGGCGGCACGCTTGGCATGGCGGTGGCGGGCAATGTGTCCACTCAGGTTAATTATTTCAAGGCCTTAAACGACTTTAATATGCAAGTGGCTGAACTTAATGTTGCCACCGGAGATTATCCTCAATGAACCGATCACAACTTGCCATTGCTCAGATGTTTTTACGCGCTCATTTAATCGCGGCGGCTTTATTTTTGGGCTTAACTGCTTTGCTGATTACCCCCGCGCACGCGGATGCCCCCCCAAGTGCTGCCGCCGCCATGAATGCGGTGCAGCAAACAGCTGATTCGGTGATTCACGAAATTGCAGCCCAGCAAGCGCAAGTGAATAAAGATCCGGGTGCTTTGCTTGACATCGTAAAAAAGAAATTATTGCCGCAGGTGGATACTGATCGCATGAGTCGCTTGGTGCTGGGGCGCTATTGGCGCACGGCCTCCGCCGCACAAAAAACGGCATTTACCGATCAGTTTGCGCAACTGTTGGTTCGCACCTATGCAGGCCCGCTGTCAAAATTGGGGAATCAAAAAATTACGGTAACGGGAACTAAGCCCGGCGCTGATTCTGATGAGCTGGTGGTTCAATCAGTTGTTTCAGGTGGCGACATGGGCTCGGTGCCGGTGGATTATCGAATGGCGCCAGTTGATGGCCAATGGAAAGCTTTTGATGTTGTGATTGACGGCATCAGCTTAATTAACAACTATCGAGGCAGTTTTGCGCAAGCGATTCAGCAAAAAGGTTTAGATAGCTTAATTCAAACGATGAAATCGCAAAATAATGGCTGAACCCGTCGCACATCCTTTGCTGCAAATTCGAACCGAGCCGGGTGTGGTGCGTCTGCAGGGTGACTTGTTGTGTGCTGCGATTGAGCCATTAAAAGAAATGAGCTTGCCCATGCCAGAAGGCCAAGGTGCCGGCTCAAGGCTTGAGATTGCGCTTGGGCAAATTACCGCCATGGATACCGCGGGTCTTGCTTTTTTAATTGGCTGGCAGGTCGAGGCAGCCGCACAATCCGTCACTCTGCGGTACACTCATCCCCCCAAAGCGATGCGTGCTATGGTGCAGGTCTATGGATTAGATGATTGGATGATCCTAGAAGGGGTTTAATGTACCCAAGATGCACGGGTGCGCCCAATCTGCCTGCATCGGAGCCACAACCCAAGGCCGCACCGCTTAATAAAACGTTTTAACTAAAAGCAAATTGAATGAATAAATTACTAATTCGGGGCGGTGCGCCACTCCAAGGTGATGTGCGCATTTCAGGCGCCAAAAATGCTGTGCTACCCATTTTAGCCGCCGGCATTTTGTGTGAATCGCCTTGTGTTATTGAGAATGTGCCGCATCTACAAGATGTCACCACCATGATGGAGCTCTTGGGCGGCATGGGTGCCACGTTAACAATCTCAGACAAAATGAGTGTTGAGATTGATTCCTCAACCATCACGAAATTAGTGGCACCTTATGATTTGGTTTGCACCATGCGGGCTTCTATCCTCGTGCTGGGTCCGTTACTGGCGCGGTTTGGCCAGGCGCGGGTTTCTTTGCCGGGTGGATGTGCCATTGGTTCGCGCCCTGTGGATATTCATCTGCATGGCCTCATGGCTTTGGGTGCCGAAATTAAAGTAGAAAACGGCTATATCGAAGCCAGCGCCAAGCAATTGGTCGGCACACGAATTGTGATGGATCAGGTTACCGTCACCGGCACTGAAAATTTAATGATGGCGGCGGTGTTCGCGCAGGGCGAAACCATCTTGGAAAATGCCGCACGTGAACCTGAAGTTGTCGATTTAGCGCAATTTCTTATCGCCATGGGCGCGGATATTAAAGGCCAAGGCACCGATGTGATTTCCATCCGTGGTGTGGCCGCATTGCAGGGGGTTCGTTATCGGGTATTGCCCGATCGAATTGAAACCGGCACTTATCTTGTGGCGGCTGCGATGACGGGGGGCAAAGTTCGCACCCGGGATACTAACCCCCGCTTACTGGATGCGGTTTTAGCTAAGCTTGCTGAAGCCGGCGCAGTTATTACCACGGGTGATGATTGGATTGAGCTTGATATGCAAGGGCGCAGGCCTCTGTCCGTGAATATCCGCACTGCCCCGCACCCGGGTTTTCCTACCGATATGCAAGCACAGTTTTTAGCGCTTAACTGCATTGCAGAAGGCACTGCTACGGTGGTGGAAACCATCTTCGAGAATCGGTTCATGCACGTTAATGAACTGCAACGGATTGGCGCTGATATTCGCATTGAGGGTAATGCGGCTATCGTGCGGGGCTTGCCGCAATTAACGGGCGCACAAATGATGGCGACCGATTTACGCGCTTCAGCAAGCTTAATCTTGGCGGGTTTGGTTGCCACGGGTGAAACAACCATTAATCGCATCTATCATATTGATCGGGGTTATGAGTCCATTGAAGAGAAACTTTCCAAGCTCGGCGCGAATATTCAGCGCATTAATCAATAAAATTCAGACGCGCTATTATGGCTAACCAAAATATCATTATCGCCCTCTCCAAAGGGCGCATTTTTAAAGACACACTGCCGCTTTTAGCGCATGTGGGCATCATCCCTCAAGATGACCCGGAAACCACGCGAAAGCTCATTCTTGATACCAATCATCCACACATTAAATTGCTCATTTTGCGGGCCTCTGATGTGCCAACCTATGTGCAATATGGGGCCGCCGATTTGGGCGTGGCAGGCAAAGATGTGCTCATGGAGCATGGCGGAGAGGGGCTGTTTGAATTGCTGGATTTAAATATCGCCCGCTGCCGGTTGATGGTGGCAGGTCGGCCAGATGCGATGTTAAAAGCAGGGCGGCTTCGGGTGGCCACCAAATATACCCATTCGGCGGAATGTTATTTCGCTGAACAAGGCCGCCAAATTGAATTAATTAAATTGTATGGCTCCATGGAACTCGCCCCGCTCGTTGATTTGGCCGATTGTATTGTCGATGTCGTCGACACCGGCAATACCCTGCGCGCCAATGGGCTTGAACCCTTGTTGCCGATTGCGGATATTTCGTCGCGCTTAATTGTGAATCGTGCCGCACAAAAGCTTAAACATCACGTCATTGCCGATTTGGTAAAACAACTCGATAGGTATTTGCAGGCAGGTGCTCCTCAATGATTACTCGTTTGAATTCGGCCGATGCAGGGTTTGATGCCGCGCTGCTCAAACTGCTCGATTGGGCTAATGTGGCAGATGCCGGTGTGCAACAAACCGTCGATGAAGTGATTCATGCCATCCGAACACGCAAAGACGCCGCTTTGCTGGAATACACCGCCAAGTTTGATCGGTTATCACTGCCCTCTGCAGACGCATTAGCCTTTACGGTTGAAGAAATTGATGCCGCCGTAGCCCGCACACCGGCGGCGTTGCTCACCGCGCTGCATCAAGCCGCCGAGCGGATTCGTGCTTATGCCGAGCATCAAAAATTAACATCATGGTCTTACACCGAAGCGGATGGCACGGTGCTCGGGCAGCAAGTCACCGCGCTAGATCGGGTGGGGCTTTATGTGCCGGGCGGCAAAGCGGCGTACCCCTCATCGGTCTTAATGAACGCCATTCCGGCCAAAGTGGCTGGCGTGCGCGAACTCATCATGGTGGTGCCCACCCCCGATGGCGTAGCGAACGATACGGTGCTTGCGGCCGCGCGTGTTGCCGGGGTTGATCGCATTTACCGGATTGGCGGCGCCCAAGCCATAGCCGCTTTGGCATATGGCACCCAAACAATTCCCGCGGTGGATAAAATAGTAGGTCCTGGCAATAGCTATGTGGCGGCAGCGAAACGGGCTGTCTTTGGCAAAGTGGGCATTGATATGATCGCAGGCCCTTCAGAGATATTAATCGTGAGCGACGGCCACACCAATCCTGAATGGATTGCGATGGATTTATTTTCGCAGGCCGAGCACGATCAACAAGCGCAAGCAATTTTAGTCTCCCCCGATGGCGCCTTTCTCGATAACGTGGCCAAGGCCATAGCTTCGCTCATTACCGAACAGCCACGCGCCGAAATAATTCGCACTGCACTCGCCACGCGGGGCGCGTTAATTCAAGTGGCCGATTTAGATGAAGCCATTGCGCTCATTAACACCATAGCCCCTGAACATTTAGAACTATCATTTGATAAGGCAGCCGATCGGGTAACTGAAATTCGTCATGCGGGGGCGATTTTTGTCGGTAAATATACGGCAGAGGCACTGGGCGATTATTGCGCGGGGCCTAATCATGTTTTGCCCACTTCGGGCACGGCGCGATTCTCCTCGCCGTTAGGGGTTTACGATTTTCAAAAACGCTCCAGTATGATTCATGCCTCAGCTTTGGGCAGCAAAACACTCGGCGAGATGGCCATGGTGTTGGCCGAGGCTGAAGGCTTGCACGCGCATGGCCAATCGGCTCGTTATCGTGTTGAAAGCAATCGTTAAACTTAAGCGAACTTTATCGCAAAGGATCGGGTATGAACTCTCCCTTATGGTCGAACGTTGTCACTCAACTCACGCCCTATGTGCCCGGCGAGCAGCCGGCGGGCGTTGGGCTGGTTAAGCTTAATACCAACGAAAATCCCTACGGCCCCTCGCCCAAAGTGGTTGCGGCCATCGCTTCTGCGCTAGATGATTCGCTTAGGCTGTATCCTGATCCCACTGCCAGCAAGTTACGTGAAACCATCGCCACTTATTATCAATTAACCCCTGAACAAGTTTTTGTCGGCAATGGATCGGATGAGGTGTTGGCCTTTGTCTTTCAAGGTTTATTAGCCCACGGCCGCCCGATTTTATTTCCGGATATCAGTTACAGTTTTTACCCCGTTTACTGCCAGTTGTATGGTATTGAATTTCAAACCATGGCCCTAGATGAACACTTAAACATTCAAGTGGCTGATTATATTTCACCGCAATTACCAGCCATTGGCGGCATTATTTTTCCTAACCCAAATGCACCAACCGGCCGCGTATTACCACTTGATGCGATAGAAGAAATTATTAAAGCGCATCCGAATACTGTTGTTGTCATTGATGAGGCCTATATTGATTTTGGCGGTGAAACAGCCATACCGCTCATCGCACGTTATTCTAATGTACTGATAACGCAATCATTATCAAAATCACGCGCACTCGCAGGCTTGCGGGTAGGGCTGGCGCTCGGGCATCCATTGCTGATTGAAGCGTTAGTGCGTATTAAAGACAGTTTTAACTCCTATCCGCTTGATCGGTTAGCGTTGGCAGGTGCCACCGCGGCATTTGAGGATCAAGATTATTTTTTAACAACCTGCGCAAAAATTATTCGTGAACGAGCCCTATTAACGCAAGCGTTAAGTGAGCGCGGATTTAATGTATTACCTTCGGGCGCTAATTTCTTATTCGTGACCCATAAGCACCAATCAGGGCTGGGCTTATATCAAGGTTTGCGCGCGCAAAATGTCATCGTTCGGCATTTTAATAAACCCAGAATTAATGAATACCTGCGAATTACAATCGGCACCCCAAAAGAAAATGCCGCCTTGTTGGCCGCGCTTGATGTCTTACTTGCGGCATGATGCACGCGCGTATAGCCATAGGGTATGAGTTATGGTATTGTTTAACTCCATTTTTTATTCAAAAGATGGTTTCTATGGTGTTCCGTATTCGTCCCTTCGCGACAATGCGCCGTGAATCCCGCCAGGCCCGGAAGGGAGCAACGGTAACGGTTGCCTTGGGTGCCGGAGATCGGCGGGTACGGGATGCCACCTCATTCTCCAATTTCCCTCTCAGCGTGGATATTCCGGCATGAGCTATCTCGTCCTTGCGCGCAAATGGCGCCCGAAAAGCTTTGCGCAAATGGTAGGGCAGGGGCATGTACTCCAGGCTTTAACCAATGCGCTCGACAAGAGCCGCTTGCACCATGCCTATTTATTCACCGGTACGCGCGGCGTGGGTAAAACAACCGTTGCCCGCATTTTTGCGAAAGCGTTAAATTGCGAACAAGGCATTTCAAGCACGCCCTGCGGCGTGTGCAATGCCTGTGTTGAAATTGACCAAGGCCGGTTTGTTGATTTAATCGAGGTGGATGCCGCCTCGCGCACAGGCGTAGACGATACGCGGGAATTACTCGATAACATAGCGTACGCTCCCGTGCGAGGCCGCTTTAAAATCTACTTGATTGACGAAGTGCATATGTTTTCAAAATCAAGCTTTAACGCCTTATTAAAAACCCTGGAAGAACCGCCGGAACACGTTAAATTTTTGCTGGCAACAACAGATCCGCAAAAATTACCCGTGACCGTATTATCTCGTTGCCTGCAGTTTAATTTACGCGCGTTGCCGGTCACGCAAATTCAGGCCCATTTGGCCGATGTACTCCTACGTGAGCAAATGAAGGCAGAACCAGCGGGATTAAATCTCATTGCCGAAGCCGCTAATGGCTCCATGCGGGATGCGTTGAGTTTGCTAGATCAAGCTATTGCATTTACGGGCGGAAATCTTAACTCAACTCAAATAAGCCAAATTTTAGGTTTGAGCGATCATCATTTAGTCTGGGCGATGATCGAAGCACTTGCCGAAGAACAGGCCGATCGCTTGTTTCAATGTGTTGAAGAGGCATTAGATCGCGCTGTTGAGCCTGTGATTTTGCTCACACAGTTAATTGAAGCACTCCACCAATTGTCCTTGCAGCAATGGGTTGCAAGCACGCCCAGCCTGATGCAACTACCCGATACCATTCACCAAATTGATGCAGAGACATTGCAGCTGTGGTACCAAATTGCTGGAACGGGGCGGCGTGATATGGCTTGGGCACCTAATGCCCGCATTGGGCTTGAAATGACCTTACTACGTATGCTGGCCTTCGCCCCCATCAAGCCAGATAGCTCGATGAATCAGGCTCGCGCAAATCAAGCCCACATAACTCAAACTACGGAAGAAGCCCGTGCCCGCCCACCGCAAGCGCAAGGGGTGTCTGAGGTCAGTCTGCCGCCCAAACAAGCATTATCCGAGCGTACGGATAAAGCGCCAGAACTTAATGCAGCGGAACTAACTCCCCATTTACTGCGAGAAATTAACGATGAGCAATGGCATGCCCTTGTTGATCGAATACGAGTGGGTGCAGCACGGTCGCTTGCTAGTAACTGCCATGTGCAAATGAGCAATGGACAAATTCAACTCATATTCGCTCCTGAATTTGAAGCGGTAGCCAGCCCGAAAACGAAAGAGAGTCTCCTTAATCAGTTAGCTGATGTATTGGATGTTCAAAACGTAAAATTCATAATGGCAACAAAATCTGAATGTGCGCCAAGTCCTGGCACGCTTCAAGCAAAGCGCACACCCGCTGAACGAAAAAGCTTAATCGAACAAAATAGCCAAAAACAGCGAAAAGAGTCTATCTTGCAACATCCCGCAGTCGGTGTTTTACAGGCAAAAGCTTCTGCGGTTCTTGTAGAAGAAAGTATTACAGCAATAGATGATTCAGAACTTAACTTAAACTAATTGAGAAAAAACCGAGGAGTACATCATGATGAAAGGCGGCATAGGCAATTTGATGAAACAAGCGCAGCAAATGCAAGAAAAAATGCAGCGCATGCAAGATGAAATAGCCAAGCTAGAAGTGCTGGGCGAATCCGGTGGGGGCATGGTAAAAGTCAGCATGACGGGTAAGCACGAAGTTCGGCGCATTATGATTGACGACAGTTTAATGGGCGATGATAAAGAAATGCTTGAAGATTTAATCGCCGCAGCCATTAATGATGCGGTGCGTCGAGTTGAAGTAAATCAACAAGAAAAAATGTCGGGTATTACGGCCGGAATGAATTTGCCGGCCGGAATGAAACTCCCGTTTTAATTTTGGTATGTTTTCACCAAAATTTACAGAACTCGTTCAAGCACTTCGAATTTTGCCTTCCGTAGGGCAAAAATCGGCACAACGTATGGCATTGCACCTGCTTGAGCGTGACCGCACCGGCGCTTTAGCGTTATCGCAAATTATCGAGCAAGCACTCAATGTCATTGGTCGGTGTGATCAATGCCGAATATTTACTGAATCTTCGCGCTGCTCAGTTTGTTCAGATAGTAAAAGAAATAAAACTCAACTATGCATTGTGGAATCTCCAACAGATTGGATCGCCATTGAACAATCAGGCGCCTATGAAGGGCTATATTTTTTATTATCCGGTAGGCTTTCACCACTAGATGGCATTGGGCCAAACGAAATTGGCATAAACGAACTCAAAAAAAGACTTGAGCAAAGCCCGGTTGAAGAAATTATTATTGCGATCAGTGCCACACTGGAAGGCGCGGCCACGACTACGTACATCATGGATATGCTTAAAAATCAAAACTATAAAATCACACGATTAGCTCAGGGTATTCCGATGGGCGGGGAGCTTGAATATCTTGATGCGCATACCCTAAGTTTGGCGCTCAAATCTCGTCGGGAAGTCGAAGATTAATTTCTAATCGTTAATTCTCAACGAGGATTCTTTTATTTTAATATGTCGCTTATTTAAGCAATAAACAAAGCGCGCCAGTCATGAAAATCCGACCCCTCTCCTTCGTAAAGAATCTCAACACCACAATCGTAGCAAAGTTTGGTTGGATTTTTATCAGAGGCCGCGCACCAGAGTATTTTTCCTGAAACCAAAAAAATCAAATCCTCCTCTTTAATAAAAATAGAAACTTTAATTTCAGAGCCGACAAGTAATTGGGAATCTAAAGTAATTTTTAAACCACTGGCACTCACATCAGATAATTCGCCATTGATAACAAATTGAGCAGCCGAATCAGCCTTTATTAAAGTGACGCCTTCTAACTTAACGCGAGTAAAATATCGTCTATCAAGTTTGGATCCATACAACAGTTGAGAAGTATTTGTCGAGCTTTTAAGATCAAGAAAAGTCATAAAGTGAAGCCTAGATTTTTTAATTCAATAATCAGGTTGTTGAGATCATGAGCATAGCTAGAACTTTCAAAAACGGGATAGGTTCTGTGGCTAAAAATATCTTGAAAGAACTGATCAAGAGACAAATTTAAAGTAGAAACACCATTTTTATTTACGAAAACTGTTGCCATTAATGATTTGTCAATTTTAGAAGGTTTAAGCGTTCTAAGTGGCAAATCTGGTGCAATGAAAACCTTGAACCATTCATTATTAAAAATATGCTTGGTCGAAAATAAAGATACGGCTGTATGGTTATATGGTACGGAAATTTTTTCAAATCTGTTTGATTTGTTATCTGGGCTTCTAAGGCCTGTATCTAAACTCGAGAGTAAATCAAATTCGGTGTTGTTTTTAATCGGTGCGTACGGTTCTGGTTTTACTGGTGATAAAACTTGATTAGGCGGTGGGGAAACTGATAAACCAGAATTATCAGGGGGGGGGATGCTTTGATTAAACTCAAGGGACGATTGAATTGAATTGAGTTTGATTCCATCAAAAGTGAATTTATTAAGGTAGGTTATATACGCAGCAGTATAACTGTTTTCGGCAAAATGCCAATGTTGGTTCTGATTTTCAAGCGTTGAAATTAAATTGATAATAGGTTCAATGTGGAGTTTGCTATCAACGGAGCGGCCTGTTAAATCGGCCTCAAAGAGCACAATTTGGCTAATTAAACTATTTGCATCGCGCCAAGCCGGAGAGAGCTGGCCATGTCGAGTCAGTATATAAGTTAAAAAATCAATCAAGGTGTTTTCGATAAATTCTTTGGCTGGCGCGCTTAAAATGCCACCCGAAATGTGCTTTTCGATAATTTCTCTTACAAAATTCGAGTAACGTTGTGTAAATTCTTTAGTGTCACGCGTTTTAGCCGGTGAAGTGTTTATAATTTTAGGTAATGCTGTTTTAAATTCAAGTTGATTGAGATTGTTAGTTAATGTTCTGAAATCTTCATCGCTGCCATTTGAAAAATTATCAATGAAAAATGAAATTTTATTGGCGACTTCATTTAAAACAGATAAGCTTGTGCTGGTATTTGTGCCGATAGAAGATATCGTAATGAGCGCAGCCCTGGCAGGGTGATCTGGTTGATTCATAAACGAAGGGCATGAAAAAGCTGTCATTAAAAAAATTGACTGCATTTCAATAACTTTGTTTCTTATAACTGGACTTATGGTGCTTTTGTTAATAATGGCAGATAATAAAGATCCAATTGATTCTAAAATATCAAGATCTGTGTTAGAGATTCTTCTATTTGAATGTTCGGGTCTGATTGATTGAATTAAATGCTGATTGAACTGTTTGACAAATTCAGTTGCAGTCCAGTTCGATTTTTTTAGCATCACATGCCGCTTTGTATTAATGCAGCTGCTAATAAATTCAATAATTTCTGTTGTTGGTATTATGATTGATTCATCAAGTTCTTTACTCATTAATTGTTCGTTTTTATCAAGCTCTTTAATTAGCAAATCGGCGTGTGATAATGCATAAGTTTTTTTGGTGCTTTTAATCTCTGCTATTACACCAAATTGAATTAAACTTTCATTCATTAAAATGTATAATGGTTCGAGCTTGAACAGAAGCTGATTGCCTAAAGACCGGATGACTTGATCCTTTAGTGGATTTTTAAGTATCTTGCTTGCTTCTAAAAATTTGAGTACCAAAAAGTTTATTGTAAAAAAGCTTTTTGAAAAATGATCAGGGAAATTACTACAAAGCCAGTTTATTCGTGATTCAAACTGTGCATGCTCTACACCATACAAGGCTTTGGCGTGGGTAATTACATCTTCAATTTGAAGTGCTAAATTCCTATTTCCAGTTGCCTCTAACCAAGTTATCTCTGGCTCCGTGGCAGGTTTTTCCATTATTGATTTGAAAAAAAACTCTTCAAATTCCTTGTTTTTTTTCTTAATCATCTCAAGATGATTAAATAATGCTAACTTATCAGCAGGGTTTTCGGTGTGTTCAGCACGCAAAAAAATCTTTTTTTCAATGTCACTGAAAAGGCTTCCTAATGCACTTTTTAATGCGGATTGAAAAAGTAAGTTAAGATTGTTTTTAATCTCTTGCGGCTTTAAATTGGTTCTATTCATCATGTCAGTGCTCCTGTAGAAGCGCTAGATATATTTTTTTGTACTCGCCCGCGCTAACAATCCATTCATGTTGGGTATTCATGCCATTCAATTGAATTTTATTAAAATTTTCTTTGTTTTCATACAGGCTAACAAAATAATTAATTGCCCAAATGATTGCGGGTACATCAAGATAATCTATTACTACACCATTTGCTGTTCCAGCCGTAATTGTTTCCTCATTTGAATGGGTGACGGAATCGGCTAAACCACCCACTCGGTGAACAATGGGTATGGTGCCATACTTTAAGCTGTAGAGCTGGTTGAGTCCGCATGGCTCAAATCGACTTGGCATAACGAATGCGTCGCCTGCTGCCTCTAATCTATGTGCTAATTTTTCATCGTATCCAATATGAACGGCGATTTTATGGGGATTCTGTGCGGCTAGTTTATTTAAGGTTTGCTCAAATCTATTTTCTCCCGTGCCGAGAATAGCAAATTGGATATTTTCATCTTTCAAGGCCTCAATTGCTTGAATGAGCAAATCAATGCCTTTTTGTTCTACCAATCTGCCAATATGGACAATTAATGGCGTTTTTTCGTTTTCAGGGAGACCTAGGTGCTTTTGGACTCTGGTTTTGGTAATATATTTTCCAGCCATATGCTCAGGGGCGTAGTTTTCATCAATCAGGTGATCGGTTGCTGGGTTCCAGTCTTCGCCAATACCATTGAGAATTCCTTTTAAATTTTCTCCTTTGTTATTTAGTACACCATCCAAGCCATAACCGTATTCTTTAGTTTTTATCTCTTCCGCATAGGTAGGGCTTACCGTTGTTACGGTATCTGAAAAAACAATTCCTGATTTCATGAACGACATATTGCCCCAATATTCAAGCGCGTTATCTCGCCATAGACTCCAGGGTAACCCGAGTCTTTCAAAAGTTTGTCGGTCAAAAACGCCCTGGTAGGCAAGGTTATGAATTGTGAAGATATTTTTAGGTTTGTCGCTCTCAGATAATAACGCGGGAATGAGCCCGGTTTGCCAATCATTGGTGTGGATGATATCGGGATGCCAATTTTCATTAAATTCACCGGCTGCCAGTGCAACGACGGCTCGGCAAAATAACCCAAAACGATCTGGGTTATCATGCCATGGGTTTTTGTCTGGCCCCATGTAAGGGTTTCCTTTTCTCGCGGAAAAAGTAGGATGATCGACGAGATAGATTTCTAATTTTGAGTTGATTAATGTCGTTTTAAAAATTTCTACATTTTGTCCGAGTATTTCGACTTTCCCAATGCTTGATTTGGATGCAATATATTCGTTTTTAAGATCGGCATAATTGGGTAGTATCACTTTTATATTTATTTCTAGGTTGCTTAATGCTTGTGGCAGTGCACCTGATACATCAGCGAGTCCGCCTGTTTTTATTAGCGGAAACATTTCACTTGTCGCAAACAATACGTTCATTTTATTTTCCTTATTTGTATATTTTTAAGATTATAGCGCTTAAAGGGGGAATGTTGAGCTCTATATAATCATCCTTTCCACTATCTTCTTTTGATGCTATATGTTTTATGTCGAGATGGGTATCGTTGCCCATGAAGTATTTTGAGTCGGTATTTAGCATTACTTCGAATGCATTAAATTGCATTGTTTTTATTTGATAATTTTCTCTTAAAACGGGTGTAAAGTTTAAAATTACAAGGGCTGTTTCTGTTGAGCTTTTTCTGTAATAGCTTATTACTGAATTATGTCGGTCGTTGCAATCGCACCATTCAAAGCCTGTGTGGTGAAAATCTTTTTCATGCAGTGTTTTTTCGTTTCTATATAAGTGATTAAGTGCCTTAGATAAATTACTGATCCCTTGATGTAAAGGGTATTCAAGTACCCACCAATCAAGCGCTTTTTCATTATTCCACTCATTGCCTTGGCCAAACTCACAGCCCATAAACAGCAATTTTTTACCGGGGTAGGTATATTGATAAGCCAATAATAATCTCAAATTTGCAAATTTTTGCCATTCATTGCCCGGCATTTTATTTAGTAATGAGCCCTTTCCGTGTACTACTTCATCATGAGAAAAGGGTAATACGAAATTTTCAGTGAAACTATACAATAATCCAAATGTGAGTCGATTATGGTGATATTGCCGATTAATTGGGTCTTCTTGAAAGTATTTTAGCGTGTCATTCATCCAGCCCATGTTCCATTTCATGCTAAAACCTAAGCCACCATGTTCAGGCGGGCTTGAAACTTGTGGCCATGAGGTGGATTCTTCGGCGATGATGAGTGTGCCGGGATTTCTTGTTTGGGTGATTTTATTGAGTGCTCTTAGAAAATCTATGGCTTCTAAATTTTCTCGCCCCCCATAAGCATTGGGCAACCAATCGCCATGATCTCTTGAGTAATCTAGATAGAGCATGGATGCCACTGCATCGACCCGTAATCCATCGAGATGCATTTCTTCTAACCAATACAGCGCGGATGCAATGAGAAAGTTGCTTACTTCTTTGCGTCCATAATTGAAAATCAAGGTTCCCCAGTCTCTATGCTCCCCGCGACGAGGGTCTTCGTGTTCATAAAGTGCTGTGCCATCGAATTTTGCGAGCGCAAATTCATCTCTTGGAAAGTGGGCGGGTACCCAATCAAGTAGAACGCCCAATCCGGCTTGGTGGGCTTGGTCGACAAATGATTTAAATTGCTCCGGTGTGCCGAACCGTGAGGTCGGTGCAAAATAGCCGGTTGTTTGATACCCCCATGAGCCATCAAACGGGTGCTCCGTAATGGGTAATAACTCAATATGAGTAAAGCCATGCGCAACAACATAGGGAATAAGCTCTTTGGCAAGTTCTATGTAGGTAGGTAAATTTCCTTTAGTCGTGCGCCATGAGCCTAAATGTACCTCGTAGATATTGGTGGGTGTATGGAGCCAGTCTTGTTGTTTACGTTGCACAATCCAATCATGATCGCCCCAGTTAAATGGCGTGCTGGAAACAACGCGTGCCGCGGTATTGGGCCTAAGCTCAAAGCTTTGCCCCACAGGATCGGTGCGAACTGACACGGCGAGGGTATCTTTATTTTTTATTTCAAATTTATAGAGATCTCCAGCGGTTAACCCAGGAATAAATAATTCCCAAACACCATTACTGATTCGATTGCGCATGGGATGACGCCGCCCATCCCACGAATTAAAATCACCCACGACACTGACTCTGCACGCATTCGGCGCCCATACGGCAAAGCGTACTCCAGCGACCTCGTCAATCGTATCCTCGTGCGCACCTAACATTTTCCAAAGATTGTAGTGATTACCTTCGGCAAATAAATAAAGATCTAATTCCCCTAAAAAGGGTTCAAAGCAATACGGGTCAACTATTTCGTAGAGGGATGTATTGGGTAATTCAATTAATAACTTGGGTCGTGCTTGTAAATCTTGGTTTGGAAATTCTCCGCCAAAAATTCCCGGGAACCTCGGAAGTGGGGCAAGTTCAATCAAATCACCCAGCACGGTTTCTATCGATACGCGCCTTGCTTGTGGCTGATAGGTATGAAATCGACACCTTTGCGCCCCTAATGGATGTTTGCCCAGTAACGAAAACGGGTCATGCATTCGAGCTTCAATGATCGCTTGGAAATCTAAAGGCATGATTTGATTCTTCCCGTGATTAATTTATTGTTCGTTGTGAGTGATCATACCGAGGCATTAAAACCTATGTCCTAGCGCAAAAGTCATGAATACCTGCAGCGGCGCACTATCTTAAGATGAATTTACTTCTTGCGGTATATCATACTTTTGCTCTTATTGGGCGACTAAAGCGTGCGCCGACTGCTAGTTGGCTTTGAGCGTGGACTTAAATTTTTTGTGACTTGGCTTGGAATAAAACTCATAAAATCAATGGCTAATATAATAAATATCTCCGTTGAGTCTCTTCTTGAGTAGTGCTTGGCGCTCGCATGGAGCAATGGCTTGATGGAAATCATGCAATTAAAAAAGCCATGGGTTCTTTAAAGCCTCACACCTTAAAACAAGTATTTGTGATGTGCCGCTTGACGAGCGCATTGTAAGGGTAGGATTATGAGTTACGTGGACTTGAATATAAACGCTTGAATTGTGCTTAGTGCCTTGTATTTAAAGGGAAATTGTTATGAAAATTGAAAGCCCAAAGCGGTTGGTTAGCCGAATCACGCGAGATACACTCGCCCTAGTACTCTCGGGCGGACGAGGATCAAGGTTAAAGCAGCTGACAGACTGGCGTGCAAAGCCTGCTGTCCCATTCGGTGGGAAATTTCGAATCATTGATTTCCCTCTATCCAATTGCGTGAATTCTGGCGTGCGGCGAATGGCGGTGCTGACTCAGTACAAAGCGCATTCATTAATTAAGCACATTCAATTGGCTTGGGGTGCTAACCGCATGGCACGTGATGAATTTGTGGAGCTTTTGCCCGCTCAGCAAAGAATAAACGAACAATCATGGTATAGCGGCACCGCCGATGCGGTTTACCAAAATATTGATATATTACGTACACACAATGCTGAATACATTCTGATACTTGCCGGTGATCATATTTATAAAATGGATTACGGCCCGATGATTGCTTATCACGTTGAAAAAAATGCCGATTTAACGATTGGTTGCATTGAAGTGCCTGTCAGGGATGCCAGTTCTTTCGGTGTTATGGGTATTGATAAAGCCGGCCGCGTTAACATGTTTTTGGAAAAACCCAAAGACCCGCCGCAAATGCCGGATTGCCCGGGGGTTTCTTTGGCCTCAATGGGTATTTATGTTTTTAATACAAAGTTTCTCTTTGAACAGTTAATTTATGATGCAGATGATCCTCATTCAGAACATGATTTTGGTAAAAACATTATCCCTCGTGTCATAAAAAATTATCAGGTATATGCATATCCATTTCGGGATATACAATCGGGTGCGCAAGCTTATTGGCGTGATGTCGGCACAATTGACTCCTACTGGGCTGCTAATCTTGAGTTAATTGGTGTAACACCAGACCTTAACTTATATGACACAGAATGGCCAATATGGACTCATCAAGAGCAATTGCCGCCTGCTAAATTTGTATTTGATGATGTCGATAGACGTGGGATGGCCGTTGATTCAATGGTTTCGGGCGGGTGCATTATTTCGGGTGCGCTCGTTCGTCACTCCCTATTATTTTCTAATGTGTTAGTAAATGAACATGCCTCGGTTGAAGATTCGGTTATTTTGCCTAATGTGGTAATTAACGAACGGGTTAAAATTCGTAAAGCTGTTATTGATAAAGGTTGTGTCATTCCTGAAGGAATGGAAATTGGTTTTGATCTTTCGCTTGATCGACAGAGATTTGAAATTAGCGAAGGGGGTGTCGTTTTGGTTACGCCAGATATGCTCGGCCAACGCTTACATATGGTGCGTTAATGATTCATAAAAAACTCCCCGTTGTGCTTTGTTGGCACATGCACCAGCCTGAGTACCGAGATCCGCGCAATAAAATTTATCAGCAGCCTTGGACTTATCTGCATGCTATTAAAGATTATGTCGATATGGCAGCTCATCTTGAGAAGCACACAGGTGCGCGCGCAGTTGTAAATTTTGTCCCTATTTTGCTTGAGCAATTAGACGACTACTCTCATCAAATAGATGCCTACTTGGAGACGAATGGAGAAACGCCCCTTCGCGATATTCTTTTGACGGCACTCGTTAACCCGTCGGCAATAACTGAATCAGACCAGCGAATGGGTGTTGTGCGCTCCTTAATGCGTGCAAATGAAGAACGATTGATTCGGCGCTTCGAGCCGTTTGAAGATTTAATTGATTTGGCTCGATCAATTTCATCTAATACAGACAATGGTCAGTATTTAAGTGATGATTTTATTTCTGATTTGGCTGTTTGGTATCACTTGGCATGGATGGGGGAAACAGTCCGCAGAGAAAATGATTTAATTATTCGGTTGATGGCTAAATCCGGTCAATTTAATTCCCATGAGCGATTAGAATTTCTTGCACTTATTGGCGTGCTAATTAAAGGGGTTTTTTCTCGGTATAAATCTTTAGCCAAGCTAGGTCGTGTTGAGCTATCGATGACCCCGTATGCTCATCCGATTATGCCCTTACTCTTGGATATGAAAGCAGGCAAGCAGGCTTGCCCCAATGACCCCCAGCCTGAACATGAGACCTATCCTGGCGGCGCTTCGCGGGTGCAGTGGCATTTGCAGGAGGGGTTAAAAGTTTTCAAAAAGTATTTTGGTGTGCATCCAACGGGCTGTTGGCCCTCTGAGGGGGCTATTTCGGAGCAAACAATTCATGAACTGGCCAAGGCGGGCTTTTCTTGGATTGCCAGTGGCGATCAGGTGCTGAGACATTCGCTTGCCAAAGATAATAGTTCAGAGCAAACCTGTCGTCATCGAGTTTGGCAATTTGATCACTTATCACCCGCTTTATTTTTCCGTGACGATGGCCTTTCTGATTTAATTGGTTTTGATTATCAAAAATGGCATGCAGATGATGCGGTTTTGAACTTTATAACGCACCTAGAGCGTGTGCAGGAATCATGCAAAGATGAGGATGCCGTTGTTTCTATCATTCTTGATGGAGAAAATGCTTGGGAGTTTTACCCGTACAATGGCTATTGGTTTTTAGATGCTTTATATGAAAAACTGAGTAACCATCCTGGTATTGAACTTACGACATTCGCAGCCGTTGTAGATAAAACTTATCAACGTAAAATATTAAAACATATTGTTGCGGGTAGTTGGGTTTATGGCAATTTATCTACTTGGATTGGTAGTGATGCGAAAAATCGCGCTTGGGATTTATTAGTTGCGGCAAAACTTGCTTTTGATCAGGCTGGGTTTTCAGCTCAAGAAGGGGTATCAAATTGGGATGCTGAAACTTTAGCCAGAAATTCGCAACAATTAGCCATTTGCGAGGGCTCTGATTGGTTTTGGTGGTTTGGTGACTACAATCCGAGTGATGCGGTTCGTGATTTTGATCAATTATTTCGGTTGCAATTAACGCGCCTTTATGAATTAATCGAAATGCCCGCGCCTGAAGTTTTGCAGCACCCCTTATGTTTATCTGCTCTGAGTGATAGAGTGGTTGAAGCGGGCGGTGTGATGCGGCGTGGTCAATCATAATGGCTGTATTAACGGCTGATCTATGCGCGCTTGAATTACCCTGCGTCAAGCGAAGGGCGGGGGTACTTGCTTCGGTGTTTAGTTTGCCGACAGCAGATTTTGGTTTTGCGCTCGATGCTTTTTTTGACTTTATGCAGAAAAGTGGATTAACGGTTTGGCAGGTTTTGCCACTTGGGCCGCCGTTAATGGATGGCTCACCGTATCAATGTAGCTCGTCTTTTGCGCTTAATCCGGCTTTTTTATCGGATGAGGTTTTGCGGGTTGATGCGGGGTTTGCTGCGCAGTCCTCATTGACTGACCGCAAACAGGGTCGTGGGTTAACGATTGAACTTCAACATGAGTGGTCGCTTTTTCAAGTTAATGAAGCCCACTGGCTGGATGATTATGCTTTATTTATGGCCATTAAATCATCTGAACACGGGGTTCAATGGGTTGAGTGGCAACCCGGTTTAAGAGATCGGCAGCCTTTAGCTCTTGCACACTTTGCTGATTTACATGCCGATTTATTATTCAGTATTAAGTTTGAGCAATTTTTATTGCAAAGGCAGTGGCAACGTGTCGTTGGCTCGGCGCGGCGGCGCGGCATTCTTGTTTATGGTGATTTGCCTATTTTTGTTGCAGGAGATTCTGCCGATATTTGGGCTAATCGATCCTTATTCCAGTTAGATGAATGCGGTTTACCCATCGCTGTTGCGGGCGTCCCACCGGATTATTTCTCAATGACAGGCCAGCGCTGGGGCAATCCGCTGTTTAATTGGGACAAAATGCAGTCAGATGGCTTTATTTGGTGGCGCGCACGATTCAAACGGCATGTGGCGCTGTTTGACTGGGTGCGTATTGATCACTTTCGTGGTTTAGCTGCCTATTGGTCTATTCCTGCGACTTGTCATACGGCGATTGATGGCCAGTGGATCAATGCGCCTGGATATGCCCTGCTTGAAGTGCTTGCTCAAGATTGCGGCAATACTTTGCCCGTTATTGCAGAAGATTTAGGTGTTATTACGGATGATGTGGTGGCATTGAGGAAGGCGTTTTCCCTGCCGGGTATGTTGATTTTACAGTTTGCTTTTGACAGCGATGAGTTGAATCCTTATTTGCCGGCTAATCATGAGCCTGATTCGGTAGTGTATACCGGCACGCATGACAATGACACGACGTTGGGTTGGTGGCTTGGACTTGATGAACCGGCAAAATTACATGTGCGCGCGTTATTAAATGAGCAATTATCTATTCCAATGGATGAGCCTATGCCGATGGCGTTAATTCATGCGGCCATGGCATCGGTCGCTCAACTGGCGGTTATCCCAATGGCTGATTGGTTGAACTGTGATTCGCGCGGCAGAATTAATACGCCGGGTACGCTATCGGGCAATTGGCTTTGGCGTTTTTCTCTTGATGCGTTGTCGGATGAATTGGCTTTAACGATTCGGCAATTAATTGAAAAAACCCACCGATTGGTTTGATGTGACTTCTCCAATCACACGTTTTTTATTTAAGTAATCATTTCTCATTGATTAGCCAATCACGATTGCACTCCAGCAGAAGGATATTAAAAAAGTAATGGTCAACCAGCCGGCTGCGTAATAAAGCTCGGGGTTGCGTGATAACCCGAGAGTATAAGCTGCTTTCAGTAGATTATTACTCCCACTGGCAAGGATAATCGCTGCCTCAAGGGCGCTTTCTTTCACATGAAATTTACCATCGAGCAGGGATAGAACGAACGGGTCGATATCGGTAAACCCAACCATAAATGACAACACATGCAGCCCGCTGGCACCAAAATTTTGCACGACAAAATGCGTCACCGTGGCAAAAAATACGAATAAAAAAGCAAACAAAAGTGCGGTTGAAAATTCAAGCGGATGCTGGGGTGGGGGTTCGGCTTTTGGTGTGCTGGATTGGGTGGTTTTTTGATATAAAAACCAGGCTACCATTGCGGACGTTATCGCAAGTAGCGAGAAGGGTAGGGCAAGTCGCATGGCTGTCTCGGTGTGGCCTAAAACCCAAATGATTGCCCATAAGCGCAAATACATCATGAGAGTTGCCAGCACAATGGCGGCGCCAATGATTCGGCTTTCCTCTGCATTCATGGCGTGGGCTCTTTTGCTCAGCACCACGGTGGCGGCTGTGCTTGAATACAGGCCGCCGAGCACGCCGGTGAGCAATACGCCCCTCGCGGGAAAAAAATAGGTTTGAGCGAGGTAACTTAAATAAGAAATAGCCGATACGACGATGACCGCCAACCAAACCTGATACCAGGTGACCGATATAAAAGGCGCGATTTCTTGGTTGGGAAGGAGCGGTAAAATCACCCCAGCCATGATGAAAAACTTAACTAAGGTGCCAGCTTCTTCGTGGCGAAAGGCATCTGAAAACCGCCGAATGCCGGGTTTATCGCCCAAAAGTAAGAGCACCACAATCACAAAAAGCAGCGGTAGCCACAATGGGCCGTGCAGCGATAAGGGGCCGAGTGTGTAGGCGATGAGCGCAATGAGCGTGCTCAGCAGATGGTTATCTTGTGTTTGTAGCCTTTTCCAATATTCGAGAGCAAATAGCGCACCGATAACAAATAAGCCCACACTGTAGGCTACAAATGTGGGATCAATAATCACTAAAGCCAGCCCGAAAATGGCCAATAGGGTAAATGTGCGGGTTGTGCCAAACCCTAAGTCCCGCTGACTTGCACGGCGATAGCTATGCCATTCTAGGCCAATTAAAAACCCGAACAAGGCGGTTTCTATGAAGGCAACCAGTAAGGGGGAAAATGGGGGTAAGTTATCCATAAAATTCCGATGACTATTGATTTTCGTACTATGCGTTCATCGCGCTGTTCACACAAGGGGTTTGTCGGCGCGGGTATTGGGTTTTGGCTGGGCGAATGGGTTTAAGGCAACTGCAGTACGGTGGCACTGGGGTTAGAATTTACCATCGTGCATTTTATTCTAGTGGGGGTTTCTATGCGGGTGTATTTGTTGATTGCATTGGCCGGCTCTATGGGCGCTATGGCGCGTTTTGGCCTGATTAATTTTGTGAATCATCACATGGGGCGGGCATTTCCGTTTGGCACTCTGATTGTAAATATATCTGGCTCTGCTTTAATGGGGTTTTTAGCGGTTTATTTATTGCAAAAATTTCAATTGGCGCCTGAATATCGCATTGCCATTTTGACGGGTTTTTTAGGAGCGTTTACCACGATGTCGACCTTTTCGATCGACTCGCTCACTTTGATTGAGCGTAACCAATGGCTTTTGGCCAGTGTGTATATCGCGGTAACCGTTGTGGTGTGTATCGCGGCGGCGCGCGGGGGCATGCTTTTAGCTGAAAGACTTTAATTGAATACCCAGTTTATTAATTTATCGGCATTAAAAGAAAAAATCCACGCTTGGGCCATTGAGCTCGGCTTTGATGATTTACGCGTCACGGATACCGATTTGTCGCAGTACGAACAAAGGTATTTAGATTGGATAGCGCAAAATTATCACGGCACTATGAGCTATATGGCAAGCCATGGGTTAATGCGCTTTCGTCCTCAAGAGTTGGTGCCGGGTACGCGGCGTGTTTTAACGGTGATTAAAAATTACCTCCCGCCCGATGTGCAAGGTCCAAGTGAGGTATTGCGGAATCCACAGTTGGGGTATGTTTCTCGTTATGCCCTGGGTCGGGATTATCACAAAGTGATACGGCGCAATTTGCACAAACTGGCCGATAAAATAACGGCTGAAATTGGCGAATTTGGTTTTCGTGCGTTTGTCGATTCGGCACCGGTGTATGAAACGGGTTTGGCGGAAAAGTCAGGTTTAGGCTGGAAAGGCAAGCATTCGTTGGTACTTAATCGCGCAGCCGGTTCGTGGTTTTTTTTAGGCGAGCTATTTATTGATTTTGATTTGCCAGTTGATACCCCCGTTATCCCGCATTGTGGCTCTTGTACGGCGTGCATTGCCGTGTGCCCCACCCAGGCAATTGTGGCTGATGGGGTGGTGGATGCGCGCCGGTGTATTTCGTATCTGACGATTGAATCGGCCGAGGATATTCCCGAAGAATTTCGCGCCGATATGGGTAATCGAATTTATGGGTGTGATGATTGCCAGTTAACTTGCCCGTGGAACCGGTTTGCCAAAATTTCGGCTGATGCGGATTTTCGGGCACGCCATGGGTTAGATGCACCGAGTTTGGTTGAGCTATTTAACTGGGATGAAGCCCTATTTTTATCTCGTACTGAAGGCATGGCGATCAGGCGGATTGGTTGGCAACGCTGGTTGCGAAATATCGCGGTCGCGCTGGGCAATTTGTTGCGCGTTGAGCCTGAAAATCTAGAGGCGATTGCAGCGCTTAAGGCTCGCCAAGGCCGGGTAAGCGATCAACTCGATCGGCATATTAGCTGGGCATTAATGCAGGGGCGATCGATGCGGCGCGGCTCGATTAGGGCGTCCAAAAAAGCATGAAGTAATCAAAAATTGTCCGTAGCGGCGCAATATCGGCAGCAGTGTTTATATCAACCACCACGAGGGCAAAGGGCTTGTGATTGATGCTGAGTGTGTGCAGGAAGCAATCAACGGCGATGAGTTTTTGGCCATCAGCATCCAAGAGCCGATTGAGGGTCGGGCGGTTGCTTGCATCAATGGCGAGCGCTTTGTTGCCGATGATGAGCCGATCAAGCAAGGGGTTGCTTTGCAAGTTAAGTTGAGGCGCGTAGCTTTCTGGGTTAGGGCGCTTGTTGATATTAAGCGTTAAGCCTTCAAGGTTCGCGGCTTTGGTTAAAACCAACACGCGCACAAAGTGTAAATCTTCAATTAAACCCGCCAGAAGCGCTTTAATGAGTGTATTTGGGGTGCGATTTTTTTGAGTTGTAATTTGGTGGGCCAAATTAAATTGCGCACGCTGGATTCGGCTTAAATCAATGCCATAGGCGTCGGGAAATGGCCAGCAGATGGGGGGTGTGGCGCTATCTATCAAGAGTTTGGCACTGCTATAAAGCCCGATGGGTTCAAACTCTTGCGCGGTTTTAACCGCAATTTGGTGGATGAGTTGATCGGTTGCTGCGCAATCGCGTTTAAGCAGTTCTGAAATTTCTTTCTTTGTGGCTAGGATGTCGGCGTGGTACCACCCAAGCTCACTGAAAAAACTTAATCGCCGCGCGAGCAGCACAATGGTTTGATGCTGCCGCGCTAGGATGGGGGTGGCTGCCTCATCGGAAAACAGTTGGGTGGGCAAATAATAAAAACCGTTTAACGCGTGCTCCAAGGTTTTAAGCTCAACCCCTGCATCGGCGAGCACGGCCTGCACGGCGTGCCCTAAGGTGCGGGTTTTCTGATCGCGTACTTGAATTAGGGCTTGGCGCATGAGTTCAGGCGCATCTCGCCACAAGGCCAATTCAATAAAATTGTGCAATAAAGTGGCCACCACCACAATTTCATAACTGGTATCACGCAATTCAACGAGCCAGCTTTCGGCATGCCTTGCGGCATGTAAACTCCGCGCTAAGGCGGTTAAATAGCCTTGGCGCTGCGCGTTATCGGGTAGTGCGTCTTCAAGCACAGGGAGCTTGGGGAGGGTTTGCTTCATCCACATGATGCCGAGCAGCGACAGGGCATGATCTAAACTGTGCGGCGCATCGCGGCCGCGCGTACGCTGCGCTCGGGCGGCCGCCCCCATCACAAAGCCGCACGCAGCCGGATCACGGCGTAGCCAGCCTATGATTTCGCTCAAGTCGATTTCATCCCGCCGCAAACAACCTGTCAGCCTGCGATGCACTTCCCCCCGCACGGGGAGTGGGGTGTTTTTAAGATGCAGAGCCCAATCGTTCGGCAGTGTCATGGCGGGATTAGATTTTCAGTGCCATCTCAACCGCGTTACCCGTGTAATCGGCCGGCGTCATGGCGATAAGCCGTGCTTTCGCGTCATCGGGGATACCATCAAGCTGCTCAATAAAGGCGCGTATCACATGGGCATCCACGGTTTGTCCGCGGGTTAACCCTTTGAGTTGTTCGTAGGGGTTTTCCATGCCGTACCGGCGCATAACGGTTTGAATGGCCTCGCCCAAAATAACCCAATTTTGATCGAGTTCAGCACGCAGCCGCGCCTCGTCAATTTCGAGCTTAGCTAAGCCTTTTAAGAGTGAACGATAGGCAATGAGGCTATGAGCTAGCCCCACGCCTAAAGTGCGCAGCACAGTGGAGTCGGTGAGATCGCGCTGCCAGCGACTGATGGGGAGTTTTTGCGCCAAATGCGTGAGCAGGGCATTGGCAATGCCCAAATTGCCTTCGGCATTTTCAAAATCGATGGGGTTAACTTTATGCGGCATGGTTGATGAGCCAATTTCACCAGCGATGACTTTTTGTTTGAAATGCCCCAACGCAATCGAACCCCACGTATCCCGCGCTAAATCAATCAAAATGGTGTTGAATCGCGCCACGGCATCAAAGAGCTCGGCGATGTAATCATGCGGTTCAATTTGAATGGTGTAGGGGTTGGGGGTGAGCCCTAAGGAGCGCACAAAGTTTTCGGAGAAAGCCGGCCAGTCAAGCTCAGGATAGGCGGCAAAATGGGCATTGAAATTGCCGACCGCGCCATTGATTTTGCCCAATAGTTCAACCGATTCGACGCAATTTTTTTGTCGGGTGAGCCTGGCGACCACATTGGCAAGCTCTTTGCCGATGGTGCTGGGCGAGGCGGGCTGGCCGTGGGTGCGAGATAAGAGCGGCACCCGTGCCCAAGCATGCGCTTTGTGGCGCAATTCTTCGATAATTTCATCCATCACCGGCAGGAGCACGCTGGCGCGCGCCTCTTTGAGCATCAAGCCATAGGCAAGGTTGTTGATGTCTTCTGAGGTGCAGGCAAAATGAAAGAATTCAGAGTGTTCACGTAATTCGGCAAAGTCGGCCACTTGTTCTTTGAGAAAATACTCCACCGCTTTCACATCGTGATTGGTGGTGCGTTCTATGGTTTTAACACGCTCGGCTTGTTCGAGCGAAAACTCGGCGCCTATTTCATCAAGGTGATTGTGTGCCGCTTGCGATAGCGAGGGCACTTCGGTGATGCCGGGATGGGCGCTTAAGGCTTTAAACCAAGCGAGCTCAACCCGCACGCGATATTTTATCAGCGCAAATTCACTAAAATAAGGCCGCAAGGGTTCGGTTTGGCGGGCATAGCGTCCATCGACGGGGCTTAAGGCGGTGAGGGTGAACATAATCAATTACCTATTCTTTGGGGCGCGATTTGATTGAAATTATACGGTCGCAGGTTCGATTGGCGCGGCCAATACGCGGGTTAAATCCAAAATTAACCGCCGCAGGGCTTCAACCATTAAGCGCTGATCGGCATCACGCTGTTGATCGGCATCATCAATGATCTCAGAGGATTCCTCTGCGCCCAATTGCTCGGTGGGTTTAATGCGCGCCAGGCTGCCATCGGCTTTCAGCATGAAGCGGATGCGTTCTTGCCAAATTAATTCGAGTTGATCGACTTTCAGGCCCTCATGCAAATGTGCAATCACATGCGGATCAGGCAGAGCGAGTTTGGCGACGGTAATGCTGCCGCCCTCGCGCAAATCAATGAGTTTTGCCGCCTCGCCAATCTCAAACCCCAAGGGCGGCGCGCCCAGCAACCACGCGCTTAAGTGCGATGAAATATCGGTGCTGCCAAATAACGGCACCATGCGCCATTGCCCTAAGGCTTCGCGCAATTGCAGGCTTAGGCGCTCAACTTTAGTCGCGGTGGCGGTATCAAACCAAACTTGCGTATTTTTCGCATCAATCAAGGCTTGGGTTTGACTTTGGCGGGGGAACGCTTGGGGCAGTAAATCAAGCAGTACCGCATCTTGCATGGCCGTGCGCTCAGCCCTTGTGGGCTCGCCCGCCGCGCCGTCGCGTGCACGCAGGCGATTATCCGCTTCTTCACGCACCACAGCGGCAGGCACAGAGCGCTCTTCTCGCTGCAAAACGATGCGGGCGGCGCCATCGGTTTCATGCACAAACTGAGTGCCTAACGCCGGCTGCCAGCCAATGGATTCAACCTGTTGCGCCCGTGTCGGCATGAAAGGCTTCGTGCTTAAAGTAGCATCCAGCGTTGTGAAATCGGGGCAGGGTGTTTCGAGCCGATAAACCGTTAATTGACGAAAAAACATAAAATCCTCCAAGCAAGTGGCAGGCATTATGCCGCATCCCTTGCGGGGTTGCTCTCGCTTTGCTTTGGTGTGATGTGGTGGGAAAAGGGCGATTTAATCCACAGGGCGGTCACGGCGAGCGCTTCGCCGCGTTATACTTGAACCCATTCCAAGCATTGTTTTACTAAAATTTTAGGTATTTTTATGTCAATGACCCCGCCTGAAGTCGCTCAAGAAATTAAATTATCCGATTACACCGTGCCCGATTTTTTGATTGATTCAGTTGATTTGACCTTTCATCTTGAGCCACATGAAACGCGCGTGCGCTCGCAAATGAGGCTCCGGCGCCAGGGTGGGCATGATCGCGATTTGGTGTTGAATGGTGAAGGGCTAATTTTGCAGAGTGTTCGCCTCAATGGGCGCACATTAAGCGGGGATCAATACCGCGTTACCGCTGGTGCATTGATGATCCCGAATGTGGGCGATGAAGCAGTTTTGGTGATCGAAAATCAAATTGATCCTGCGGCTAATGCAGCATTAGAGGGGTTGTATTTATCTTCGGGTAATTTTTGTACTCAGTGCGAGCCTGAAGGTTTTCGTCGCATCACCTATTTTTTAGATCGCCCGGATGTGTTGGCGCGTTATAGCGTCACTTTAATTGCCGATGCTGAGCAATACCCCGTGCTATTGGCCAATGGTAACCCCGTCAGTTTTGAGCGCATGAATCATGGCAAACATCAGGCACGCTGGGTTGATCCGCACCCTAAACCCTCGTATTTATTTGCCTTGGTCGCCGGTAAATTAACCCGCATTCAAGATCAATTTATTACTCAATCGGGTAAAACAATTGATTTAGGCATTTACGTCGAGGCGCATAACGCTGATCGGTGCGCGCATGCCATGGCCTCACTCAAACATTCGATGCGCTGGGATGAGCAAACCTTTGGCCGTGAATATGATCTGGATGTGTTCAATATCGTTGCGGTTGATGATTTCAACATGGGTGCCATGGAAAACAAGGGCTTAAATATTTTTAATTCCCGCTATATCCTGGCCAAACCGGATACCGCCAGTGATGCGGATTACGCCGGTATTGAATCGGTGGTAGCCCATGAGTATTTCCACAATTGGTCCGGTAATCGCGTCACGTGCCGAGATTGGTTCCAACTCTCGCTAAAAGAGGGTTTTACCGTGTTTCGCGATCAGGAGTTCTCATCAGATATGAGTTCACGCGCGGTTAAGCGCATCCAAGATGTCAATACGCTGCGTCAAGTGCAATTTGCGGAAGATGCCGGCCCCCAGGCCCATCCCGTGCAGCCCAAGCACTATCGAGAAATTAATAATTTCTACACCGCTACCGTGTATAACAAAGGCGCCGAAGTGGTGCGCATGTTGCGCAACCTGCTTGGCGCAGCTGCATTTCGAAAAGCAACCGATTTGTATTTTGAGCGCTTTGATGGCCAAGCGGTTCGCATTGAAGATTTCATTGCCTGCATGGCCGATGTTTCAGGCCTCGATTTAAGCCAATTTCGCCATTGGTACGATTATGCGGGTACGCCCAAGCTTGTGATTACCGATGAGCGTCAAGCGGGGCGTTATCGGCTGCACATTACACAAAGCTTACCAGGTAATTCCGGGGATGCCCCTGCCTTTATGCTTCCCTTTACCGTGGCTTTATTTAACGCCAGCGGCAAGCCTGTGCTCATGAATGGCCAAGCTGAACACACCTTGGTTGTGACTCAATCGCAACAAACTTGGGATTTTGTTGTTGATGCGCCCGCCTGTGACGCCTTATTCCCCTCGCTCAATCGGGGGTTTACCGCACCGGTTGATGTGGAATTTACCTATTCAGACGAAGCGCTGAGCGTTCTAAGCCGCAATGATACCGATGCATTTAATCGCTGGGATGCCATGCAAAGGCTTATGCAACGCGCACTGTTAAACCGAATTCGCGCAGCCGCACAAGCCGAGCAATTGGGGCAAGATGAGTTACCTGCCAATCTATCGGCGGCTTTTGGTGAATTGCTGCACTCATCCCAGCATGACCCGCTGTTTGTAGCCGAATGCATTGCTCTGCCAAGTGAAAGTTATCTCGCCGATCAGTTTAGAGAAAATACCCCAGTCGAGTGGATTCATCATGAGCGCAATCGTCTGCGGAGGCAATTAGCCGCCGAGTGGGAATCCACCTTGATATTGGTGTATGGTAATCAAGCGCCGCAAGGCCGCTACCATTTTGAAGCGCGTGCCGTGGGGCAACGCCAATTGCGTCGCCAGCTGCTCACCTATCTGTGTAGCTTAGATAATCCGGCTTGGATTCAAGTAGCGGTTGAGCAATTTGAGCGTGCCGATAACATGACCGAATCATTTAATGCGCTCACCGCGTTAAGTGTGAGTTGTGATGCGGCGTTCGATCGACTAATGACCACGTTCGAAGCGCGATGGCGCCGTGATGGCTTGGTGATGGATAAATGGTTTGCCCTGCAAGCACAACGCACCGATGACCAATCGTTGCAACGCCTAGAGACATTAATGCAGCATGAAACATTCTCGCTTAAAACACCGAATCGGGTGCGGGCATTAATCGGGTCATTTGCGCGCCTAAATGCCTTGTGTTTCCACGCCCCAGATGGTTCGGGTTATGATTGGGTAGCCGATAAAATTATCGAATTGGATAGTTTTAATCCGCAAATTGCCGCGCGTATGGCGCAAGCCTTTAATTTATGGCAACGTTTTGATCTTAAACGTGCCGATTTAATGAAGACCGCCCTGAAAAAAATGCGTGATCGGCCTCAATGTTCGCCCGATTTGGCCGAAATAACAGGGAAGGCTTTGGCGGGCTCTGTTTGAACGAGTAAACAAGGCGACGGAATTTATGGATCAATTAGTTTAACTTGGAACACACATGACGCTCATCATCGGATGGATCATTATCTCAATATCGGTTGTTGGCGGCTTTATAATGGCCGGCGGCCATGTGGCCGTTCTTATTCAACCCATTGAATACCTTATGATCCTTGGCGCTGCAATTGCGGCGTTTGTGGGATCAAATTCAGGCAAAACTATTAAAGCGACCCTAGGCGGGTTTGGTACGGCCATCAAAGGCTCTAAATACAACAAAGCGTTGTACATGGAAACCTTGGCTTTGCTCTACAACATCTTCACCCGTGCGCGCAAAGAAGGCCTGATGGCGATTGAAGAGGATATTGAAGATCCGCAAAACAGCGCCTTGTTTAAAGAAGCGCCCAAGGTGTTGGCCGATCACCACGCGCTTGAATTTATTACCGATTATTTGCGCTTAATGGTTTCAAGTACGCTCGATGTGCATCAAATCGATAACCTCATGGATATTGATATTGATACCCACCACCAAGAGGCCTCCTTGCCGGGTAATAATATTGCCAAAATGGCAGACGCCATGCCTGCATTCGGTATTGTGGCCGCCGTTTTAGGCGTTGTGCATGTGATGGAGTCGGTGAGTTTGCCGCCGGCAGAGCTCGGTAAATTAATTGCCGCAGCACTGGTGGGTACATTCTTGGGTATTTTTGTTTCTTACGGTTATATCTCGCCTGTTGCCAATAACCTTGAGCATAAAGTGAATGACTCAACCAAATATTATCAAAGCATTAAAGCATCAATGATTGCATTTATGAATGGTTATCCGCCCCAAGTCGCTGCAGAGTTCGGGCGCAAAGTGCTTTTCTCATCTGAACGGCCAGGCTTCCAAGAACTTGAAGAGTTTTTGAAACAGAAAAAATAAGCCGCGTTTCATCCCGACCCTTGTAGCAAAAGAGAATTCCGATGGCCGAACAGCCGGATCAAGCCAAACCCATCATTATAAAAAAGGTTAACAAAGGGCATGGCGGCCATCATGGCGGCGCGTGGAAAATTGCCTACGCCGATTTTGTGACGGCGATGATGGCGTTTTTTTTGCTCATGTGGTTGCTCGGTTCGGTGAGCAAAGCCAAGTTAGAAGGCATCGCGGATTATTTTAACAACCCCGTTAAAGTAACCCTTGAGGGCGGGCCTAGCGCAGGCATGTCGGTAAGCCTGATTAATGCCGGGGGCGAGGATTTAACCCGTCAACAAGGCCAAGTGCGCAACGGCGACATCACGCCTGATCCTGCAAAAATTACCGAAGAAGAAGCGCGGAAAAAAATCGAAGAAGCTGATAAAAAACGGATTGAAGCACTTAAAAAAGAACTGGAATCTATGATTCAGGTTGATCCCTCCCTGCAAGCCTATAAAGATCAAATTAAGCTTGATATGACCCGAGATGGCCTGCGAATTCAAATTATCGATCAAGATAAACGTCCCATGTTCAAAATTAGCTCGACGAAACTTGAGCCCTATGCTGCTGAGATTCTTAAAAAACTGGCGCCGGTCATAAATCAATTACCCAACCGGCTAACCATCGCTGGCCACACCGACTCGCTACCCTACAACGGCATTGATCGAACCAACTGGGAGCTCTCAGCAGATCGAGCAAATGCGGCTCGGCGTGAATTAGTTTCAGATGGCTATGATGAGAAAAAATTATTACGGGTTATCGGCATGGCCGATGCCTTACCGTTATTGCCCGATGCCCCGACCGATCCGCGAAATCGGCGCATTTCTATCACGGTTATGAACGATAGTGCGGCCGATCGCGTACTCAACCCGCTCGATTTTGCATCGGATAGCGCAGGGTTAACCGCCCGAAGTAAGGGAGTGCCTGCGACAAATGCGCCGGGTGCCGCCTCTAACGCTCCCTCCTCAAAGCCCGCGGTGAACTCAACCCGCATCGAAGGGATTACCGGCACCATGACAAACCCCGAGGCAATTATGCCCACGGCGGTGCCCCCCGCACCCAAACCCTAACGGCCATGCCCCGGTTATTGGGTTTTATTCTTGCGCTCATAAGTTTCAGTTTCGGTATTGGTTTTAGCCTGGGAATTATTTATCTCGCCCAGCTAAATCAATGGCCGCGTGTACCGATTTGGGTGCTCGCGCTCTTATCGGGCGTTGTCTCCATGCTGATTACCTGGCGATTATTGCCTGCATGGTGGCGGCCAGTGCTGTTGATTTTGCCGCTTGCTGCGCTTTTTTCTTTATCCATTAATTCATGGTGGTGGTTGTTTGCCGCCATTTTGTTGCTGGCTTTTCAATGGAATGCCATTTTTACCCGCATTCCGCTGTACCGCTCAGATGCCATGGTGGCTGAAGTATTGATGGCTTATATGCAGCGCGATGGACAAAAATCGTTGCTGGATTTAGGTTGTGGCGATGGCCGCTTGTTGTGGCGGATGGCCAAGGCGCAACCTGAAAGCCAATTTGTCGGGATCGAAAGTGCGCCTATGTTGTATTTGATCGCCCGCTGGCGGTGCCGCAATCAACCCAATTGTCGCATTGAGTTTGGGGATTTTTGGCCGCGCTCTTGGGCGGATTTTGATGTGGTTTTTGCATTTTTATCCCCTGAACCTATGTTGCCTGTATGGCGAAAAAGGTTGCGTGAAAGCGGGGAAGGTGCCGTTCTCGTGAGCTTGGCATTTTTGGTGCCGGGCATTGAGCCCAGTGAATTATTGCCGGCCCAGCAGTTTGATATGTATTTGTATCGGGCGGATTATCATGCGGTTGTGGGGCAAATAATTGCGGATGCCAGCAAGCTTGCTACATGACACATTCTTCCAGGCATAAAAAAAGACTCAACAAAGAGCCTTGCTTGGTGCTTTAAGCTTGACACGAGCCACCAAAATTAATGGTGGCTTTCATCAGAAGCTCTAAAGCTTAGCGACGGGCGCGGAACTCGCCACGATCACCACCACGGTCGCCACCGCGATCGTTGGTGCGCTCACGTGGGCGTGCTTCGTTCACACGAATGTTACGACCGTTCAACTCGGTGTTGTCGAGTTGTTCGATGGCAGTTAAGCCAGCGGCTTTATCGGTCATTTCAACAAACGCGAAGCCTTTTGAGCGACCTGTGGCCATATCTTGAATAACTTTGGCAGATTTAACTTCGCCAAAGGCTTCAAAAGCAGCAAGAACGTCTGCATCGCCAGATTGATAGGACAGGTTGCCAACATAGATATTAATCATCGGAAAAAATACTCTTCTACACGTGCTTACAGTTTCAGCTGTGCGGCGTGTTTAGCACTAAAAACTCGCCTCACAGGTATTTATTGTCTAACGGCGTTAGCCTGTCGCAAAAATACTCGACTGAAGATAAAGCATTAATCAATTAAAACAAGATGTTTTTTTGCCTATTCGTGCACTTTTTTGAAATATGTTGCGTAAAAACCAATTAATACGTCATCTGAATTAAATAGTTATGATCGATTTGTTTTTTTAATGACGATGATCGTTCATTTTTTATTTTTAACCGTGTTTGTTAAATTAGGTTTTTCAGGGGGTTGGGGTGTTTGTTTCAGGTAAGTTCTCCCCTTGCCAGAAGCGGGCAAATTGGTTGGCGACGCGCCCACTCCGTGAACCCCGCAGCCGCGCAAATTTGAGTGCTTCTTGCCGCCAGAGCGCTTCATCGCGCAAAATTGCCGTTAGTTCGGGTGTTTCTCCTTGTAGTTGGGCTATTTGGTTGCGTGCAATGTCGAGATATTGTTCTTGGCTAAAGGGATGAAAGGCGAGCCAGAGCCCAAAGCGCTCGGATAGTGAGACTTTTTCGTCGATAGCATCACCTTCATGAAGCTCGGTATCTTCCATGCTGGCGTTGAGGTTGTCTTGCATCGTTTCGGGCAGCAAATGGCGGCGGTTGGAGCTTGCATACACCAATAGGTTGGGCGGGGGCGCCATTAGCGAGCCATCCAATAGTGCCTTAAGCCCTTTATAACTGGGGTCGTTGGCCTCAAAAGACAGGTCATCTAAAAAAAGTATGTAGTGCCTAGGCTGGGTGCTCAGTATTTGAATTAAATCGGCGAGCCCGATTAATCCGGCACGATCCAGCTCAATCATGCCTAAATTTTTTCCACCATATCGGGTGAGTAGCGCACGGATCAGTGAGCTTTTCCCTGTGCCACGCGCACCCCAGAGTAGAACGTGGTTCGCTTGTTTCCCCTCTAAAAACAGACGGGTATTGCGCTCAATTTGAGCCCATTGTCGCTCACGATGGCGCAGTGCTTCGGGTTCGATGAGCGCCGGCTCCCGAATCACGGTAAAACCTTGGGCGGGCTGCCAGCGTTGGGCGATTGCACGGGGATCCGGTGTTAATCTTTGTCTTGGGTTTTGGTTGAGTTGCTCGATTAATGCTTGCCAATCGAGGCTATGGTGTTTGAACCGTGAATTAAAGCGCATGTCGCCCTCTTGCTGTGTTTGAATGGTTTTTGGTTGGAGGCGTTTTTGGCTATTTTGTTCAATGTGTAAGCCAAGCGATTGTTACATTGAGTTTGCCGTTTTGAATTGACCGTGGGAGGTTGCTGACAATGCCTGATTTGACCGTGCCGACCGTATTGGCCGCGTTAGTTTTGCTGATTTTGTTGGGGCAGTGGGTGGTGCAGCGCCGGGCGCAATCGATGCGCGGCCAAGTGGTGCCGCAAGCGCTTGTGGCGACTTTGGTTGCCGAGAGCCCGGCAATGGTTGTGGCTGCAGAATCGCCACACTTTGCGGCATTGAACGCCTTGATTGAATTTGGTTCGCCCAATTGCAGCGCTTGCCGTCGCATGGCGCCAGCACTGGCGAAGTTAAGTGCGCAATATCCGGGGCGCGTGATCCATTTGTCGGTGGTAAATCACCGCACGTTGGCGCAAACGCTGCGTATCATGGGCACGCCGACCTTGGTTTTAATTCAAAACGGCCACATTGCTGAGGTGTTTGTGGGGATAACCCCTTTGGCACGATTGGCTGAGCAATTAAAACGCCGATGGCCGGGGATTACACCAATCAATACCGAAGTCGTCGGAGGTGATGTTTAGTCCGTTTGCGGCAAGTGCGCTAATCCTGCGGGTTTTCATGCGAGTGGCTCAATTATGTGCGCAAGGTTGGGGCTTTTGTTTTGAATTTGGCATAAAATCTCGTGCTTTTGCACTCAACGCGATCGTTCGATTAAATCAGGCGTTTCGATTTTTTCGATGCTTAGGTCAATGAATAGGAGCCTGTATGCCCCCTTATCGTGCGGCAAGTTTGTCGCTGGTCATTCCCGTATTTAATGAGCAAGACAATATCGCTCCGTTATTACAGCGTGTGCATGAGGCGCTGGCCGCGTACCCCGAGCCGTGGGAAGTTTTATTGGTTGACGATGGTTCATCGGATCGAACGGTTGCACAGATCGCGCAGGGTCGGGTTGTTTATGGTACGCATGTGCGGTGTGTGCCGTTAGCGCGCAATTTTGGCCAAACGGCGGCGATGCAGGCTGGGATTGATCTTGCGCGGGGCGAGGTAATCGCAACGCTAGATGGCGATATGCAAAATGACCCGATGGATATTCCGCGCATGGTGCATCGCTTGCTGGCTGAAGATCTGGATTTAGTTTCTGGCTGGCGTAAAAACCGCAAAGATAATTTGTGGCTGCGAAAAGTGCCTTCCACCATCGCCAATCGGCTGATTCGTAAAATTACGGGTGTGACTCTGCACGATTACGGCTGCAGCCTGAAGGTGTTTCGCGCCTCGGTGATTAAAGGCGTGCGTTTATACGGTGAAATGCACCGATTTATTCCGGCCTGGTTGGCGACACAAACTTCTCCGAGCCGAATTCAGGAAGAGGTGGTAGCGCATCATCCCCGCACGGCGGGCGTATCTAAATATGGTTTGTCGCGCACGTTTCGGGTCATTATCGACTTGCTTTCTGTGTATTTTTTTATGCGGTTTGCCGCGCGCCCGGCGCATTTTTTTGGCATGTTAGGGTTGGGATTTGGTGCCGTCGGAGGCGCCATTTTAACCTACTTACTGACGCTCAAAATGCTGGGTGAGCGTATTGGTGATCGGCCCCTGTTTATGGTGGGCATTATGCTGGTGCTGATTGCCGTACAAATTTTAACTACCGGTGTGCTCTCTGAAATGTTATCTCGCACCTATTACGAATCAAAAGAGGTGAAGTCGTACCATATACGGCCAACCGCTTTGGCTGAACTTGAGTTGGCGGATTGGTGTCAACCTGCCGCCTCTTCATCCCAAACACCGGCGGCTTCATGAACCATCAAGCAGATTTAGCGCGCGCCAATATCAATCTTTTGGCTCTGCCGGGCATGCGTTTAGCTTGTGGCTTTGCGGTAACGGCAACAATTGCATTGATTTTTATCAGTATTTTTCCAGATTATCGCTTGGCGATATTTCACGCCTTTAATAATTTAGGCCCTTTGGCGCCGCACTTTTGGTCGGGGATGACCTCGCTTGCCGATACCTATCTGGCTTTGGGTTTGTTTTTACCCGTGCTGCTGCTGCGCCCGCGTGTTGCGGCTTTATTACTCGTATCGGCCTTAATTGCGACGGTTATTACCCACACTATTAAGCCGATTTTAGATGTACCGCGCCCGCCTGCCGTGCTGGCTGCCGATATGATGCATTTAATCGGCCACAGGCTTGATCACGGCAGTTTTCCCTCGGGGCATGCGGTCACCGCGTTTACGCTGGCGGGCTTGATGATTGTGGGGTTGCGGTTATCGCTCGGATGGTCGGCTTTGGTGCTATTTGCCGCGTCTGTTCTGGCCGTTTCGCGGATGGCCGTGGGTGTGCATTGGCCCACTGATGTCTTGGCTGGCAGTATCATTGGGTTGACGTCGGTGGTTTTGGGGCAAAAATTATTATCAAAATGGCCTAAATTAGCCCACGCGCGCTGGCCTGCGCCTGTGGGCATTGTGGTGACCGCCATTTGTGCGTTATCCGCGCCGTGGTTTGATGCGGGCTACCCGTTAGGGGAATGGGTCAATTGGACGCTTGCCGTACTCGGGTTGGCCTCGCTCGCATGGGCATCTGGGCGCTATTGGCCGTTGTTTCGCAATCGCCAGCGCTTGCCCTTGCGCGATTTGGGGCGCAATGAATGAGACAAATCCGCCCCCAAGTGATGGCCATTCATGCGAATTTGAGGCTTTGCTTATATAATCGTGACTTTCGATCTAACACGCAGGATGCAGCTATCCTAACTGAAAGGCTATAATTCCTCGATATGTCACTTATTGCGTTCGGATTAAATCATAAAACAGCCCCTGTGGATGTGCGCGAGCGCGTGGCGTTTGGTCCTGAACGCTTAGTGCCCGCGCTCAATGGTTTAATTCACAGTTGCGGCGCTAAAGAAGTGGCGATTGTCTCTACTTGTAATCGCACCGAAATCTATGCCCGCTCCAATTGCGTGCGAGAAAACCTTGTGGAATGGTTGGCCGCTTTCCATCAACTGCCGGTTGAATCCATTGCCCCTTATGTGTATGCGCACACCGATGAGTTGGCGATTCGTCATCTAATGCGTGTGGCTTGCGGGTTGGATTCTATGGTGTTGGGCGAGCCGCAAATTCTTGGGCAAATTAAAGACGCTTTTACCATCGCCCAAGATGCCCAAGCCTTGGGTCCTGTGCTTAATCGATTATTTCAGCATACTTTTTCGGTTGCCAAACAAGTGCGAACCGATACCCAAATTGGGGCAAGCCCGGTATCAGTCGCGTTTGCCGCGGTGAGCTTGGCCAAACAGATTTTTGGTGATTTCTCGCAAAAAACAGCCCTATTAATTGGTGCGGGTGAAACCATCGAATTATGTGCGCGGCACTTGCAAGGCAATGGCTTGCGCCAAGTGATTGTGGCTAATCGCTCGATCGATCGAGCCCACCATCTGGCCGAACAGTTTGGGGGCATCGCCATTGGGCTGGTTGATATTCCAAAGCATTTGCATAGAGCTGATGTGGTCATCTCATCAACCGCGAGCCCGGTACCTGTGTTGGGCAAGGGCGCGGTTGAGCAGGCATTAAAACAACGTAAACGTCGGCCGATGTTTATGGTGGATATTGCCGTTCCCCGAGATATTGAGCCGCAAGTGGCCGAACTGCAAGACGTGTATCTCTACACCGTGGATGATTTAAAAACCGTCATCGATGAAGGGCAAAAATCCCGTGTGGCGGCGGCCGAACAAGCGGAAGAAATCATTAGCCTTCAAGTGGGGCATTTTCTTGAATGGGCGCAGTTGCAAACGGGCGCTGAATTAATTAAATCCTATCGCCAGCAGTCAGAACAAATGCGCGATGATGCGTTATTTCGCGCTAAAGCCCTGTTGGCTGCGGGTAAAAGCCCCGCTGAAGCCTTGGATTTTTTAGCCAACACCTTAACCAACCGGTTAATTCACCACCCTACGGTTGTGCTCCGCGAAGCCTGCGCCAGTGGTGATTTGCCCGCCGTGCATGCGGTGCAAAATGTGCTCGGTTTAGTGGATACGCCCCACCGTTAGCGTCGCTGTCTCTTCTCGCTTGAGGGTGTAATGCCCTCGTTCAATTTACCTTATGCGCTGAAAATTTATGTTACCACCCGCCTTATTTAATCGATTATTTGCCTTGTCTGAGCGGTATGAAGAATTAACCGCGTTATTGTCCGAGCCTGAGGTGATTAATGATCAAACGCGCTTTCGCACTTTATCTAAAGAACATGCCCGCCTGCATGATTTGGTTGATGTGCTGGCGCGTTATCAAAAAACCAAGCAGGCTTTAGAGGCCGCGCTCATCATGAGCAAAGAAGCTGATCGGGATATGGCAGCGCTCGCAGAGGAAGAAATCCCGCAACTGCGCAACCAAATTGAAGTGCTGGATGATGCGTTAAAACTGCATTTGCTACCCCATGACCCCGCCGATGATGGCGATATTATTTTAGAGGTGCGAGCCGGTACGGGCGGAGATGAAGCCGCGATTTTCGCCGGTGATTTGTTGCGCATGTATTTACGGTATGCCGATACGCGGGGTTGGCGTTCGGAGATTTTATCGGCGCAGGAAGGTGAGCACGGCGGGTATCGCGAGGCCATTGCCCAAATTAGTGGGGATGGGGTGTACGCGGCGCTCAAATTCGAATCGGGTGCGCATCGCGTGCAGCGGGTGCCTGCCACTGAAACCCAAGGGCGGGTGCATACCTCGGCTGCCACCGTTGCGGTTATGCCGGTAGTGCCTGAAGCCGAAGCCGTTACCCTTGATCCTTCAACCTTACGGATCGATACCTTTCGCGCCTCGGGTGCGGGCGGGCAGCACATTAATAAAACTGATTCAGCCATTCGCATTACCCATTTGCCGACCGGCATGGTGGTGGAGTGCCAAGATGAGCGCTCGCAACACAAAAACAAAGCCCGTGCTCTGAGTGTTCTGGCTGCTCGTTTGGCCGATGTGGAGCGCCAGCGAGCCCATGCGGAGCAGGCCGCCACGCGCAAGGCACTGGTGGGCTCTGGGGATCGATCGGAGCGTATTCGTACCTATAATTTCTCGCAAGGCCGAGTGACTGATCACCGTATCAATTTAACGCTCTACCAGCTCGAACGTATTTTGGCCGGCGATCTTGATCCGGTTATTCACCCGTTGCGCCAAACCGACCAAGCCGATCAGCTCATGGCCTTGGCTGATGAAACCTTCTGAGCCTGAATTGATCCCCCTTTCTGCATTGTTGGCAGAAGGGCGGGCGATTTTATCGGCCAATACGTCGGCTGAACCCCAAGTGGATGCACGGCTTTTGATTGAACACGCAACCGGCCTCAACCGCACCCGCCAGCTGGCTAACCCTGATGGGTTGGTGCCCATGGCGCAGGCCGAGCAAGCGCGGGCTGCGTTCGCGCGCCGTGCCGGTGGCGAGCCGGTCGCTTATATTGTTGGATACCGCAGTTTTTGGCATCACGATTTTTTGGTGACTAAAGATACGTTAATTCCACGCCCCGAAACGGAGCATTTGGTCGAATGGGCGCTTGATAAAATACCTTTATATCAAGAAGTTACTGTAATTGATTTGGGTACAGGCTCCGGTGCAATTGCCTTGAGCTTGGCTATCGAGCGCCCAAACGCGTTAGTGATTGGTTGTGATTTAAGCAGGGCTGCATTGCGCGTAGCGCGCGCTAATCAAGCGCAAATGGCACCCAATGCACCAAAGCCTGTCGGCTGGATTAATGGGCACTGGGCCTGCATGCTAAAAGCACATCGTGCTGATTTAATTGTAAGCAACCCGCCTTATATTGCGGCCAATGATCCGCATTTGAATCAAGGCGATGTGCGTTTTGAGCCGCGAAGCGCCTTAGTGGCGGAGGGCGAGGGGTTAGATGACTATCGGGTCATTATCGAGCAAGCTTACCGCGTGCTTAAACCCGGCGGCTGGCTTATATTTGAGCATGGGTACAATCAGGGCGAATCGCTGCGCGCCTTACTCGCAGAGGCGGGTTTTGTTTCGATCGAAACCCGTCAGGATTTAGCCGGATTACCGCGCAATACCGCAGGTCAAATAGCGCCAAACGGCACAAAATAGAGGAAGTGCGCGGGCGGCATAAACGCTTTGGTTATTTCGCTTAAAAGATTAGCTTAGGGGGAATCATGGATAGCGCTAAGGTAGTTAAAACGCGAGAAATTACGTTTCGTGGACCGCATCATCAAGGTAATCAAGCGGCAGGAGCCTGCGCTTTTGTGGTGTATTTACCCGGTGTGCAGCGCGCGCAGAGCAAGCACGCGGCCTGCATGCAAGTGGATTACGATTTGCGCTGTATTTGTTTGCGGGTATTGCGGCGTCACTTGCAATTGGCGGGCTTTCATTTGGATGCCTCATTGCTTAATAAACTTAGAACCGCTTTGATTGAATATTCGGAAGAAAATCAGCGCGAAGAATGGGGCTTGGGTGATTGTGCCATGCCCAATCAAGCGTTTCGTCCAACGGTCGATCAATTATCCGCCTGCGCACGGTTTACGAAGCCGCCCGCCGCGCCAGAACGCAGCGATGATCCGTGGCGGCACTATTTGTAATTTCAATCATCACGGGCTTATGACTTTCGCTTATGAATGACGATCAACTTCTGCGCTACAGCCGCCACATGATGCTGCCTGAAATAGACTACGCCGGCCAAGAACGCCTGCGCGCCGCCCGGGTGCTAATTGTTGGGTTGGGTGGCTTAGGTTCACCCGTTGCATTGTATTTGGCGGCAGCGGGCGTAGGTGAACTCGTGTTGGCTGATTTTGATACCGTTGATTTAAGCAATTTGCAACGTCAAATCGCCCACGATACGGCCTCGGTGGGCCGCCTTAAAGTCATGTCGGCTGAGGCGAGAATTAAGGCCATTAACCCCGATGTGCGCGTGCATCTGCTGCCAGAGCAATTGCAAGTCAATAACTTGGCTGAACACCTCGCCGGCGTTGATTGTGTATGTGATTGCTCAGATAATTTTGCCCTGCGGTTCGCCTTAAATGCGGCGTGTGTTCAGGCGCAAAAACCGCTGGTATCGGGCGCGGCGATTCGCATGGAAGGGCAAGTTACCGTGTTTGATACCCGGCGGGTTGAATCGCCTTGTTATCGCTGTCTTTATCAAGAAGAGGGTGAGGATGCCCTGCGATGCGGTGATGCCGGCGTACTGGCGCCGTTGGTGGGGGTGATCGGCAGCCTGCAGGCCGCAGAGGTGATTAAATTATTGGTAGGTTTTGGGACACCCTTGATCGGGCGGTTGGCGCTGTTTGATCTTAAGCGCGCCGAGTTTCGATCTATTCGCTTCAAGCGAGACCCCACGTGTCCGGTTTGTCAGGCGCGTCCAGCTTGAGGCATCCGCGCTAAAGCTTGGCTGATTTGGGCAATCAGTGGCGGGCCTTGATAAATAAAACCCGTATAAATTTGGATTAAATCCGCGCCCGCGTTGATTTTCTCAACGGCTGCATCAGCGCTATCAATGCCGCCCACCCCAATAATGGGAAAGCCCGCAGGCAGGCAGTTGCGCAAGGTTTTAATCACCTCGGTTGAGGCGGCACGCACGGGGCACCCACTTAACCCCCCCGCCTCATCAGCGTAAGGCAGGCCGGCTACCGCATCGCGTGCAATTGTGGTGTTGGTGGCAATAACCCCATCTATCCCTTCATTAACCAGCAATTTAGCCATCTGTTCGATGTCATCGGTGGCTAAATCCGGCGCGATTTTGACCACGAGGGGCACAATCTTTTGGTTGGACTGATCGAGCCGGTCTTTTTCCGCCCGCAAGGCCGCTAGCAAGGGGGCGAATTGATCGGCGGCCTGCAATTGGCGTAAATTTTTGGTGTTGGGTGATGAAATATTGATCGTGACATAATCCGCCACGGCATGCACCCCACGAAGGCCGATTAAATAATCATCCACCGCGCGTTCAATCGGGGTATCAAAATTTTTACCGATATTGAGCCCTAAAATTCCTGTGGAATGGCGCGCCCGAACATTGGCTAAAAAATGCGCTAAACCCTCATTATTAAAGCCCATTCGATTAATTAACGCCCCTGCCTCGGGCAGCCGAAATAAGCGCGGACGGGGGTTGCCCGGCTGGGCGCGCGGGGTTACGGTGCCCACTTCGATAAATCCAAAACCCAAACAGCTCAGTGCGTCAATATGGGCGCCATTTTTATCTAACCCGGCGGCCAAGCCGATTCGATTGGGGAACTTAAGCCCCATCACCGTCGTGGGATCGGCCAAAACTTGGCTTGCGGCAAACCCGCACCACGGGGTTTTAGCGGCAAGATCCAGCAGATTAAACGTGAGCCTGTGCGCGGTTTCAGGTTCAAGTTTAAAGAGCAGGGCGCGCGCATACGGATATAAAGTCATGATGGGGCAAATCGTATGTAGCTAAAAGGATGCTTAGTTTGCCGTGTGCTACCGCTGGGCGCAATCCGTGCGGTAAATAAGCCCAATGAGTCAAAAAATAAAGCCGAAACGCCAACGAACCATCGCGGCTTGAGTCTGTATCAAATTTTGAGCCGAGATAACTGCTCTGAACGCATTTAGGGCGCTTTGTGCGCAAATTTCACTGCGAGCGGGCAGCAAAAAAACCGTGTGATTGGGTTTGGGGCAATCAAGCAAATTAAGCGGTATTGCCAAGATAGGCGGCGTAATTCGCATGGGGGTGCAATCGGCACTAAACTGATCGCTTTATAAACCTGCCGTGGAATAATCCCGTGGATAGCCCCTATATTCTGCCCATCAAGACCCCATTAGACCCGACTTTTTCGCGGCAAATTCAGAGTTTTTTAGACCAGGCTTACGGGGTGATACCGACCACACACCAAGCGGCACTGCTCCAAGCAGCGGCAGGTGGGCGGGCAGATCAACAGGTTGTTGCACACTACGCGATTGGGCTTGTGTGGTTCAGTTGGCGTTACGCTAAGGCGTTGCCCCTATTGGAATCAGCCGTTAATGCCTCAGGCGCTTTCATTGCGAGCCATAAGTATCTTAAATTACAACAAGAGCTTGTTTTATTGAAATTTTTGCCTTTATTCGCGGAGCCAAGGGCACAAGCTCAACCCCTTGAACAGATGTATCAAGAGGCGCGCTTGATTGCGTACTTAACCACAGGGCGTTAGGGAACCTCTGATTTAATTCCGTTTCGGCCACGGGGGATTTAATTAGAGGCTCACCAGCTCTTTGCGCCAGAAAATCAAGCAGATGATATGCAAGGCTACTTGAAAAATCCGCGAAGTACCCAAACTTTACGCTAAAGTATTCGCCTAATGGGGTGCCATGCACTTGATTTGGGTGCTTTTAGGTGATCAGGTTTAATTTAGGAGCGAAAAAACCGCCATGAAACGTATTTTTCTGTTTTTGTTGACCAACTTAGCAGTGATGGTAATTTTATCCCTCGCTTGGTTTGTTATCTCTAAGGTTTTCGGCCTTGGCGTCACCATGGATAAAAATGGCATTAATTACGGTTCGACCCTCGTACTCGCTGCCGTGTTTGGTTTTGGTGGATCGCTGATTTCTTTAATGATGTCCAAATGGATGGCTAAGCGCAGCGTCGGCGCGCAGGTCATTGAGCAACCCAGTAATGAAGCTGAACGTTGGTTGCTGCAAACCGTAGAGCGTCAGGCAAAAATGGCCGGTATCGGTATGCCGGAAGTGGCTATTTATGACTCACCCGAAATCAACGCGTTTGCCACAGGCGCCAGCCGTAATAATGCCTTGGTTGCGGTTTCAACGGGCTTGCTTGCCAATATGTCGCGCGATGAAGCCGAAGCGGTGCTCGGGCATGAAATTGGCCATGTCGCCAATGGCGATATGATTACCCTAACCTTGGTTCAGGGCGTGGTGAATACCTTTGTTATTTTCTTTGCACGAATTGTGGGCTACTTTGTTGACCGTGTTTTATTGAAAAATCAAGGGGATGGTCCTGGTATTGGCTTTTATGTGGCCACCCTTGTATCGGAGATGGTGTTTGGCATTCTAGCCAGCATGATTGTGATGTGGTTCTCGCGCCAACGCGAGTTTCGTGCTGATGAGGCGGGTGCCAAGTTTTCGTCCCGCGCGAAAATGATTGCCGCCTTAGAGCGCCTAAAATTGAACTATGAAACGCCGGCTCAGCTACCCGCGCAGATGACGGCCTTCGGTATTTCAGGTCATCAAAGCAAGTTCGGTCAATTATTTATGTCGCATCCCCCGCTGGATGACCGTATTGCCGCCTTACGCTATGGTGCTAACGCTTCAGTCGGTGGGCGAACCAGCACTGTGCAGTAATCACATAGCGCCTAGTTGAAGCCAAAGCCCACAATTAAGGTGGGCTTTTTTTGTTTTTATGGCCTTGGAGCTTGTACACTCATTAGGTGTTTTGAGCCGAAAAAAAGTTTAACAACGCAGGGTGGTGCAGGAGGGTGTGATGGGCGTGCTGTATTTATTTGTGCCGATCAGTATGGTGATTGCGGGGATTTTGGTTTGGGCGGCTTTCTGGGCTATTCGAAATAATCAATATGAAGATTTAGAGGGCCCAGCGCACCGTATTTTACTGGATGATGATGATCCGAGAATCCCGACTCAGCCGAAAACGGTAGAACCGGTTAAACCTTTGCCGTATACCGTGGCGGATAAAAATCGAATGCCTAAATAAAAAGCCGATTAAAAAAACGCACCAGAAAAGCCACAAAGTCTGCGGCTTTTCTGGGCGGGGTTTCTTATTTTACCCGCATGCCAGCGGTGGCGCCCGCATCGGGGGAGAGGATAAATATCCCGCTATCACCCTGACTTGCGGCCAGTACCATGCCTTCAGATAAGCCAAATTTCATTTGGCGAGGTTTTAAGTTGGCCACCATGACGGTGTGTCGGCCAATCAGGGTTGCGGGGTCGTAGGCGGATTTAATGCCCGCAAAAACCTGACGGGGTTTTTCTTCACCGATATCGAGCGTTAATTTTAAGAGTTTGGCGGCACCCTCAACGTGTTCGGCCTGCACAATGAGCGCAATGCGCAAATCAACGGCAGTAAAGGCATTGAGGTCAATTTCTGGCGCAATGGGATCAATAGTCACTTTTTTAGGTTCAATTTCCGTGTTAGTCGGGGTGGCTTGCATGAGTGCTTGTGCCTCTTGTTGGGTTGCAGCTAAAAGGGCATCAATGGCCGCGGGCTCGATGCGGGTCATGAGCGGTTCAAAGGCGTGAATTGTGTGTGCCACTAAGGGGGTGGCGATATCTTGCCAGCGCAAGGCGGGCAGATTCAAAAATTGCGCCGCTTGGAGGCTCATCTTTGGCAGTACGGGAGTGAGGTAGGTCATCAAAATTCTAAAAGCATTCAAGCCATCGGTACACACGCCTTGCACGCCGGGCAAAGTTTCTGGTGTTTTGGCCATCGTCCAAGGCTTTTTCTCGTCGATGTATTGGTTTACCAAATCCGCCAACGCCATAATTTCTCGCATGGCTTGGCCGGTTTCACGCCGCTCATAGCGGTTTTGAATGGATTCCGCCGCGGCAATCAGCTGGGCGTTCAGATGAGGCGCGTTTAATTCAGCGCTTAATTGATGGTTGAATTGCTTATTGATAAACCCCGCGCAACGGCTGGCGATGTTAATAACTTTGCCCACGAGATCCGAGTTAACGCGGGCACGAAAATCATCTAGGCTTAAATCAATGTCGTCGATGCTGGCGCTTAATTTGGCTGCAAAATAATAACGCAAGGCTTGGGGATCAAGATGATTTAGGTAGGTGCGCGCTTGAATAAACGTGCCACGCGATTTACTCATTTTTTCGCCATTGAGCGTTAAAAAGCCATGCGTGAATACCGCCGTGGGGGTGCGCATGCCCGCACCTATCAGCATGGCCGGCCAAAACAGGGTGTGAAAATAGGCAATGTCTTTGCCAATAAAGTGATAAAGCTCGCTTGTGGCGTGCTCGCCCCAATAATCTGCAAAATTTAAATTTGTGCTTTCGGCGAGTTTTAAGAAGGCACCCATGTAGCCGATGGGCGCATCGAGCCACACATAAAAGAATTTGCCCGGCGCTCCTGGGATTTCAAAGCCGAAGTAGGGTGCATCGCGGGAAATATCCCAAGCTTGCAAGCCGCTATCGAACCATTCTTGGAGTTTGGCGCGAATGGCGGGTTGGACACGATCTTCGCTGAGCCATTGTTTTAATTGGCTTTCCATTTGCGGCAGGTCGAAGAAAAAGTGCTCTGAATCGCGCTCAACCGGGGTCGCGCCTGACAGTACCGAGCGGGGATTTTTTAATTCCGTGGGGCTATAAGTGGCGCCACATTTTTCGCAATTATCGCCGTATTGGTCGAGTGCACCGCATTTGGGGCATTCGCCTTTAATAAAGCGGTCGGGCAAGAACATTTCTTTTTCTGGATCATAGGCTTGCTTAATCGTTTTGCGTGAAATAAGGCCGCGAGCATCTAGTTTTAAGAATACTTCGCTCGCCATTCGCCGATTTTCTTCTGAATGGGTGCTGTGAAAAATATCAAAACCAATCATGAAGTCAGCGAAGTCGGCTTGATGGCTGCGGCTGACTTCGGCAATGAGCGCTTCAGGGCTAATGCCCATTTGCTGCGCTTTGAGCATGATGGGGGTGCCGTGGGTATCATCGGCACACAGATAACGACAATCGTTGCCAAACATTTTTTGCGCGCGCACCCATATGTCGGTTTGGATGGTTTCAATAATATGGCCTAAATGGAGCGGGCCATTGGCATAGGGCAAAGCAGAGGTAACCAGGATGCGGCGGGGGGATTGGTGAGTCATAAAACGCTAAACGCCCAAGATAAATGTCTAGGAAAACTAAGCTGCGAAGTTTAGCATGAGGCCCTTGTTAAATGGCCTTTTAAGGGGGGGTTATGCAATGAAATCTGAGCTGGGTTCTCTGCAAATGCCCACTGATACACGCTTTATTTGGGCGGCTTTTAACTTGAAAATGACGATACACCTAGATGCTGACACGGGAATCATGATGCCAAGGTTGATGAGTTTTGATGCAAATCGGTTTTGAGATTGAACGGGATGAAGCCATTGCCAACACCATGCGGGTACCCGCCTTTGCGGGGCGTTATTTGCGGATCTGCGATGCGCACGCCGCACTCGAACATGAAAAGGTACGCACGGATTGGCTGGCAGACCCTAAAACCCTCATCGTGGGCGGGGGCAGTAATATTTTGTTTGTTCGCCCGCAGGTTGAAAAAGTGGTGCATTTGGCCGCAGCAACCTTTGGTTATGTAGATGAGCCCCACACAGTTTTGGCCTGGGCCGAGGGCGGTTTAGGATTTGATGATTGGGTGCGCTGGACTACCACCCAAGGCTGGTATGGATTGGAGCGCTTGGCTGAAATTCCCGGCACAGTCGGGGCGGCGCCCATTCAAAATGTGGGCGCCTATGGCATGCAGCTCTCGGATGTGCTGATTAGCGTGGATGTGTGGGATCGCGTGCAGCAATGCCGATCGGTGTTGCCGGCTGCGGCCTGTGATTTTGGCTATCGATATAGTTGCTTTAAAGCCGAGCCGCATCGATGGTTTATTTTGCGTGTCACGGTGCGCTTGCGCAAAACAGCGCCGCCGGATTGGCCACCTTTGAATTACCCCGGTTTAGCGCAAGCCGCAGATAGCTTCGCGCACGAGGCCAATCGCGCTTTGCCTTTGCTCACCCCGTGTGATTTAGCTCAAATCATAACCCGCGTGCGGCGGCAAAAACTGCCCGATTGGCGTGAACTTCGTTTGGGCAGTTTGGGCAGTTTTTTTCAGAACCCTGTTGTATCAAATTCCTTTGCGGCAGCGTTAAAACAACGTTGGCCAGATTTGCCGGTTTATCCGCAGGCGGCGCAAAATGCGTTTGTGGCTGAATCGAAACTTTCAGCGGGCTGGCTGATTGAGCAGGCAGGTTGGCGCGGCTTTAGCCACAATAATGCGGGCATTTATGCCCAACATGCCTTGGTTTTGGTTAATTTGGGCGGGGCGCTGGGCTCAGATTTATGGGACTTGGCCCAACGTATTCAGGCGGACGTGTTTGAGCGCTATGGTGTGCAGCTTGTGCCGGAGCCTTTGATTATCGACAATTAATTGATGCCATTCGACCCGCAGGCCATCTGTCATTCGCCGGTCATCTTATTTACTTAGCTTATGCGCTTAGCTTGGTTGGCGGCCTAGCGATTCATTTTTCTATGCTTTAATAGAAATTGGCTATAATATTGATAGGAATTATTCATTTTATTTATTGATTTGATATTGATAAATTTAATTTCGCAGCAAGACAACGACTTGTTGATATCACAGCCGCACTGTCGGTGATGCCATAGGGCAAGCGGAATTTTCCGCGTTTAACTTTTAGGAGTACTTTTCATGAGCGAAGCTTCAATTTCTTTACCCCGTTTGAATGAGCGTGCGCCAGAATTTGATGCGCCAACAACGCACGGTCGTAAAACCCTCGGCGATTATGCGGGCAAATGGCTGGTGCTGTTCTCACACCCTGCGGATTTTACTCCGGTGTGCACCACAGAATTTACCGCGTTTGCTTTGGCGCACCCCGATTTCCGCGCCATTAACTGTGAACTGTTGGGTCTATCGATTGACAGCCATTACTCGCATATTGCTTGGGATCGCAACATCAAAGAAAAATTTGGCGTTGAAATCACCTTCCCAATTATTGCGGATTTGTCGATGACGGTAGCCAAATCATTTGGCATGGTGCACCCCGGCGCATCCGATACTCAAGCGGTGCGAGCCACGTTTGTGATTGATCCTGAAGGTGTATTGCGGGCCATGTTGTATTATCCCATGAGCAATGGTCGTTCAATTCCTGAAATTTTGCGCTTGGTTAAAGCACTGCAAACATCAACCAAACATGGCGTGGCAACGCCAGCCGGTTGGCAGCCCGGCGATAAAGTGATTGTGCCCCCACCGGCTACCGCCGCTGAAGCGGAAGCGCGTTTCAACAGTGGTGAGTTTGAGTGTGTTGATTGGTATTTCTGCAAAAAATCACTGTAAACATCCCTGTGATGGTTTTGATTTAATCATGCCCCGTTAGCGGGCGCAGCAATAAAGCCCGAGTATTCGGGCTTTATTTTTGGGCGGAACACCTTACTTTTTGGGATTTATCGCCGTGCCGCCGCCAAAATTTCCTGATGCGACAAATGCCAGCAATTCTTGCAATTGGGTTTGGGTGCGCTGCCCCATAAAGTAAAACGGTTTGCCATCGGTTGCTTGGAATACCACGACGGGGATTCCCGCGAGGTTTTCTCCTTGCAGAATGGATAAATTTTCATCCAGTAAGGTTTGGGTGGCGTTGGTGATGTTTTTTACAGGTTGAATGCCACCGCCGGTATCGTTATCTAAAAAGCCGTAATTGCGCTCACTTTGATGAAATGCGGCCAAGGGGTCGGGCGCTTGAATGATGGCCGCGGCTTTGCCAATAGAGGTGCCACCGAGCAGTGCTAAGGGTACCCAGCGATATTGAAGATCCGGCTGGGTTTTGCGGATTTTAACTAACGAATCATAAACGTTATGGCAATAGGGGCAGTTAGGATCAAAAAAAACATAAATGATTTTGCTGCCCTCACCCTCTTGAATCCAGCGGGAAGCGTTCAAATTGCTCATTAAATGCGCAGCGGTGACCCGATCGGCATTGGCCGCGAAACACCCGGCGCTGAAAAAGGCGAAAGTAAGTGCGATTAAGCCAAGCTGTCGGGCTTTGTATTTTACGGCGTGCGTCAAGGATGAAATTAACGCGAGTTTTGCAAAGCGGGTATTTAGATTCATAAACTGCCTGCCGGAAATGGTGAAAGGTTAAATTAGGCGGGTTTTTTACTTAAATCCAGTTCATCGTCATCCAGTGTGGGGAGTTTTTTGGGCTCTGGGAGTGTGGCCGATTGCTGGCGGGCAATTTCTGCATCCAGCAGCGCATCAATATCATCTAAATCAAGATTGAAGTCGGTGGTGCTCTCAATCGGTTTGGGGAGTTCGATTTCATCCAAATTAATTAACGTTTCAATCATGGGCGGTTTTGCCGCAGCAATTGCGTTGGCAGCTTGATCAAGGGGGCGGGCGACGGGCGGCGATACGGGCTCTGGTGCCGGTTTTATTGCCTCGGGTTCGATGCGTGCGGGTGGTTGAGCGCTCAACGCCGCCTCAGATGCCTGATCGACTGGGGGCATCAAGGATTGTGACACCGCGCTCGGGAGCGCATCACTTGGGGTGGTTTCATCCAAAGCGTCGATAAAAATAATGCCATTGGCCATAGCCTCATCGGCGCTTCGTTTGGCCGCGCTCATATCTAAACCGGCATCGGTTGCCTGCAGATACAGCAAAGCGCGCAAAATTTGGGGGACTTTGTAATCGGCATCCACGCCGAATTTGCGGCCATATTCGCTGACGATAATGCTCACCGATTTTAACGCTTCGGCTAATTGAGCCGATCGCTCACGCTCGGCGTGGAGGCTTGCGGCTAACTCGTGCTGTAATTGCGCCACCGCTTGTGTTTGTGTTTCAGTTGGTGTGGATTCTAGCGGGGTGGCGGGGCTGCGGAAAATAGCTGCAATTTGATGTAAATCATTGTGCCGTATCGTCATTATTTCACGCGTGGCTTGCCTCAGCCCATCGGGTGAGGGGGTCAACCAAGGCGCTACCAACTCGCCGATTAAATCAAAACTGCGCTGCTCATAATCGGCTAATTCTTGCTCGGTGAGCGGCTGATCGGGGCGGAGCGCCGAATAATGTTGATTGAATGTTTCGGTCGCATTCTCGGCTAGGCGGTCGCGTTCATCCAGTAAAAAACGGGCGGCTTTAATGCGCCTTCGACGGAATATCATCGCAAGGATGCCCACAATCAAGGCAAACAAAAAAAATACCACCGCCAATTCAGTCGCGAGGATGGCCCAGTTGGGGGTGAAAATACTGCCCTCGTTTAAGGCGGGCGGGGTGATGGCTGCGCTATGCGCCAACGAAGTGACCGGTGTGGTGGGGGAAGTCATTGCGTTTTCGCCTCGTTAAGCAGTTGGATGGTTTGGCGACGGGTGGATCTTTTCCACAGCCAAAAGCCAAGCCCAATAAATAAAAATAAAGCGGCATTGATTGATCCGATCAGCCACCAATTGATTTGGGTGCCTGGGTTACCCTGACCGATTTTGGCCGCCTGCGGGGGCAAGGGGGCGGGCGATACCATTGATGTGGGGGTGAGGCTGAACGGAGCCAATTCAAGCGTGATGGCACGGTGTGTGGTGAGTGTGGCGTTGAGTGTGGCGTTGAGTGTGCACAAAATGCCATCGGGCGCGGGCGCGGGGATTTGGCTCACGGTTTGGTTGAGCGTGATGTTTACTGCTGTTGTGGCTGGGCTAACCCCAGCGCAGGTCCATTGTCCTCTAATGTGCGCCGTGCTGGGTTCGATGACGGTGGGGTCTTGGGTGATTTGAATGGCGCGTGTTTTGGGCGAATCCCCTGCGGCTAGGGGGGCGGCGGCAGCTTGGCTAATTTGAGTGAGTTGAATCGGTGCTTGGGTCGCCATCGCAAAATTTTGGCGCCAATCGCGTTGAAAGGTAGGGCTAATGGCGGTTGCAACTAGGCTATAAATTCCAGCGGGATCAATCAAATGCAGTTGAAAATTAAAGGCGCCATCGCCGCCGATGATGTCGGGATCTGCACCTTGGTCATTGAGTTTAATTTTTTGAATCAGTTCTTGATCGCGGCGCTCCTCGATGTTGGCGTTAATCACTTGAGTAAGCGCAGGCTGGGTGATGGGCTGATTAAAATTGGTGAGCATCAGTGCGCCATTTATTTGTTCGCCGGGGTAAATCCGGGTTGGGATGGCGCTCACTTGCAGCTTAAGGTCGGTAATAATGAGCGCGCGGTTATCGGGATCTAGCGCGCCGATAATTTGCCATTGGCCGGCTGGGGGCTGCTCGATTGTAATGAGATCACGGCCACCGCTGGCATCCCAATGCCAGCCGGCGAGGGTTTTGCTTTTGGCCTCGTCAACTATTTGGCCTTCGGGTGTTTTAAGACTGGTGGGGAGATTCGATTGCGCGCGGAAGGCAAGAATTGTCAATTCTTTGACGGATTTATCAACTAGGAATTTGTTGTCTTTGAGCGGCAAACCATCACGGGGCGCTGCGGCCTCAAAAATTTTCAAAAAAGCGCGTTGCAGCGCATCGGCCGAATCGGCTTCGACAAAAAGCCCCCCGGTATCGGCGGCAATTTTAGCCAACAAAGCCCGATCGGCATCCTGTGATAGTGCAATGGTGTGCACACGGATATGTTCGGCGCGCAGCTGCGGCAGGATTTTTTCTAGAAGTTCGGCTTGCGCCCGTGCGTTGATATTTTTATCGGGTGAAATATCGACCATGCCATCGGAAAGCAGCAAAATATTGCGATCTGTGCCCGTGGCCCAGTTTTGCGCCGCTGCGGTTAGGGCGTGGGGAATATCGGTGAAGGGCTCGTTTGAGCGGATTTTCGCGGCAGTGTCGCGCACCTGCGCTTTAATCGCCGTGCGGGCCGATTGTGTGGGCAACATGGGGGTGACTTTGTCGCCAAAAAACCAAATGCCAATTTGTGCCGACGGCGGGAGTAAATCACCCAATAAACGCAGGGCAGGGCGGCGAAGGTTGGTGGGGTCGGTTTGTTTCATGCTGCCAGAAACATCAATCAATACATGAAGTTCCGGTGGGCTGCTGGCTTGCGCCATCCCCAAAAAACTGCTGCACCCAAACAGGGTGAGCACGATAAAAAATCGCAGCCGGGCACACAAAACGCGCATACTCTGTCCACCTTCGGATTCGATACGGGGTTGCGGCACTGGCATCCGTCCCTTAATTTGATTGATAATACCCGCACATTTTAACGTTAAGTCACTTGGATAAAGTAAAGCTCGTATGGCGCAATATATATTTACGATGAACGGTGTGGGCAAATTAGTTCCGCCGAAAAAATTCATTCTCAAAGATATCTACCTCAATTTCTTCCCGGGCGCCAAAATTGGCGTGCTCGGCTATAACGGTGCGGGCAAATCGACGTTGCTGCGCATTATGGCGGGCGTGGATACCGATATTGTCGGTGAGGCGCGCCCGCAACCCGGCATTAATATCGGCTACTTAAAACAAGAGCCGGATCTTGATCCCACCAAAGATGTGCGCGGTAACGTGATGGATGGCGCCGGCGAAACCGCCCGTTTGCTGCAACGCTACAATGACATAAGCAATGAGTTTGCCAACCCGGATGCCGATTTTGACACGCTCTTGGCTGAACAGGCGGATTTGCAAGATAAAATTGATGCCGCAGGCGGCTGGGATTTAGATCGCAAGCTCGAAATTGCCGCCGATGCGTTGCGTCTGCCGGCTTGGGATGCGGATGTCACCGTGTTATCGGGTGGTGAGCGCCGCCGAGTGGCTTTGTGCCGCTTGCTGGTTTCCAACCCTGACATGCTGATCTTGGATGAGCCAACCAACCACTTGGACGCTGAATCGGTGGCTTGGCTTGAGCGCTTCTTGCAAGAATTTAACGGCACCGTGGTGGCGGTGACGCATGATCGGTACTTCCTTGATAACGTGGCCGGTTGGATTTTAGAGCTGGATCGCGGTCAAGGGATTCCTTTTGAAGGCAATTATTCCGATTGGCTCGATAGCAAGCAAAAACGATTGGCTTTGGAAGAAAAAACCGAATCGGCTAAGCGTAAAGCGATGGAGCAAGAATTGGAGTGGGTGCGGCAAAATCCCAAAGGGCGCCAAGCCAAATCGAAAGCCCGCATGGCGCGTTTTGAGGAGTTGCAAACCGAGGAATTTCAAAAGCGCTCTGAAACCAATGAGCTCTATATTCCGCCCGGACCGCGCTTGGGCGATAAGGTGCTTGAAGTCACCAATTTATCCAAGCAGTTTGGAGATCGGGTGCTGTATCAGGGCTTATCGTTTACCGTGCCCAAGGGCGGTATTGTCGGCATTATCGGGCCTAATGGCGTGGGCAAATCGACGCTTTTTAAAATGTTGATTGGTGAAGAGCAACCTGATTCAGGCGAGATTTCTGTTGGCGAATCGGTACAAATCTCCTATGTGGCGCAAGGGCGCGAAGATTTGGAAAACAATAAAACCGTGTGGGAAGAAATTTCGGGCGGATACGACATCATCACCGTAGGCAAATATGAAATGCCGTCGCGGGCTTATTTGGGGCGCTTTAACTTCAAAGGCCAAGATCAGCAAAAATTCATGAAGGATTTATCGGGCGGTGAGCGCAATCGCGTCCACCTAGCCAAGCTTTTAAAATCCGGTGGTAACGTGTTGCTGCTCGATGAGCCCACCAACGATTTGGATATTGAAACGCTGCGCGCGCTGGAACAGGCTATTTTGGAATTTCCGGGTTCCGCCTTGGTGATTTCGCATGATCGCTGGTTCTTAGATCGCATCGCAACCCATATTTTAGCGTTTGAAGATGATGGTTCCGTTGTGTTTTTTGAAGGCAACTTTCAAGATTACGAGGCGGATCGTCATCGGCGTATCGGTTCGGATGCCGATCAGCCCCACCGCATAAAATATACCCGGTTGGCGAGTTAATCGTTTCTTTTACAAGGAGTTTGTATGTCGAATCCCGCTTTAGAGCAGGCGATTATCAATAAAATCATGGAGAAAGGCATTTCGCTGCCTGTATTGCCTGATGTGGCTATTCGGGCGCGTCGGGTGGCCGAAGCGCCTGATAGCACGATTGGCGAGTTGGTGGATGTCATCGCCCAAGACCCAGCGATTGCGGCGCGCTTGATCCAAGTGGCTAACAGCGCGATGTACCGCGGTGCCCAGCGCATTGATGCCTTGCAACAGGTGATTGCACGAATGGGCATGCGCACGGTAAGCCAATTAATTGTCTCTTTGGCGACGCAGCAGTTATTCACGGCCAAGCATCCTGTGATTAAAAAGGCGATGCAAAACCATTGGTCTTTTTCCGCTCAGGTGGCGGCGTTATCGCATCGTATTGCGCGCGAGCGAACCCACCTTGATGCCGATCAAGCCCTGCTCGCCGGGCTGCTGCATGGGGTGGGCGGAATTCCGGTCATCGTGGTGGCTGAAGATATTCCTAAACTCCAAGAAGCCCCGGCGGTGCTCGATGAGCTGGTACAAAATTTACAACCTCGGTTGGGTTTGAAAATTATGCAAGCATGGGATTTTCCGCCCATGTTTGAATTGGTGGTGCGGGAAGCGGGCAACTTGAACTATCAGCACGAGGGCGCAGCCGATTACGCCGATGTGGTGATTACAGCTATTGCGGCGGCAAAAAATTTATCCCAAACCGCCGAAGGTACGCCCATTGCCTCTGCGGTGCGATTGGGCATGGATTTGGGCGAGAGCCTGATCGATCAAGAAATTGAAGAAGCCATGCGGGCGCTGACCGAAGGGTTTTAATCGATTTCAAATAGATGGTGATGTAACGCGCGGGCCAACTCGGGCGCAAGCTGGCGTTGCAGCTCGGGGGTTAAGGCATGGCCGCTGTCGCTGATAAGGCTAATAGTCCAGCTCGGGATGGTGTTCTCTTGAGCCCGGCCTAGATAATCGCGGTGCAACTTCAGCGCGTTAGTTATATCTTGCAAAACCAAGGCGGCGGGATCATCTATGACATCAATGACGATGCCTCGATGCCCATTTAATTGCAGGGTTTGCCCAATTAAAGGCTCAAGAAGGCGGATAAGCGATGGCGTCATGGGTGCCTCATAAATGATTTGCAGTGGGTCAGGGCGCTTTATGCGCAAGAGGCAACTGGGCAAGAGTTCTTTTTCCGCCTGATGATCCAATCTTAACGCTTTAAAGAAGGATAAGCCGATGCGCTACGAATTGCTTGCGGTTGACCCGTTGTATCAGGGGTTTTTTGCGCTAAATCGGTATCGTTTACGTTTCGAGCTTTTTGCTGGCGGGTTCTCGCCTGACATTGATCGAGAGGTATTTGAGCGCGGGCATGCGGTTGCCGTGCTGCCCTACCATGCCGCCCGCGATGAAGTGATTTTAATTGAGCAATTTCGCCCCGGCGCACTGCAAGCGCCCGGCGGGCCTTGGCTTATGGAAATTGTGGCCGGCATGATTGAGCCTAATGAGTCTGTTGAGGCGGTTGCGCAGCGGGAACTCCACGAGGAGGCGGGTTTAACCACGCACCGCTTAATCCCCATTACACGGTATTGGGTTAGCCCAGGCGGCACAACCGAAAGCATTTATCTTTTTTTGGGCTTAATTGATTCGATGCCGGGGGCGCACTTTTTTGGCTTGCCTGAAGAGCAGGAAGACATCAAGCCGCATGTCATGACGCTTGATGAAGCTTTGGCTCGGGTAGATGCGGGCAGCATTTGTTCTGCCGCCCCAATCATTGCCTTGCAGTGGTTGGCTCGGCACAAGGCGCGGTTTTGAGATGCCTCTTTTTAGGTTGGCTGCCTGCCTATTTTGCGTGCGCTGAGCGCAACACCTTGGTTTTAATGTTCTCTTGTGTGTGTTGCGCCGCCGTAAATTGGTGCAGGCTGCTCAAAATCGGGCAAACGGCGGTCAATCAATTGATGGCGCAATTTTTATTGCCCACGTTGCCGCAACCTTAGACAATCGCTTAACCCATTTTTAGAATTTATGAGGAATACAACATGCTCGAAGCCTATTTGCGCCATCAACAAGAACGCGAGCAACAAGGGGTGCCGCCCAAGGCTTTAACGGCTTTGCAAACGGCGAGTTTGATTGAACTAATTAAAATTCCACCCACGGGCGTGGATGGCGATTATTTGCTGTATTTACTTACCGAATGCGTGCCGCCGGGGGTAGATGAAGCGGCCTATGTTAAAGCCGCATTTTTAACCGATTTGGCGCAAGGCAAGGCCAGATCGCCGTTGATTGATCGGGTGCAGGCGGTGCATTGGCTTGGCACCATGATTGGCGGTTACAACATTGATCCGTTGATAGCCCTGCTTGATGATGAGGTGGTGGGCGATGCAGCAGCCGAGGCGCTCAAGGGCACCGTGCTCGTGTATGACGCGTTTCGCGATGTGGAAGATAAAATGCGCGCGGGTAGCGCGCGGGCACGCGCGGTGATTGAATCGTGGGCTGCGGCCGAATGGTTCTTAAACAAACCCGTGTTGGCAGAAGAAATCACCGTCACCGTGTTCAAAGTGCCGGGCGAAACCAACACCGATGATTTATCCCCCGCGCAAGATGCTTGGAGTCGTCCGGATATTCCACTGCACGCGCAGCAGATGCTCGGCAGCAAAATGCCGGGTGGCTTGGCCTTAATTGAAACCTTAAAAGCCCATGGCCACCCTGTGGCGTATGTCGGCGATGTGGTGGGCACAGGTTCATCGCGCAAATCGGCTATCAATTCAGTGCAATGGACGATGGGGCGCGATATTGCTCATGTGCCGAATAAACGCACGGGCGGTGTGGTGTTGGGCAGTAAAATCGCGCCGATTTTTTTTAATACCGCTGAAGATTCCGGCGCTTTGCCGATTGAGGTGAATGTTGATCGGCTGGAAACGGGCGATGTGGTCACCCTGCGCCCCTATGCGGGTGAGTTGCTTAAAAATGGGCAAGTGATTGAAAGATTTGAGCTTAAACCCGCCACCTTGCCTGATGAAGTGCGGGCGGGTGGGCGCATTATGCTCATTATTGGCCGCGCCTTAACCGATCGCGCGCGTGCGGCTTTAGGCTTGCCCAGTTTTGATGTGTTTCGCCGCCCCGTTCAGCCCAAAGATTCCGGCAAAGGCTATACATTGGCGCAAAAAATGGTCGGCAAAGCCTGTGGCGTGGCGGGCGTGCGCCCGGGTACTTACTGCGAGCCGCGCATGGCGACCGTGGGCAGCCAAGATACCACGGGGGCTATGACCCGCGATGAGCTCAAAGAGCTGGCCTGCTTGGGTTTTTCGGCAGATTTAGTGATGCAATCGTTTTGCCACACCGCGGCTTACCCTAAGCCTGTGGATATTGCGCTCCAACATGAATTGCCTGAGTTTATCAGCACGCGCGGCGGGGTCTCGCTGCGCCCGGGTGATGGCGTCATTCACTCATGGCTTAACCGGATGATTTTGCCGGATACCGTCGGCACGGGTGGCGATTCACACACGCGCTTCCCCATTGGTATCTCGTTTCCGGCGGGCTCGGGGCTTGTTGCGTTTGCCGCAGCTCTGGGTGTGATGCCGCTGGATATGCCCGAATCAGTGCTGGTGCGCTTTAAGGGCGAAATGCAGCCTGGCATTACGCTGCGCGATTTGGTGAATGCCATTCCATATGTCGCTATTTCGCGGGGCTTGATGACGGTCGAGAAAAAGGGCAAGAAAAACGTCTTTAATGGTCGCGTGCTGGAAATCGAAGGCCTGCCCAATCTTAAAGTGGAACAAGCCTTTGAATTTGCCGATGCCAGCGCCGAGCGTTCCGCCAATGGCTGCACTGTGCACTTAGGCAAAGAGCCAATCATTGAGTTTTTGAACAGCAACATCACCTTGTTGCACTGGATGATTGCCAACGGCTACGAAGATAAACGCACCCTCGCGCGGCGCATTGAGGCCATGCAAAAATGGCTCGAAGATCCGGTATTACTCGAGCCGGATGCGGATGCCGAGTACGCCGAAATCATCGAAATTGATCTGGCCACCATCACAGAGCCGCTACTCGCCTGCCCGAACGACCCCGATGACATCAAGCCACTCTCAGCGGTTCAGGGCGCAAAAATTGATGAAGTGTTCATCGGTTCGTGCATGACTAATATCGGCCACTACCGTGCGGCGGGTAAAGTGCTGCAAGCGCATGGTGGCGCGGTACCGACCCGATTATGGATTGCGCCGCCCACGCGGATGGATGAGCATCAGCTCATCGAAGAAGGCTATTACAGCATTTTTGGTCAATCGGGTGCGCGCACCGAAATGCCCGGTTGCTCGTTGTGCATGGGTAACCAAGCGCGGGTGGCCGATGGTGCAACTGTGGTTTCCACCTCAACCCGCAATTTCCCCAATCGCATGGGTAAAGATACTTTTGTCTATTTAGCTTCGGCCGAGCTTTCTGCTGTCGCCTCGATTCTCGGGCGCTTGCCGACGGTGGCGGAATATCAAACCCATGTCGCCGGTTTAAAACCGCTGGCCTCGGATATTTACCGCTATTTGAATTTCAATGAGATTGCTGCCTATCAAAAGGAAGCCACCAAAGGCTTACAGATGATTCAAGACATTCCGGTTATTACAATGTAATGCTCTGCAGCCGAGACATCATCACGATGCCACCCGCCGATTGAATTCAAGCATCCCCCGACATTCAAGGGGGATTTTTTTGGGTTTTAGCAGCTTTTTGTGGCGGCTTGGGCGCGGTGTGTTTAATACACCGCGTCGTGATACACGCTTTGCACATCTTCCACGTCATCAAGCATGGCGAGCAGACGCTCCATAATGGCAATATCGTCGCCGGTTAATGGGGTGGATGTTTTTGGCACGAATTGAATTTCATCCACCTCAAAATCGATCTCGCCAAACGCAGTTAGGAGCGCGTGGCGGGCTTTGCCATATTCAGATTGCGGCACAAACACCGTGACCATGTCGCCATCGGTTTCGATGTCGGTCACGTCCACATCATCAGTTAGAAGCGCTTCGAGTACCGCATCTTCGGTGCCCTTAAAGGCAAAAATAGCCGCGTGATCGAACTGGTGCATCACGGTGCCAGGCGTGCCTAATTTGGTTTTTGTTTTGGTAAAGCAATTGCGCACATCGCCGATGGTGCGGTTGGGGTTATCAGTTAAGCAATCCACCAACACGATGCTGCCGCCGGGACCAAAACCTTCATAACGAGCAGGGCTAAAATCCTCGCCCGTGCCGCCTTTGGCTTTTTCGATCGCTTTTTCGATGACATGCGCGGGGACTTGATCTTTTTTCGCCCGCTCAATCATGCTGCGCAGCGCCAAATTACCGGCGGGGTCGTATCCGCCATTTTTAGCGCATACATACAGCTCGCGGCCATAGCGGCTATAAACTTTGGTTTTTGCATCGGCCGTTTTGGCCATCGATTGTTTGCGGTTTTGGTAGGCGCGACCCATTGCCGTTGTGCTCCGGTAAATATAAGGGCGTAATAATACCGCAAAGCTGCGCGTTTGCCTGACCGAATAAGATGGCGATGTGCGAAAATCAATGCTCTATGAATGCCTAAAGGAGGCCTTTGATGTCCCAATTTTTACCGCGTACCCTATCCTTTGCCGCCCCCTTAAGCACCGCGTGTGTGCTTATTTTGGCGACATTAAGTTTGGCAGGATGTGGCGCTGGCGGCACGGCCACTCAAGCGGCTGCTGAGGCACAAGCGGCCAAAGCGGCTAAACAGAATTTAGATTCTGCCAAGGCGCAAATTAAGGCCGCTGAACAGCTCGATAATCAACGCTTAAAGCAAGCTGAGTCACAATAATGCCACCCGTGGACACAGAAAATCGTCCCTTTTGGCAACGCAAACGCTTATCGCAAATGACCAAAGCGGAGTGGGAATCTTTGTGTGACGGCTGCGCTAAGTGCTGTCTGCAAAAAATTGTGGATGATGAGGACGATGAACAAGAAGTGTTCTACACCGAACTTGCCTGCGATTTACTGGATTTGGGCACGTGCCGGTGTGGCGACTACGCCCACCGCCAAATCCGCGTACCTACGTGTGTGTGGTTAAAGCCCGAGGATTTAGACGAATTTCATTGGCTGCCCGCTACCTGTCTCTTATACACATCTCCGAGCCCACGAGACTAGGCATGATATCGTA
>ERZ1669248.55-NODE-55-length-74260-cov-7.837976_pt1 | contig 74260 bp, 76 predicted proteins | sample MGYA00579296_ERZ1669248 | MGnify/ENA primary metagenome ERZ1669248 (study PRJEB41166, sample SAMN08046057) | hot springs metagenome | biome: hot spring; feature: neutral hot spring; material: thermophilic sediment; isolation source: thermophilic sediment from...
GCTCCCGCAGATGCCCAGGGTCGCGATGACCCGAGGGCGTAATCAATGAACGTAAAGCTAATCAATACTGCTCCCGGGTGAACGGCTTAGAGCCGATAGGACATCCATTAAGGAAGCATCTTTAGATCAAGCAGTTGCTGACTTAAGGTCCGGGACATGGACTACTACAACTAAAAGCTCACTCATTTAGGGCGGGAGGGGGTCAGATACGCTGTTGTATCCGTAGGACTTAGCGGGAGGTGATATGTTCCTAAGGATATCTTCCTATGGAACGCCATATTACGTGGGTGAGTCTACGTTGGGAAGGGAGCTATAAATTGACCATGGCCATCATGAGATGTCATCTCTAGTAGCCGTCCTGACCTAACGTATTCAGCGTAATAATAATAAAAAGGTATTAACAATATTAGGTCTTGAAGTAAAAGGGGTGTCTAATTGACTTCAGGTAAGCCTTATGCGGGCATACTTGGTTGGGGGGTTTACATTCCAAGATACAGGATCAAAGCTGCTGACATAGCTAGGATGTGGGGCTTCGATCTAACTTTAGTTAAATCCCTTAATATCGAGGAGAAAGCCGTTGCCTCGGTAGATGAGGATGCTACGACGATGGGTTGGTACGCATCGCATCAGGCATTAATTAGATGTAATGTAGATGTGAATGATATAGGTGCGGTATTCGTTGGAACAGAATCAAAGCCGTTTGCAGTAAAGCCCTCGGCCACCGTAATAGCTGATGCGTTGGGGATCCCACATAGGAGGCTAACTACCGATATGGAGTTCGCCTGTAGAGCTGCTGGGGAAGCTCTTAGGATATCTATAGCGTTAGTAAGTAGCGGTATGGTTAATAAGTCGTTAGTTATAGGTAGTGACACAGCTCAGGCAAGCCCTGGGGACGTCCTAGAGCTTACGGCTGGTTCAGGGGCTGCCGCATATGTCGTAGGGCCTAGGGAGGATAGTGTGGCATATTTTGAGGGTTCATTTTCATATGTAAGTGATACACCTGATTTTTGGAGAAGGGATGGGGTTCCATATCCATCGCATGGGGAGATATTTACCGAGGAACCAGCGTACTTCAACCACATAATTAACTCGGTTAAGGGACTGATGGAGGAGTTAGGGCTAAGGCCTAACGACTTTGATTATGCTGTATTTCATCAACCTAACGGTAGGTTCCCATTAAGAGTTGGTGCTGAGTTGGGGCTTAGTAGAGAGAAGATATTACCGGGCTTGGTGACTCCGTGGATAGGTAATACATATAACGCATCGGCTTTAATAGGGCTCGCTAAGGTACTTGATGAGGCTAAACCAGGGCAGAGGATATTATTAGTAACATTTGGAAGCGGTGCAGGAAGTGACGCCTTCAGCATATTAGTTAGTGATAAGATATCAGAGTCAGCGGGTAGGGCCTTAAGGGTTACAGACTTTCTAATGAATAAAATATATATTGACTACGGTACATACTCTAAATTAAGGAAGTTATTAGAGAGGCTGTGAGCATGTTATCATCCAACACGTACATCATCAGCTCCGCGTTAATTAGGGTTGGCAGATACTTCAATAAATCATATAAGGATTTGATTAGGGAATTAGTCGCCGAGTTAAATAAGGATCTACCAATACATGATTACATAGACTACGTAGTGGTATCCAATGTATTTAGCGATTCCATTCTCGAGCAGCTAGATATTTCCACGATGATAATCCAGGAACTAAATCTAACCCCCAAGCCAGCGGTCAGGGTGGAGGCTGGGGAATCTAGCGGTTTAATGGCACTTAAATATGCGCATTCATTAATTAAGTCCGGCATGACATCCACAGTACTTGTAATAGGCGTAGAAAAATTAGTTGAATACCCAACAACCGTAGTTAATAAGTATATGGTTAGATTGCTTAATTCGGATGTGGAGGGCCGCTACGACATCGTTACCGTTAATGAGGCTGCGTTACTTATGAAGCTGTACATGAAGAAGCATGGGCATAGCAGGGAAGACTTAACCATATGGCCTATTAAGATGCATGAGAACGCTGTTAATAACCCGTATGCTCAATTAAGGAATAGGATAACTAAGGAGCAAGTAATTAATAGTCAAATAATTTCAGATCCACTAAGATTGTTTGATGTTCACCCATTAGGGGATGGAGCGTCAGCTATAGTACTAACTAATAATAAGGAGTTGATGTCGAAGGTAGGTACGGGATGCGTTGAGTTAATTGATGTACTACATGCATCAGCGCCGCCTTTAACGCATAGAAGCGATTTACTTAGTTTACCTGCGAGCAAGTACTTATTCAGCAAGCTAGGGAACTACGGTGTAGATTTAAGTGACTGCGTATTAGAAATACATGATTCCTACACCATCCTAGCGTATTTAATAGTAGAGGAGCTAGGACTAAGCGATCGAGGTAAAGCACCTTACGTCGTTACAGATATTAAAAACATCAACTTAAGCGGAGGTTTGAAGGCAAGGGGCCATCCAGTAGGTGCTACTGGAGTTTATCAAGTAGCTGAGGTGCATAGGCTGTTAACTAGTGGGTTAGGAAGTATTAAACTTAATAATTCATGGGGGTTGGTGCATAGTATGTCATCCATAGATAATAATGCAGCTGTAGCATTAATTAGGAGGTGCGGGTAATGAAGATCTCACCGCCGAGGATCTGGAGGGAGAGGTACAATTACTATATGCTGAGAATTACTCAATGCCTAGACTGCGGTAGAGCATCATATCCTACCAGCCTCACATGCCCATACTGCGGATCCAGTAATATAAGGACCGTGAATTCGTCAGGACTCGGTGAGGTTATTACGTATACGATAAGTTATTTTAGAATCGAGGGTCAGGAAGATGAGGTGCCGAAGGTTATCGCATTAATTAAATTACGTGAAGGCGCCATAGTATTAGGTGAAGTAGTCGATGTTGGGTTATCTGAGATTAGGGAGGGCCTTGAAGTTGAGGCAGTATTAAGGAGGTTAAAGATAGATGGTAATTCAGGGCTAATATGGTACGGTATGAAATTCAGGCCTATAATAGGGGCGGGCATTCCAACATGATTATAACTTGGGATCCTGCCTTAAAAGGCGAGGGATAAGTGCCTATAAATACGCGCTCTACAACGTACTTGATGATGGCTTCTAAATGAATGTTACTAAATCAGCAACCCGATTAAGTGCTGATGAGGGAGCCCAAGCCCTTAACCGCCCTCAAAATAAGGGATGTAAACCCAAATAAATGTAGAGAACCTCCCGCCCTCTAGGGCGGAGAAGAGTATTAGACCCTCTTAAGTTTAATTATGTTTAAAGCTGTTGCAGCTTCAACTATCCAGCAAGCAATTAACTTGCTGTAGTACAGTACAGCGTATTCTTCATTTACTTTATGTCCTAAGTACTCTGATAGGGATTTAACTGCAATTTCGGGGTCCACCCTACTCTTTAAATACTCTGCAAGCGTACTAATCACTTCATCTAATCTTAGGTCATGTTCCTTAGTTAACTCCTTAACTAATTCTAGATCATTACCTTTAAGTAATATGGAGTCCTTAGCTTCGTACCTATGTAGCTCTTGCGCTACTCTAATGTATATGAAGAGCGGTCTATAGCTCTCAACAAGTTCTCCGGTGGCCAGTAAAGGCTTTTCATCCCCTTCCAAATTCATCTCAACATCTCCTAAACCTAAGTAATTAAAGTATATTATGAATTTTAACCTAATAATCGTAAGGCATAGTATTTACGGGTAAAATGATGAAATGTGTATTGTGGTTAAACGGCATAATGGTAGTGGATGAAGGGAAGCCTCCAATAAGGCGTGGGCATGTATTAGGTAAGTTAATTACTGCATCGGTAACACATATAGAGAGATTAATATCCTTAGGCGTGGTTTACTCGGAAATCGGTAGAACTTTGGGTTCTATGGGAATTATTAGGGTAATCGACGTTAATAGCAACTCAGGTAGTACTTGCATAGGTAAGTACTATTTAGTATTGCCGAGGCCTGACTCAATAGGTGGTATACATTTTGATGGAGTATTAGCTAATTATCCTGTACTGCCTATCGATTCATTAATACCGCTAGCAGAGCATTACGCCTTAAGGCCCGAGACCATACTATATGCTGAACTATCATATATACATGATTTAACTAAATACGTAAGAAATAAGGAAGTCTTAGTAGTTGGTTGCGGGCCTTCGTCATACTTGGTCTGTAATCATATAAGGGACTTATGTAATGTCTACGTTGCATGCTTAAGCTATAATAATATGATCAGTAAGATAGCTGAATTAGGGGTCTACGTAGCTAATATAGATAATCTAAGTAAATTAGCATATGACGTAGTAGTATTTCTATCAATTAGCGGGTATTTCTTAAACAGAGTCGTAAAGTACATCAATAATAAGGGGTTAATTCTACTACCTCCAACCATACCCGGCGACTTAGTTAGCATAGTTAATTATGAACTACATGCTAAGAGAGTTAAAATATTACCATTAAAGTATGGAAGCATAGACTCCGGTATTAAGGCAATAGGTAAACACCTAGATAAGATTAAAAGGTTAATAAGCATTACGAACGATTTTAATGATTTAATAAATAACATGCATTATTTTTGGAGAGCACTTATACATAACAAACATTCTTCCAAATCCTAAAATGCATTGTTCCCGACAATAAAACCCTAGTTACTCATAATAGAAGTACAGTAAATTACTCATAGGCTCTCGCTATAGAAATATTATAGCGGAGTTAGCAGGTAGAGATCCTAGCGGGGTATGAGCTACCGCTCAACAAGCTGACGGCGGGGACTGAAGCATGGATGACCTCATTCCCGTGGTAGCCCGGACGGGTGATGGAAACCCTGGTGGGGATCGTCAGCTAAATGCACTTCATCATTAGGTTATAAATCGACTTTAAGTTCAGTCCTAAATCAATAAAATCCCATGGAAGGTTATCTGAGGGTTCTCGACGTCTATACATCACATCATCCAGTTTTAGTTTCTTTGCCAGCGATTTAATGCTGGATAAACTGAGGTTATCAATGGCCCAAGCAGCAAGTAATTCACTTAATTTCTCATCTCCTAGGCTTAATAGGGCCTGAACGTATGCGACATTATAGTTTAAGGCATCTATCTCAAAGTATTTACGGGGAAGCTCACTTCTAAATAGCTTTAACTTAATCAAGTATTCCTCTCTGCTAATTAGCGGGAAGTATTGCATAGGTGTGTTTGCTTTAGGTATTAATGGATTAACCGTTACGCGCACTTTCCTCCCATACCTATCCAATGAGGCCTTTAAATTAATGAGGAATTTAATGGATTCGCGTACATCACTTAGTGATTCTTGTGGGATCCCAATTAAGTAATAAAGTTTAACATCTAACCCCAATTTAAGCCCTTCATTGATCACTCTAACTAGCGTAGAGTCGTCTATGTGCTTTCTAATAATGCACTTCATTCTCGGACTATTAGTCTCAGGTGCTAGGGTTAACGTCTTCTGTCCCCCCATGCTGATTAAGCTAACTCTATATTCATCCAATGTATCTGCTCTAAGCGATGGTATGCTGTACCTCACCCTCATAGCGATTAACTCCTCTAAGAGCTTCTCTGCGTAGGGATAATCAAAAAAAGATAACGAGTAGAAAATAACCCTATCAACCCTATTTACTTTAAGGCCCTTACTTACGTATTCGATCACCTTATCGTAGCTCCTGAATCTATATGGATAGGAGATAAATGCCTCCATACAAAATGAGCATAAGTGTGGGCATCCTCTGGATACCTCCATAATATATCCTTTACCGAATATGGGTTCTTTAATCATCGACTGTATTTGATGCACAGGATAATACGCATCATCTAGGCATGGTATATACTGTTTCTTTATCTTTTCCCCCTGATATAATGATGGAACATAGGCCCCTAAGGAACTCAACGATTCTAGGAAGCGCTTCCTACTATCTAATAACGTGGTCAGATCAATTAATTTTCTGAAGAACTCCTCACCTTCACCTAATAATATGGCATCGAAGAATTTAGAGACTGGGAGGGGATTAGCTGTTACCGCTGGTCCGCCAGCTATGAATATAGGTCTCCTCTCAGAATCACTTGTTAATTTAATACCATTATTTATGATCATCTTAAGGGCATTAACGTAATCTAATTCATAGCTTAACGTCACTAACGCCAGGTCGAAGTTACGCAGATTGAGTGAATATATAGCGCTCGAAGTAACGTTATTAAGTGTAAATCTATCAACCAGCACATCCTTGTAGGTATTTAACATATAGTAAGCTATGTGCGTAGCTAAATTAGTTATAGATGACTCGTAGTTGCCTGGGTACATCAAAGCTATTTTAATGTTTGCATTCTTCTTAAGAAACACATTTAACTCCTTAAATAATCCAACACCATCTATTGTTATCTCCCAGGTAATCGATTTATCGTTTCAATTAAACCTAACTGCTATATGCTATCTATGAATATCGTGATTCGTAGACTTCTACGTTCTTCGATGTTCAGCCCTCATTACAACCGAAGGCCTCGTCCTTTAGGGCTGGGAGGAGATCAGCAAGGGCTTCATCAAGCACTTAAGTTCCTCCAGCTAATCTTACTGAGTTCGTCAACGTTCTAAGCGCAATATAGCTTAATAATCCCAACTCGTCACTGCTAGCGAACGCCGAATCCATGTCAAGGGCGCAGGGTGATTATTAACTCAATCACCCCAACTAATGCTTCAACCTAGCAACCATACTACGGATTAATTCATTGAGTAGATCTTTATGTTTCTTCCTAATATGTTGCTCGTCCTCATTTATTCTAACATAGGTGTTACATATGGTGCAAATCATTCTACTTCCGCTCCTAAGCATGATGGGCTCTATCGACATTATATATGGGTATAAGGATTCTACAACCTTCACTGCTACCCTATAATTTCCTGCTTTATCTATGACCCTCTGAATATACCCCCTTACCTTAAACTTACTTATTTTATACTTAAAGGCTATAACGCTTGGGGGTTCACCATCAATTAAGTACTCCTTCACGGCCAGTAAAGCCACGACGTCATTTGACAATCTCTTAATTATTAAGTACCTAGCGATGGATGTAATTACCTCCTCCATTAGCCCCGCATTAAAACCTTTGCTTGGAAATAATATAAAAAGGTATTGATCAATTACAACCTAAAGCCGCGTCCCTTTGAGGTAGGGATGAGGGTTATAAAATCATGCTCTGTAATGCATCTCTTATGATAAATTACCTTAAGGAGGAATTAGTGCGGGGCTTCGCCATTTGGGGATGGTGAAAAGAGAATCAGCGCAGCTCTAGTAGGGTTGCTTTGATTATTGTTAAGGCTACTAATGTTTTATTGATGTTTTAAGGTTCTATTAGGGCTTATGAACTTATATTAAAAACGGTTTAGCTGGCTTGGATGTTCGACCTCCTCCCCGCCCTTAAGGGCGAAGCTTGCATTGTAAATTATGTACGTAGGTCAAAACTCGTTCTCAGCCCTCTTCCTCTTCTCCCTCCTCTTCGGCCTCCTCAAATTTCTCTAACTTGAATTTAACCCGCTTCCCATATTTATGGGTCTGTAAATGGCATATTAAGTCCTTTGCTGTGAAGAAAGTGAGTAAGTTTTCCTTAATCCTTGAAGAGGTTCTTCCCTCGGGGCAGAACTCATCTATGTTTTCGCATACCGGACATATAATAAGGCCAGAGACCTTATCCTCGCATGTAGTGACTTCTATCCCCTCAACTATTAATCGTTTTCTAATCCACTTAGGTTCCCAAAATAGAGACATTAAATGGCACCTCCATGGATGTGAGGAGTACTGCTAGGGTTTACCCTCCTTGAGCTTATTTAACTTATAAATAATAGCGTTCCTTATGAAGTCGCTCCTACTTGAAAACTTATAACGCCTTACTAGGAAGTCAATCTTAGCTAAAGTATTGAAGTCGAGCTTTATTGATAAAGTTCTCGAATGATACTTATCATCGTTCTCATCGGTGAAGTTCGGGGGCATCATAGGAATCTTCCATGGTTACATAGTGCCTCACTCATTAATAATTTTATTGCTAATAACTATATTTAAGGTAACTAGCGGGTGTTAGACCGAGTTTATCGGGGGATATGTTACAATACAACCGAAAGCCCCGTCCTTTAGGGCATGGAGGAAGTCGGCGCGATTTTACAGCGATTCATTATTAAAATTTAAGCAAGGGCCGCATTCTCCAGCCTATCATCTCTATCGACATATATTCCCAACGCATATACGTCCTCCTCCTTATCCTTCGCTACGGAAATGTATTTTAAAATAATATCAACGGCCTCATCAATAGTTAATAAGGTTCTTATGGGAACTTCGAATCCATTTATCACCACAAAGACGTCTTTACCGCTGTTTGACGTATCTGGACTAACTAGCGGCATAACGTACACTTCAATACCGTATTCCTTAAATATCTTTAATGCAGCCAGCCAGAAATTCTTTAATGTTATATCACCTAGCTCACTATTATTCCTCATAACAACATAGATATCTACAGACATAATCACACCTAGGTGATTACTACTTAATTAAATCAATTTAAAAGAGCTAATCCTCCTCAATTACTGACTCCCCCTACCATAAATGGCGGGGACCCCCAGTTGTAAAACTTTAATTAGCGAAGAACAGCGATTATTAGGTGATCGTAGATGTGGTTCTCACACCTTACTGGACCTTTAGGCCCTCGTATAAGGACGCAGTATAAGTTCTTACTGGATTACGTAAATACCTGTGAAACGCGGATTACCTACATAAATATCTCTTCATTGGAGTGCTTAGATATTGATGACCTAGGTGAGGTTATGAATCTATCCTACGTAGATCCAGACGCGATAGATGTCATTAAAACGTCTAGAGATAGCTATAAAGCATTAATAGCTAAGTATTATTAGCGGCATCAAGGATTTAAAGTTAATTAACTTCTCAATAGAAGTTACACTGGGTGTTGTCGTTGAACGAATGGAGGAGAAAAAGGAGGAGCATCTTTGACCTATTTGATGAGCTGATGAGGGAGTTTGAGGAGGAGTTCGAGGACCTTCTTAAGGGATTTAGAGAGTTCAGCCGTAGTGAATTATATGGCAGGCCTTACGTATACGGGTTCAGGATTACTATAGGGCCTGATGGGAAGCCTAAGGTTGAGGAATTTGGCAACGTCAAGCGTGTAGGGAGTAGGCCTAAGGTTGTTGAAGAGATGGAACCCCTAGTTGACGTTATAGAGGAGGAAGATAGGATTAAGGTGGTAGCTGAAATGCCTGGGGTTGAGAAGGAGAAAGTAAGCGTTAAGGCTACGGAGGATACCGTAGTAATAAGGGGAAGTGATACTAATAGGAAGTATTATAAGGAAGTTGCTTTACCAGCCAAAGTAAAACCGGAGACAGCTAAAGCAACATATAGGAACGGAGTCCTGGAAATTACCCTAGAGAAAGCCGAGAGGAAGAAAAGCGGTGTGGACGTTAGGGTTGAATGAATTAATATGTAGCATCCTCCTCGACTACTATATTAAGTCCTTCACCGATCACAGTGCTACCTCCTGAGGGATCCCTAATAATTAATGTGAATTTTTCCCTACCGTCCATGGCGTCTTTAATCTTATCCACCTTCTTATAGCACTCTTCATCATTCATACAATCAGATGGAATGACATCTAGGACCCTCTCTAAAATGCCTTCCACTGTAGTTATGTATCCATATGCAGCGGGTCCTGGCGTCACCTCTATACCTAGCTCAGGGATAGATAGTGATGCTGTTGCTGATTTAACTACTATGGCACGCAGGTCATTTACTGATTCAATGCGCACTCTAATGGTTTTAGGATTACCGTAATTTAATACACTTACGTTTGATCTGCCAAATCCGCATGAATCGCAGCGACCGCACTCAAGCAATACATCCCCCACTATGGGCGCCCTATATACGTACATTGATACCTTAAAGCTTAGTTCACCGCAGTTCATACACTTAGTAGTAGCCTCACCTAAGAACCTTAATTCGCTCCCCATATACAACATCACTAATTTATAAGAGCATGCGCCAATATATGTGTTAGGTGATGCATGAATACTAGGTGGCTTAGTGTTTTGGCTATACAGCGTTTTTGTGAATCCGTTAGGCATTTTCCTAGTGAGTTTAGTAGCTAATTCAATACCGTTCGTAGCCATTCCCTATCTAGTAGCGGTTCTTATGTACTCAATGATATTTCAAAACGTGGTAGATAAGTTAGTGGTCGCTACTGCCTCGGCGCTAGGTGCATCCATAGGTAAGCTCGTAATTTACTTCCTAGGCACTACGTTCCGGCTAAAGCTCTCTAGTAAATCTATTAAGAATCTAGAGCTATTTAATAAAATAGCTAGTAAGGGCCTGTTCATAGCTATTTTCTTATTCGCATCACTACCATTACCGGACGACGTACTATATATCCCGTTAGGGATCTCCAAGTACAATCTAACTAGATATTTTATTGCAGTATTCCTAGGTAAGCTCGTAATGACTTCGTCAATAGTTATTTACGGACACTCCGTGAGCGTATTAATCTTGGAATCAAGATTACTCATACCGGCCTACATATTATTTACGATATTATTATCCTATATTATAATTAAGGTTGATTGGACGGCCGTAACGGAGGCATTAAATGATAGGGGCTTGAACGGCTCAATAATAGAATTTATGAAGCAAGTGAGTAGAGTACTTAGGATAAATAGACTAGCTTCTAGAATTAAGAATTTCACGAATTCAATGGCATCTAGGTAGCCGATCTTATTGCCGTTTGTCCCTACGCCTTCATTTCGATCATTTTTACGTCCGTCCATGATCAGGCGTAGGGACTTCCGCCTCGTCCAGGGGGCTCTGGTACCCGTCGAGCCAAACGGCGCTGGCTCCCATCGTCCCGCGGCTCTATGAACCGGAGCTTGTAGACCTCACGCTCCATTATCAACAATGAAACAGCCCTTTAGAGCTAGGGTCCTTAGATTGCTCGTCAATCTATGCCTATGGCCTCGGATTTAGGGTTTTCATGGTAGTATTTCCTCTGCTGGCAGCATCAGTGAATGCCTTCCAGAAACAGCTCCATTTTCATAATGTCCTGTACTGCTCGATATCAACGTCTTTAGCCCTCTCAACGCTATTAGATACGCTGATGCCGTGTGCCTATCCAGTCCAAACAAAGCTCATAAGTCTTTCTGATAATTTGGTTGAACCCCCACGATGAACTCGATGAGCAGTTGCGAGGGAAGAGCCAGTGAGGCCGCTGACCCGCCTGAGGGAGGCAGACCCCCGAAGGGCGAGTCTAGGAGCAGGGTGGGGAGTGATGAGGTGAGCGGCGACGCCAGCTAATATGAGTCGCTGTGAGTCCAGAACCCATGTAGATAGACAGCTATCATATCCTACGATCCTCACCATCATTGAGTGAATTGGAAGAGGAATTTGCAATTACTCATTTGCCTCAAAATGGTAAAGGACCTCTTCAACGATAATTGATTAAGAACTACCCAACTCCGTTAAAACTCCTGCGGACTCATAGTTGAATTTATAGAGCACCGTAACAAGGTATATGCTCGACGTAACCCTCGAAGCGCTTATGTATGCCGGCTTAAATAGTTGCATGCTACTTACGTTTAACTCAATGGGAGTATTATCCTCCGTAAATGCATCGTATATCGAGTAACCTAGGGTTCCCCAGATAGTGCGGGCACCATTAAGTAGCATCTTATATAATAGAGCTTCAGTGATCCTACTTGATTCCCAGTTGGGCAGTACGTAGGAGTAAGTAATACCGCGTTGGCTGTCGGTATATCCATATATCTTAATGTGATCGCCTCTACCAGAGCTCACCTCCTTATCTATGTCCACGCCGGCAATCCTAAACATTGCTGAGATAGCTTTGGCTCCATCCGTGCCTATGAATATAGGTCTGCCATCACTTCTAGGGAGCACTAGTGGGCCAGGGTATATCCTCCTATTATAGTCGTCAACCAAGAAGAACTCGTAAGTGGCAACATACAATTTATCGGGGGGGATCATGAAGTACTTGATTAGTATCTGAGCCGCTGTAGCTTCATCGCTGGTCAGGGCCTTAGCTAGTAAGTGTATCTGACTGCCATTTAATGTCGATCCATCAGCAACCGACGCTCTCTCGCCAAGAACCGAGATCCAGTAACCGTAGTCCCACCAGGCAACGATTACGGCGTCCTTATCCGTGTTATTTCTAACCCAGTTAAGCATGTTTATCCATGATGGTGCGTTAATACCTAATTCAGTTCCAGCTGATATTATTGTTGGAACTACCGATCTGTATGCAGGCATCCATGTATAAACTCCCTGGAGGATTACGGCTACTACGTATAGTATCGTAATTATCGCCATGAACATCCTAGTAAACCAACTTAACTTACCTTTGATGCCCAAAATAACCGCCTTAGGCATAAAGATGGATCCTACTACATAGCCTGAGGTCATGGCAACAACTAGATTACTATACGAGAAGAAATATGCTATGTTCGCTGTAGCAAATATCGCTATAGCATTTAATGCAAACATGAATATTGATATCGGGTCCTTACGTATGAACCCTCTATAAAACATGTACGGTATACCTATGACTGAAATAATTAATGGCGTACCACCCCACGTAATGAATTCGGCAGGTTCGGCGCTTCTATACTGAGCTATCGTCCCAGTCAAAACGCCAGCCATGTGGCCAAGACCCATCGCTACTAACCCCTTACCACCTATACCGACGAAGCCTGTCAATAACATCGTAATACCTATTAAGCCAAACGCTACTAACATGATGAAGTACGTTAGCCTAGGATTACCTACAACTGGTATCTTCCTAGTCCTTACATATCTTGATGACGATATGCGATGTATTAAATATCCGCATAGGAGTACTAGGGTTCCTAACGGGATCATTATGCCGGCGTTATGTATTAGATAGTAAAAGCCATTATAATACGATGGGGTCAGAACGATAAATAAGGTTAGCGGGATGGCTTCGTAGATCCATAAGATAAGGTAATTCCTCATATCGCCCCTAATTAGTGGAACTAAAGTATATTGAATAAATAGTGCTGCTAACAATAAGTTGAACCCAGCCCAACTTAAGGCAGATATACCTAGCAGTATACCGCATATGATCGCTGAGTACTTTGAGCTATTTTTAATCGCTCTTACATGAAAATACGCGGAGATGAATATAAATGCCAAACCTAATCCGTATTTAACAGTAAATCCAGCTACCTGCCTATCTATAAACATTAATGAGGCGACTAGTGAGGATATAGCAGCTGATACAGGGTCGGTTAGCTCACGTATAGTGAGGTAAATGCCTATAACGCTGATTATATAGAATAGGATTGGGAGGTAAACAAGCCATTCGTAAAGCGAGATGCCAGGGTTCGCCAAATGCGCTAGATAATACGTAATTAAAGATATGTAAGGCAATGCTGGTAACTCAGTAGCAGGTATATCCCTCCCCCAGGGGTACCAAAATACCTTAGTGATGTTATTATCTGAGGTTAATGATGTATAGTATGTAAGACCATTTTCATATAATTGATTAGTTACCCAATAGTTTAAGAAGGGGTCCATTTCATAGAGCGTTGGCCCATATCCGTACTTCAATGCGTTGATTACTGGATAATACCTAAGGTAAGACCCTAGCGCTAATGACGCTAACAGCGCTACAATACAGAGTATTTCTAAAATCATGTTAGCTTTAGATTCGTTCGCAGTTAGCTTCAAGCCGTCATTACCTAGGAATTAGGTGAGTTGATGTTTTTAAATCTTAGCGAAAACGAACCAATTAAAACTTCTATTCTAGGTTTATTGATGAGTTCTGGCCGTTTGTCCCTACGCCTTCATTTCGATCATTTTTACGTCCGTCCATGATCAGGCGTAGGGACTTCCGCCTCGTCCAGGGGGCTCTGGTACCCGTCGAGCCAAACGGCGCTGGCTCCCATCGTCCCGCGGCTCTATGAACCGGAGCTTGTAGACCTCACGCTCCATTATCAACAATGAAACAGCCCTCTAGCTACGGGGGGAGGCTCTTAGATTATAATTAAGGGGATGTGATAGCTACATCAGCAGCACATGTATTCCCATCCAAGTTCATTAAAAGTAGATATTAGACATCAATACGGAAAGAAATTAATCGGTTTCAAGACGAATAGTCAATCTTGCAATTTAACATAAATATATAAAATCCTTAAAGATAGTTCTTAAGGAATGATGGTGATTAAAGGGGATGATACATGATCCTAGGATTCAGGTTATTGAAGTATTGAGGATCTTAAGGAAGGTATTTAAGTATAAGGAGCTTGAAGATCTAACAGGGCTTACTACGCCGACTTTATGGAGATACATCAATATGAAGGTCTTGCCTACTAGGGAGAGAGCAAGAGAGCTCTTAGATAAGTTAGTTAGCGGGGAGGTCATTAAGGAATTAATTTCTAGGAATATACTCATAGTTGACAATTCAATGGTTAACATAGCTAGCCTAATATATGACGTTAATCTATTGAAGATCTTCTCATTAGAAATTTATCGTGAATTCAGCAAATTAGACCCAACAGCAGTAATGACGGTGGAGGTCGACGGCATACCGTTGGCAGTAGTCGCATCCGACGTATTAGGGGCTAAGTTGGTGGTAGCTAAGCGGAGGTTGGATGTAGGGGTTTTTAAATACTATGAAGTAAGCTACGTGTCTATGGATCCGCCTTCAATAACCAATCTTTACATCCCGTCGCAGGCTTTAGAACCCGATGATAGGGTATTAATAGTTGATGACTTGCTAAGAAGTGGCAGGACTAGTCAGGCCCTCATTAAGTTAGTTAGAAAAGCCGGCGCCTCCATAGTAGGTCTCTACGCACTTGTAGCTATAGGGAGTAAGTGGCGTGATGCATTAAGGGGTGAGGTAGGTAAGATATACGTTAGCTACGTATTAAATGAGGTGAATGCTTAGTCGATGGATGATGCCGGTCAAAGCAGTATTACCGAATACGTTATTACGTCACTAGCTCTCGGACTCGTACTTGAGGCCCTAACCCCTAACAAGGTCTCAACAGTTAGCTACGTTAAGTCCATTAAGAATTTAAATATATATAAGTTCATTGCATCAACCTTCGTACTTTATAACGTATTTAAGTTGATATTAAATGATGCGTCCCCTGGGATGAGGTTTGGCTACTGGATTAAGGAAGGGGTTAAAGCATTAATCAACCATTCAGCTATAGGCACTAATACCTCCTTAGGGTATTTAATGCTCTCCATACCCATAGTCTATGCACTTAAGGATTACGAATTAACTCACGGAATAAATCCTTATAATTTAGCTGTAAGGGCATCAACTATTTTAGTATCTAGGGCATCTGATGAGGATGCCTCAGACTTTTACGAAGCGCTTCAATTAATTAATCCATCCTACGCTAACTCATACGCTGGCAGCGTTCCAGACCTACGCAACGTTATTAGTAGGGGCAGATATAGGTTGTCGGAGGTACTTATGGAATCTAGTTATTGGGATCTGATCGCATATGATATAACTCATAACTACGTATTGACCTTAGATGCTCATTACTTTATGCTGAGGAAATTAACTGAGGACTTCGACCTATTTAGGGCTGTAAATAAAACTCAATTATTTATTTTAAGCAGACTCGTAGACAGCGAGGTATTTAAGAGCGGCTCCGTTATTTCGGCATTAAACATTAGGGCTTACTGTAGCATAATTATAAAGCTTATTAATAATTATCATTATTTAGAGGATTGTTATCAATTAACGGGTAAATTAGATGCTGAGTTAAGGTCTAGGCACTTAAATACTGGAACGGTGGCTGATATATTAGCTCTAGCTACATCCTTCACGCTTATATCACTACCTGGTCTTAATACTAGTGCTGAAAACCCTCTTGTAGCGGTTTAAGATGATTATCGCATATGTTGTTGACGTACATGGAAATGAGGCTTACATCAAGAAATTAGTTGGCATTCTTAATAACTTAAATATAGATTTAGCCGTCTTCGGTGGGGACCTCTCATTCAGCCTAGGTTTACTAGATGGTGTGGGAATTAAGTACGTCATTGTGCCTGGCGAATGTGATGACATATACTTAACTAAACATGCAAGGACTCTAGGAGTTCTGTATGATGGGAAAGTAATGAACATAGATGGACTTAAAATAGGTTTTGTAGGAGCTTTAGGAGCTCATCAATCGATACGTAGATTAGCTGGTAGATGTAGCGATGGTTTGGATTTGCTCATTACGCATATGCCACCTAAGGGCTGCCTCGATATAATTCTTGGTAAGTATCATGGAGGATTAATCGAATTGCTCGACCTTATAAGAAAGTGTAGGATAAAGTACGTATTGACAGGCCACTACCATGATAATGTAGGTGTCTGCAGGCTTGATTCCTCGCTTGTTATAAATCCCGGACCAATGATGTTGGGTAGGTACTTAATAGTATACTATTATAGCGGGACTTTAAGTTACGAATTTCGGTCAATAAACTCATAGCTCCTTCACCTCAAATATATCCCCACCCCAAATGTCCCTTACTATAGACGACTGGAACTCTAGACCCCCGTTAGACATTATTTTGAAGTATCCATCTACAGGCCTTTCGGAATCTATCTTAATAAATGCCATTCCATAATCGTCAGCAACTGCCCTTCCTAATAATCTATTGTTCCATAACTCGATCATGCTGCCAGGCCTTAAACCCTTAATAGTAATTACTTCACCGCGTCTTGTATAGAGGTTATCACTCGGTAAGGTAGTTACCAGCCCCTTAGGGGTAACCCAGCCTAGCTTAACTAATCCGAATGGTCCTACGTTGTAGTAATTTACCTTCAATTTATGCGAGCCTCTACTTAGGAATAACGGCTTAGAGTAGTAAAGTGTTGGAGGTTGCTCTTTCCATCCGCTAATTACCTCCTCATCATCTAACTGTAGTACACAGCCATCATCGCACTCCATGAAGAATACATAATAACCCTCCTCATCAACTCGTAAATAACCTTCCCACTTAACCATGAAATCCATTACATCTAAATTATTAAACGGCGACTCAAACCATATGAAATCTATGAGCGGGTCTACTCTAATCATTAACGGTTCATTGCTTACAATTAAATTATCAACGTCTTTAATTAAGTAATAATGTCCCAGCAAGCCTTGAGTAAAGCCTGACTGAAGTCTAATCACTAAATACTTCATAATCATCCTGAGGTAAATATCATGATGTAGTATGTATTTAAAGGTTTCCCCAATTAGGAGTTATTAATGATAAGCAACGTGCAGGTTTAAATTCGTTAATTACTCTGCAAAGCTCACAATATGTGGTGAATGCTAGCATAAACTATATAAATAATATCATTGACCAAATAGTGACTTGGGATTAGATGAATGAGATAACGTTAATTGCAAGCATTACACCCAAGAATTCAAGAAAAATAATTAAGAAGCTTAATAAGGTAAAGAAATATATTGAAGAGGATCATAATGTTAGGCTTAATCTAATAATTACTAATGGAAGTAACATGGATGTGATCTTCATCGATGATGAGGTGATTTATATTGATGAAAGGACTAAGGCGTCGGATATAGTGGATAAAATCATAGAGAGGTTAGTAGACAGCAAGTCATGGCTGTTTAATGATAAGGTAGCCGCAGGCATAATAAATAACTTATGAAGTTGCTTAATCAAGGTAATACTGCTTATAAATACTACTTAAATCGGCATTTATTAGTAGCTCTTAAATAATCACTCTTAGTATATTATTAAAGGAAGTTGATTCTATGGGTATTAGCGAGGCCATAGTGCTTGACTCAATATACAAGTATGGGGAGAAGGCATACGTGCTTCTAAAGGTAGCTTATGAAATATATCAATCTAATTTACTAATGAATAGGAAAGTGCCTGGAGACTTCGATTATAAGTCATTAACTAACAAATTAAGGGAGAGGGGGATAAGCTATAACCCTAATCAATTACTTAGGATTCTTGAGAGGGAGTTTGGCGTAATTGAAACGACCTATAGATCAGCGAATCAGAGATGGTGGAGGTTTAAAGACCCATCAGCTGTTTCTAAAGCATTAAGTGTATATGAGGGTAGGGATGTTGAGGACGAATGTGATGATCCTGAGGTTTTATTGCTTAAAATTCAAGTAGATATCGTTGATATAGATAAGTTAATCGATGAGTTGATTGAACTAACATCCAAGGAGCGATTAACTTTAATCGATAAGGAGAGAATTAAGAACTTAATATTTAATGATGCGCAATTAATAGTTAAGTTATTTAAAGAGACTCAGAAGTACGGTGAAGAGTTTAGGGAGTTCAACGGCAAAGCTAGTTTATTCATTAAGTACTTAACCGTAGCTGTAAAGAAGCTTAAGGGGGTCAACTTAGATGTTATCGCTACTCAGAAGCCCGTCGATCTGGAATCAACGCTTAAGTAGGTGATTAACTTTAAGCTCCTAGATAGTTCAGTAAGTCTATTAAGTATGTACCTAATAGATTCCTTTAAAACCTCCTCATTATTGTATGAGGCTAGTATTTCTCTTATCTTCTCTAAACTATAGTTGCTTCTTAAGTCTTTGACCTCGTTTATCAACTTCGGCATAGCCCTAACTATATTATCAACTATAGATATAGAGGCTGCCCTAGAAGTCCTTGATAGGGGATTTAAATCCACGGCAATTACGGTCTTACCGAGCCTCCTAAGAGCCTCAGTTCGGTCGCCATCCTCTAGAGGAACTAGAACTACATCAGCTAAGTATATACCCCTAGCACTAACCATTCGCCTCTCACTGAAAACCTCGGGTATAGCGATCAGCTCATCATCGACTCCTAGTACCTCCTTAGCTCCGTAGGATCTCAACGTCTCGGCTATTAGTATCTGCCTCTCACGCGTCCTATGAAATAGATTAACCTCTAACTTAGCATTTACTAGCTTAGCTAGCTCTACTATCTCCTTGGGTACTAATGCGGCAGCATTACCATTAACTGAGATAACTGGATGCTTAGCTGTTATCAAGGCTGCTGCAGCAGCCCTAATAGCCTTTAATGCTGGTGGGATGGTCGCCTCACCTATCAAGTAATCAAAGCACTCTCCCCTTCCATGAGCTATAAGTCCCTCAGGAACTACGAGGCCCTTTCTAAAACCATCTACTATTTTCTCTCTGATAAGTAATGAATGGTACCTAGGGTGCTTAGGTGATAGCTCAACCATATCACATCATCAGCGAACCATGTCTGGCTATATTAAAAATCTTAACTGAGTTAAAATACTTAATTAACGAGTTAAATACGTCGGCAACGCAACTATCCTCACATATAATGCATAGCAACTTTTTTTTGACGAAGTAACCTAGTACGCAGCCATTAGATAAGTACTTTAATAATTTAGACCTTAACAATTCATCTAATTCCTTGTCAAGCATGCCTACATTAACGCTAAATTCGTAGGCTAGCTGGGCGAAGGATTCGATGCTGGGAGCTTCAATGAATTTTCTGTAGATGGTAATGCCTACCTCATTTATTCTATCCCTATATCTCTTGAACATATCGGTAGTTGTTAGCTTACCTAGCGGTATAGTAATTACCCTTAAGGAATTACTTAATGGAATAACGTCTATAGAGCCTATCCCGGGAGGACCAGCTGAAGTCCTAATAACTAGCCCTCCTCCATACACCTCAGCGATTACATCACCGTATCCAGTTTCATTAAGCACCTCAGCTATATGGGCTAAGGATGCTACTTTATTCCATGTAGTTGACTTGGAGTTATTAAATATGTTTATAGCTAGGTAAGCTAGTGTTAAAGCAGCGCTTAAGCCATATCCTTCGCCTAATGATGCCTTAGATTTAACGTATGCTGTTAAGTGCCTACTAAATCCACCTAATTTATGCGCTAATTTAACTGTGGGGAATTCGACGCACTCGTCATTTATGACCACCTTACACTCACTGCTCCATGGTTCGGCAATTATTGGAGGATCTAACGTTAGACCAGCCCCTAAGGAACCAGTAAATAATGGATGATAGGACTTAACCACATACCAGAACCCGGTCACATGTAGCGGTATCAGGACCCTCATTTAAACCTCCTTAAATAGTCCCTAACTATGTCAAGTAGCTCCCTAGCTATTAATTCCTTACGCGTTTTTCGTACATGTCTTTCTAGACCATCATCGGATAATATTAATACTTCATCATAGTCGCTATCAAATCCGATATCACTTCGTGATACATCATTAGCAACAATTATATTAAAGCCTCTTTCATACAGCTTTCTTAACGCCTTATTCCTAAGGAGCGTTAAATCGCTATTAACGGTCTCGGCCGCGAAACCAACTAATAAACCCTTAAAATGCTTTCTGACCTCTATGGCGATCTTGGGAGTAGCTTCTAGTTCCACCCTTAATGATTGAATTGCTGAGTCAACCTTTAAGTTACTTACATTCCTGAATCTAAAGTCCGAGGGAGCTCCAGCCAGAATTACCGCGTCATAGCTCTGAGCAGTTACCTCCTTAACTACAGCATTAAGCATGTCCTCAGTAGTAACTACTTGAATAGATCTTAAGTAGTTAGGTATTAAAGCCTTGTTTATGGGTCCGTGAATTAGCGTTACCTCAGCCCCTCTGAAGTATGCCTCCTTAGCTAATGCGATACCCATCTTGCCTGAACTAGGATTTGAAAGAAATCTCACTGGATCTAAGAACTCCCTAGTAGGTCCTGCAGTAATTAATATCTTCGATCCCCCTAGATCCTTGCCACGTAATACACTTACCTCGGTAGCTAGTGCGATGTCCTCTATATTAGGGAATTTAGCTGTTTTACCATCAACTATTGGGTCAACAAAAACTACTCCATAGGATTTAAGCTTATTTATTGCTTCCCTAATCTGCGGCGCATCATACATAGCTAAATGCATAGCCGGCACCATTATAACCGGCTTCTTAAGCCCCATGAAATTAAGTGCTGTTAGCGTGACTGGAGTGTCACATACCCCTAAAACGACCTTTGCTATAGTATTAGCTGTAGCAGGAGCGATTACCATGGCGTCACACTCCCTGCTTAAAGCCACATGGCCGACCTCGCCTTTGAATTCGATGTAAACCTCCTTACCTGTCGCCCATTTAAATAATTCAGGGCTAACTAAGTTAGCTGCCTCTATAGACATAACTGTATATACTTCGGCAGACCTACGGAGCAATTCTCTGGCTAGATCGATAGCTTTATACACAGCCACACTACCTGTAACGCCAAGTACTATCTTCTTACCGCTTAACGCATTAGATGTCATGCCTAGGATTTCACGGCTTGGATGGTACTCAAGCGTTTATGACCCTATTCTTAATCTTTAATTAATTTTTAAAAATATTATAGTAATTTGATTATGTATGTGATTATTATGGGCATGAATGATATAGCGATAAGGGAGGTTAGGAAGGAGGAGTTGAAGGATGTTATTGAAATTAACCTACTATGCCTACCAGAGCACTACCCATACGATTTCTGGTTAGATCACTTAAATGCCTGGGGTAAGGCATTCCTCGTTGCTGAGATAAATGGTAAGGTAGTTGGCTATGTGATGTGTAGAGTTGAGACTGGGTTAGGCTTCATAAACAGAAAGTTATTAAAGTTGGGTCACGTAGTCAGTATAGCTGTTCTCCCGGATTATCGAAGGAGGGGCATAGGCATGAAGCTAATGTTAGAATCCATGGATAGGCTTAAGAATCACTATGGGGTTGAGGAAGTATATCTTGAGGTTAGAGTTAGTAATACGCCAGCCATAAGACTTTATGAGGGGTTAGGATTTAAGAAAATCAAAGTATTAAGGCATTATTACTTAGATGGGGAAGATGCCTACTTGATGGCTAGAGGATTATAGTAATATATCATGAGCTAGATTCCATAGTGGTCCATGCTGGTTTCGTCACTCTCCATCTAATTCGCTAGGTTCGTAGTAGTATCTTTATCGAATCTTGATTTAGAAAATACGGATTCTGCTATACCGGCACGCTCTAATAGCCTAAAAGGATTAAGTATCTCGACGTCAAGCAATATGATAAGTCATTAAAAGCGAAGCAACTTCGTAGAGAGTATCAACTTCAGTAATTTATGTCACCAAATTTATATATAGTGTAGTTGCTAATTGCTGATGCTTCATAAACATTTAAATTTTTATATTGAAATAGTATATTATTTTAATTGGTGGGAATGTGTCAAGTAAATCGAAGAACGACTTAAAGGTGATATACGAGGACGACGACGTTATAGTTATGCAGGCACCTGATGATAAGAGTCTAGAGAATTTAGTCCTGAGTATAATTAACAGAAAGGGAAGGCCAGTTTCTTGGAAGGAGCTAAGGAGGGAGTTAAGTGGCTTAGCTGGCGAAGATAGATTAAGGAAGGTGCTAATAAGCTTAATCGAGAGGGATGTAGTTGTCGAGATGATTGATGGTAGCTTCGGAATCAAGGGAATGGAGACTAATTACATACCATTAAGGATTAAGAAGAGAGTAAGGCCCTTAGTACCATCAAAGTTTAGAGCTCGCTGGGGCCCCCTAATAAGTAGTAAGGGAAGTATAGCAGCCGCGATACAAGCACTTAAGGCTTCTAAAGAAGGAAAGAAGCACGAAGTTGGACTCACATAGATAACGCGCTTTTAAGTTGGGAGCTGATTAATGTGTGAGAAATCAAAGGTAGTTATTAAGGATAGGATTGCCTACTTAGTTACCGAGCGCGGGTCAACAGCCTTCATACCTATCGAGAAATTATGTGAGGTTGCTAGGAGATTTAATCTATGTATAGAAAATTTTAAATGCAGTTGAAAGCGGAAAATGAGCTCCATATTATGGTTAGTACTGAAGAATTTGTAAGTGCGCTCAGACTTTACGAGCTGCTTCTGAGGCGTTGATGCTTTAAATGACTTATTATTTAGGAACCGTCACAGTGATTAAATAAAGATATAACGAAGATCGCGGTGGACGTGGAATGCTTAAGTATTAAGTTCTCTGACAAGTGTTTATGTGATACGATTTCAGTCTCTACAACTGCATTTGATGTATAGTAATGCTTTAAGCCCTTAGCCCATCGCCAACTACATATTGATATACGTACTAAGCATCAAGAGCGCGTCGTCTTCTAGGTTGGGCGATTCACTTATGATTACTCCTGATACATTAAAGTCCTTAATGGCCTTAACCATGTCAACATAATTAAATGTAGATTCACTTAGATTCAGATGCCTTATTTCACCTTTTTCACCGTATTCTATTCCCGACGCATGTATATGCATATTCCTAAGTGCGTCACTCCCTAAACGTTTTTCAACGCGTTCTAAAACCTTACTAAATTTATCATATGAGTTGATCTCACCCCTACTCCTAGCATATAAGTGAGCGAAGTCGATACATGGTAATGTGTAATCAAGTCCCGATACAACTTCAACGACCTCCTCCAGAGATCCGAACTCAGCTAGACCCCCCATGGTCTCGGGTCTCACCCAGATCTTTATGCCATTATCTACCAGGTAATTAACTATTCTCTTTAAGGCATTCCTTACCCTGACTAGGCATTCCTCACCGCTTAAAGACCCGTAATAACCTGGATGGAATACTACTGACCACGCACCAGCCTTAAATCCTACCTCAGCGGATTCTATTATTCTTCTAATCGATGCTTCAACCTTAGATTCCTCGTTGGACATTAAATTAATGTAATACGGGGCGTGTGCTGTTAATAAGACATTTAACTCATTTGCAATCCTTCTGGCCTCAGATGCCATGGACTCACTTAACTTAACACCTCTAACAAATTCTAATTCCATCGCATTAAGACCTAATTCTTTAATTCTCTTAATACCATTAATGGTTGATGGCTTAGGTGTGCTATTAGGGATCCCAGCAGTGCCAAAATACAGCTTATCTGGTTTGAACATGTTACTCATCACTTACATTTGATTAGTTTGGCGGGGGGCATTGGTAGCGGGGGGTGGACTTTCACGGGATAACCAAGGGCTTGGTTATCCCGCTTTGAACCACCGACCTCGGGATGGACCCACCGGGGTGTGTCCCCGAGTAGCCTACGACTCATATGAGCTTCGCGGGCGGGTATTTCCCATACCTCCCGCGGGCTCCCTGGCTACCCCACCCCGCTGCTTTGGCCCCCCAGATCTTAGTTAATAGCGTGACTTATAAAGTTTTTATCTATGATCGTAGTCAATTACAGCTCATTCGCTAGGATTGAGGTTGATTTAGGAGTCGTCTGCTATAGGTGTTTAAAAGTTTAATAGGAGGTAATAACATGATGTATTAGGTGATGATGTTGGCTTTCGGGCCACCAGCAATGGGTTACGATAGGGCCATAACGGTGTTCTCGCCGGATGGTAAATTATATCAGGTTGAATACGCTGCTGAAAACGTTAGGAAGGGGTGGACAACCATAGGTATAAGGTCTTCTAATGGTGGCATCATCTTAGCTGAGAAGAAGAAGGTAACTCCATTAATAGATTTAAAATCCATTGAGAAGATATTTTTAATAGATACACATATAGGCGCTAGCTTCGCTGGGCTAGCAGCGGACGGGAGGATCCTTATAGATTATGCTAGGAGGTTAGCGTTTAACCACAGGTTTATATATGATGAACCAATAGACGTAGAGTTATTGGTTAGAGGCGTCTGTGATATTAAGCAACTATATACGCAACATGCTGGCGTAAGACCATTCGGCGTATCATTATTATTCTTAGGTGTTGATAGGAGGGGGGTTAACCTCTTCAAGACTGAGACTAATGGATACTACTTTAGTTACCTCGCTATAGCTATGGGGGCCGGCGAGCAGCAGGTAATGGAGTACCTTGAGAAGAATCATAGGGAAGGACTTAGTATTAAGGAGACGATTATCCTTGGATTAAAGGCATTAAGAAGCGCATCTGAAGGTCCTCTAGCTCCAGAACTTGTTGAGTTAGGTTATATTACTTTAGATGAGAAGTTATTTAGGAAGGTTAACATTGAGGAAGTCGCTAATCTCATTGTCGAAGCTGGTGTAAATAAATGAGTTCTAGAGAGTATGTAGTAGCTAGATATGAGGTTAAGGGCCATCATTTCGAGATCCTAGTAAAACCTGATCTAGCTTTAAAATTCAAGGAAGGAGATAAAAAAATCGATGTTAATGATTTCTTGGTTAGTAACTTCGTATATAAGGATGTCAGGAAGGGCTTGAAGGCATCGCCCGAGGAACTTAGGAAGGTCTTCGGAACTGATGATGTAAAGGCTATTTCAGCTGAAATAGTAAAGAAGGGTGAGTTGCAATTAACTACGGAGCAGAGGAGGGCTTTATTAGAGGCTAAAAGACGCCAGATAATTACGTATATAGCTAAGTCGGCTATTGATCCGAGGACTAAGACGCCAATACCTTCGCAGAGAATTGAAAGAGCTATGGAGGAAGCTAAGGTAAGTGTAGACCTCTATAAAGGTGTTGAGGAGCAAGCATTGAATATAGTTAAGGAGATAGCTAAATACTTACCGATCAAGATAGCAAGGGCATTAATAACGGTTAAAGTATCCCCAGAATACTCTAAGAAAATATATAATGACATTAGAAAACTAGGGGAAGTTAAGAATCAGCAGTGGTTAGGGGATGGAGGGTTAATTATTGAGTTGGAGATACCGGCCGGGATGCAGGGTGAGGTCCTAGATAAAATTAACTCGTTAACTAGGGGGATGGCTGAGGTAAACATTAAGGTGGTGTAAGTGAGTTTCACATTATTCATCCAAAATAGAGAGATAGTTACTCCAGGTCAGCTACTTGGTGAGGGTAAGTTAACTGTAGCAACACCTGTAACTATATATTCCATTGACGGTAAGTTCTTCTCAGCCGTTGTAGGTTTGGTCAATATTGAGAATGAGAAGATCTCAGTAATCCCGTTAGAGGGTTATTACTACCCTAAGGTGGGTGATGTAGTAATTGGCGTAATTTCATCTATTGGCATAACTTCTTGGGAGGTAGATATAAGGGCTCCATACCCTGCATTACTATATGCTTCAGACTTCTTAAACAGGCCTTTAAACCCTGGCCGGGATATGATATCAGATTACCTAAATATAGGTGATGTAGTTCTGGCTAAGGTCGAGGTTGTAGGGAGGGGTAGGGCCCCTATATTAACTACTAAGGGCAAGGGCTTCGGCAAGGTAAGCAAGGGCTACTTGATTGAAATTAATCCGGCTAAGGTGCCTAGGGTTATTGGTAAGAAAGGATCTATGCTTCAACTACTTATAGCCGAATGTAAATGTGAAATCACGGTTACTCAGAATGGGAGGATCTTAGTTGATAATTGTCCTAATAAGGATTTAGAGGAAATAGTTATTTTAGCTATAAGAAAAATAGAGAGGGAGGCACATATACCAGGCTTAACGGATAGGGTAAAGGAATTTATTATTAAGGAGAAAGTTAGGAGAGGTTTACTCTCATGAGTAAAGGTAAAGTGAAGCTCATTGACAACGGATTAAGACATGATGGGAGGAAATTAGATGAATTAAGGACTATTAAGATGGAGGTAGGCATACTTAAAAGCGCTAATGGGTCAGCATTAGTCGAGTACGGTAAGACTAAAGTTATAGCTGCCGTTTACGGTCCTAGAGAACCTCAAATGAAGTTTATGGCATTACCTAATAGAGCTACTATTAGATGTAGGTACCATATGGCATCCTTTTCAACACACGAACGTAAGAGTCCAGCACCCACTAGGAGGGAAATAGAACTATCTAAGGTTATCAGAGAGGCATTGGAGCCGGTAATACTTTCAGAGCTGTATCCACGCACATCTATAGATATATTCATTGAAGTAATAAACGCCGATGGCGGTACTAGGACTGCGAGTATTACAGCTGCCTCATTAGCTCTTGCTGATGCGGGCATACCGATGAAGGATTTAGTTGCTAGCGTTGCTGTGGGTAAGGTGGATGGTTACTTGGTATTAGATATAGATGAAATCGAAGACATGTATGGATCAGCTGATATGCCTGTAGCTATGGCTCCTGCGTTAGGGCGTATAACTCTACTTCAGCTTAACGGAGTACTGACATCCGAGGAATTCATTCAAGCACTCAACTTAGCTAAGGCAGGTATTAAACAAATTTACGAAATTCAGAAGGAAACGCTTAAGAGGAAGTACTTAACAGTTAAGGTTGAGGACTGAAGGTATGTCGTTTACGCCGACAACTGAATACCTGGTACCTAAACTAAAGCTTGAGACGCTACTAGCTATATTAGGTAGGGGGGTAAGATTAAATGGTAGGAGATTAGATGAGTATAGACCTATAAGCATTATAACCGATTATATACCTAATGCCGATGGCTCGGCCCTAGTTAAGTTAGGCAACACTCAGGTATTAGTAGGCATTAAGTTAGAGGTTGGAACACCATATCCTGACACCCCTAATGATGGAAACTTAATAATTAATGCCGAATTCATGCCCACAGCATCACCTATATTCGAACCAGGCCCTCCCGATGAGAACGCTATAGAGCTAGCTAGGGTGATTGATAGGGGTATTAGAGAGTCCAGGGCTGTTGATTTAAGTAAGTTGGCATTGATTCCCGGCAAGAGGGTTTGGAATCTGTGGGTTGATATATATGTATTGGATCATGACGGGAACTTAATAGATGCGTCATCGATGGGGGTTCTAGCCGCACTATCAACCACTAAGGTACCTAAAGCGGAAATTAAGGAAAATAATGAAGTAGTTATAGATAAAACCGTTAGGACGTCACAGCTGAGCATTAATAAGTATGTTACAACCGTCACTGTGGCTAAGATAGGTGAGCACCTATTAGTGGATCCCGACTTAGAAGAGGAGAGCTTAATGGACGCTAAGTTAATCGTCTCAGTCACCGACGACGGTTTAATAGCTGGCCTTCAGAAGTCAGGTCCCGGCTACTTTACCGAGGAGGAGTTGATGAAGGCGATCAGCATAGGTTTAAATAAGGGGAAGGAATTAATAGATATCATAAAGGGGTCAGTACAAGCTTCTCCACAGGTCGTTTAACATAATTGATCCCCTCGCCTTAAAGGGCAAACTTTAAGTTGTAATAAGAGCTAAACGCCAAAGAATATGAAGGCCTATGAACGGCCATTTATTACTGAGAAAAGATATTTTACGACCGAAAGCCCCATCATTTATGGCGAAATGAAGTCTGTTTCCTATTTAGAGATAAACTTGAATGCTTTCGCTCGCATACGAATGCTTGGTGAGAGGAGAAGCTATGCAAGCGCATCTCTGTGACCCGCCATGCGGTGAGGGATCCTCAGATGGGAGCTCCATGGCGTTTGGCTCGAGGGGATCCCATGAAGTGCGGGCGAAGCTAGTGACCCTGTACCGAGGGCCAACCCCGCTCACGGGGTTAAAAGTAATTAAAAATTAGAAGTACCGTGAGAGGAGAAACGCTTGTGAGCTCTGCTACCTATTTCTGTTTGATGATAAGTGCTGACAGTACCTAATGACGGTTGCCTTAATATGAAGCTAGTTCATGGATTAACAAATATTTATAAACCCATTACTACTATGTTGGTTAGGTGATGTTTACGGGAAGGACTAAGGTTGTAGGGATTGCCGGTAGGTTTGGTCCACGTTATGGATCATCGTTAAGGGCTAAATGGAAGGATGTAGTAGTTAGAAGATATCAGGCATATGAATGCCCGCTTTGCGGTTTTAAGGTACGTATGGAGAGGATTTCAACGGGAATATGGCGTTGTCCTAAGTGTAGTAGAATTTATGCTGGAGGGGCTTACCAGCCGTTAACTACATAAAGTTTATATGATGTTTAGAGAGAGTAATGCCTGTAATAATAACCACTTCTAGGGACCCGTCAAGGAGGACTAGGAGCTTAGTTAAGGATTTAGCTTTAGTGATACCTAAATCAATTAAGGTTAATAGAGGTAAGGCAACTTTAGAAGATTTAAGGGCATTAATGCTGAGTTACAGATTAAATGGCATAATAATAGTATATGAGAGGAAGGGGAATCCATCAGCGCTTCTTTACTACGTGGATAAAGGAAACGAGCTCAAGAGAAGATTCCTAGTTAAGCTCAGATCACTAAGGTTACGGCGGGAAGTTACTGGCTCGCAAAGACCGATTAATGTTTCATGTTTAATTATAGACTGTAACACGGCATTAACTGAGCTGCTGGAGGCGTTTACTGAGATGTTCGATGCAACGTGCTACGGAAGCAGCGGATTATCAAACTCGTTGGAGTGTATTAAAGTAGAAGTTAATCCAGACGTGGACGGGCAATGTATTAATGTAAGGTTTATATGCCTGGGTAGCAATAGGATATGCGGTCCTCAATTAACTATCGAGAAGGTCATCAAATATGAGGTGTAGGACCTTAATTAAGGTATACGACGTTAGTGGCTTAACATTAGAGACTATATATAGATCGCTAAAGCCTGAAGAGGAGCTAAAGGCTAAGTCGATTAGGATGAAGGTTATTAAATCAAGTAATTCACTAATCATATCCATTGATGCTAAAGACCTAAACTCAGTAAGGGCCGTGGTTAATTCAACTTTAAGAATGATGAAGCTAGTTAATGACGCAATTAATTTTCTAACCCCCTCCCCGCCCTAAAGGGCGGGGCTTTCAGTTATAAAAATATTATGTTTTATTTCATCTTATAACTTCTACTTTGAGATGATGAATCTCGCGTCAGCTATCTTAGCGCCTTTTCCCTCTTCATACACTATTACCGGGTTTAAGTCGACTTCCTTAATCTCAGGGATTTCGACCATTATTTTAGATAGCTTAACAATGATATCTGCTAAGGCTTTTACATCTCTCGCTGGGCTACCTCTGAAACCTGCTAATATCTTACTGCTCCTAACTTCCTTAATCATCTCTAAGGCTTCCTCATACTCGACTGGAGCTATCCTGAAGCTAACATCTCTTAATACTTCGACAAACACCCCTCCTAGACCGAAAACCATAACTGGGCCGAAAATGGGGTCCCTAGTAGATCCTATGATAGTTTCTAAACCACTAGGTAGCATTTCCTGCACTAGTATGCCGTAAATCTCAGCTGTAGGTATGTGGTTCTTAACGCTATTTAATATTTTATTAAATCCCTCACGCACCTCTTCGGGGGACCTTATGTTCAGCAATACACCTCCAACGTCAGATTTATGTATAACTTGGGGGCTCAATACCTTTAATACGACTGGATAACCTATTGAGTCAGCTATTGAAATAGCGTCCTCAACACTCTTAGCAACGGCTGTCTTAGGCGTTGGGAAGCCACATATCTCTAGTAGCTTAAATGCTTCGTGGTCATATAATCTATTCCTACCTTCCTTTAATACGCCCTCAATTATGCTTCTTGGAGTTAAGGACATTAACCAACCCAATTAAGGTATGAGGTTAGGAATTTAAATCTTATCAAACACGTATGGCATTTAAGAACCTTAAGTTTATATAAGCTCTATTTGATGAGTAAAATGTATAATAGGTGATATGTATGTCGGTCACTGAGAAGTTGCCTCCGGAAATCCAGCAAGCATTAGTGAGGTATCAACAGCTTCAGAATCAGCTAGGTCAGGTAATTACTGAAAAGAACTTAATAATTTCAGAGCTATCTGAAATCAACAGGGCTTTAGAGGCACTCAATAGCATAGAGCCTGATGGCGTGGTATTTAAGAACGTAGGTCATGTAATGGTTAAGGTAAAGAGGGATGATGCCATTAAGGAATTAAATGACAGGAAGGAGATCCTCGAATTAAGGCTTAAGAGCATAGAAAAGCAGGAGCAGCTACTTAGGGGCCAATTAAGTGAGGTTCAGAATAAGGTTAATGAGTACCTATCTAGGATTTACGGTAAGCAGGCTAAGGCATGATGAGGAAGCATCGCCGCGAGCACGTCATCCATCTCGGGTTAAACCTTAACGAGCTTAATTATTCGGTGGTAGAGGATATCGCGATTAAGGCCTCCAACTTAATGGAAGCTATGCTTAGAGAAAGATTACCAACCAGAAGGGCCATCGACTTCAATACTGCAGTATATTTTGAAAAATCGTCGAATACGCTAAAGTTCAAGGTCATGGTGGAGTTAAGGTCATCAACGCCTTTAAACTCCGGGTATAAAGGCATTATAGATGGCGTAATTGATGAGGTGTTCAACTTTATAGAGCGTTCATTGGTTAAAGTCGGCTCTAACCATGTATAACCTAAGCGACTTTCTTAGATTAGTTACAAATAATAACATATATTGTATAGTGACCCATAGGAATGCTGACTTAGATGCTATTGCCTCGGCCTTGGTTCTTAGCGAGGTAATTCGCAGAATAAGTAATTCTAAGTCATGCATCTTATTACCGGAGGGGATGGATAGTACGTCTAAGCACTTTTTAGAGTCTTTAAACATCGACGTTACCTTTAATCGGTGCAGCGATGATGTTAAATGCGATCACTATATATTAGTTGATATTGCATCTAAAGAGCAACTAGGGGGATACAGCAACTCAATTAATCGATACATATTGGTGGATCATCATGAGGTTAATTCTTTAGTTAATTACGCATTAGCATCCATTTATGACCCTACGAGGAAGGCGACGTCTGAAATTGTAGCTCAGATATTATTAGATCTTAATGTAAATATTAGCAGTAAATACATAACCTTATTGATTGGAGGTATACTATATGATAGCAGGTTTTTAATGTTAGCTGATGAAGTAACCTTTGATATAATGTCTAAGCTAATTAGGTTGAGGGGGGATTACCTAGCGGCTAGGAATCTACTAAGTAAAAGGAATTCCATGACATACTCAGAGAAAATTGCACGTTTAAAGGGTATGTCGCGGCTAGGGATTTACAAGGCCGGTGAATACGTAGTAGCAATAACATGTATCGGCGCTTTTGAAGGTAACTTACTAAGGGTTTTAATAGAGAATGGAGCTGATTTAGGTATAGCTATTGCATGTAGGGATGATGGATTCAGAGTCACGATAAGGGCTAGCGAATTATTGACCAGGAATTTATGTAGACCCGTAGGCGGCGAGTTAGCCCAGTATCTTGCCAGCAAGTTAGGTGGTTCTGGCGGGGGACATTCACTAGCTGGCGGCGCATATGTTTACTGTAAATCAATTAATGAAGTATTTAAAGCAATAATGGAGTACATTAATAATTTAGTAGGAGATTTTACTGTAGTAGATAATGGTAGATGGATGCTGGAGTGTAGATCATAATGGTTAAAGTATATGTTGATGAAAGGGAGAAGGCCTCAGGAATACCTGATATCTTATCCGGATTAGGTTTGACCGTTATTTACAAGATGCTCGACGTAGGCGACTACATAGTTAATGAGTTCGTGGTGATTGAGCGTAAGAGGCTCGACGATCTCGTTCATTCGGTATTTGATGGTAGGTTCTTCGATCAGGTTTCACGGCTAATCGAATACGCCGAGAAGCCGGTTCTAATAGTTGAAGGAAATTTAAACGATGTCAGATTATTAACCAGTAAATGGAAAGCGATTGAAGCAGCATTGCTGACCGCTATCATCAGATATGATTTAGCGACTTACTACACTAATGACTATAGGCATACAGCTGAGGTTATAAAGTATATTGCTGAAAAATTAAGTACTGAGGACTTAGGTAGGGGGATCAGTTATAATAAGGTTGCTAAGCCGAAACGCGATGATACACGGGAATGGCAGTTATTTATAGTCCAGTCATTACCTGGTATAGGCCCTAAATTAGCTCACAAACTACTTAGTAAGTTCGGTAGCGTTAGAGGGGTATTTAATGCATCATATAGCGAATTAATTAGAGTTGAGGGAATTAGCGAGGATAAAGCTAATAAGATCATAAAGATAATTACCTCATCATATGGTAAAGGCGTTAAAGGGTCTGAAGACCTCACTAAATACGTTAATAAAGATCAATTACTTAAGTAATATAAGGGCATATCATGGTTAACCTAATATATGATGAGAGGTTCCTAAAGCATTATAGTGAGCTATATTCCCATCCGGAGTCGCCTTCTAGGTTAACTATGGCTTTAAACGCGTTGAAGTCCTATGGTGCTCTGGATAAGGTTGCCGTAGTTAATAGGGTTGAGGAATTAAATTATGAGCTACCGTACGAGGTACATGATAAGGATTATGTGGAATTAATTAGAACATTATCGGCTAAGGGATTTAACTACGTCGACAGCGATACATACGTCAATAGCCATACTTTTGAAGTAGCTATACTAGCACTTTCAGCATCTATCTTGGCCCATAAATTATGTATATCCACTGGTAGGCCGTCCTACGTAATTGCGAGACCTCCAGGGCATCACGCTGGCATTAGGGGAAGGGCTTTAGGTGCACCTACATTGGGCTTCTGTATATTTAATAATATAGCTGTGTTGGCAAAACGGTTACTTAAGGAGGGATTTAAAAACATTGTGATAATCGATATTGATGCGCACCATGGTAATGGAACTCAGGAGATATTTATAAGTGAGCCTAAGGTTATACATATTGATATACATCAACAAGGCATATACCCGGGTACTGGGGAGCTATATGAGGTAGGGATTGGTGATGGGGAGGGAAGTAAAATAAATATACCTTTACCGGCCGGAAGCGGGGATGACATCTATAAAGAGGTGTTCAATGAAGTCATAGAGCCTCTAATTAACGAGGTGGAACCTGAGTACATACTTATATCGGCTGGTTATGATGCTCACTACTCAGATCCGCTTACTGATTTAAGAGCTACAGCTATGACGTATTACTACTACTTTAGAAAGCTGAATGAGCTGGCGGGGACGCTCTGCAGTGGTAGGTTGGTAGCTATTTTGGAAGGAGGGTACGGCGAAGGTCTCTCCAAGGGGATACTTAATTCAATAGCGGCTTTAAATAATGAGGAGCCATATATAACAGAATCGGAGACTCTAAGTAGTTATAGACCTCAAGCAGTAATAGGTAGAGTTAAGGAGGTTATTAAGAGGTATTGGAAGCTAAGTTAAATCACCGCAAGTACACGCTGTCTCATGAATATACTTAAATAACGCATCTAACCCCTCTCCTGTTTTAGCGGAGACCTTTAATATCCTGAGGGATGGTAGGTACTCTAATACGTCATTAAGTAATGATGACGTTATATCCTCCATTACCCCAGTAACCGAAGTTAACCGATCTTTAATCCGCTCTAACTCCATATGAAGTACTCCGTCGTACATGTAGCTGTTTATAGGGAGTAAATCTACCTTATTCATTATTGGGAGTGTAATTATCCCTAACCTTAGTTGAATTACTAAGCTCATTAAGTATGTGATGACGCTTTCAAGAGGACCTAATCTTAGCGATGCGTCGTAGACGTAAACACCTATGGTCCTTCCCAAGCTCCTAAGGGAATCGACTATGGATGGCCCTGAGTCCCTAAATACGAAGACCTCGCTCTGGCCGGGCGTATCAATCAATAATACATCGGCATCCATCCTAGCTAGTTCACTAAGTAACGAATTAACCTTAAACGAAATCATATCAATCGACTTAACTATCGCTGCATTAGGCCCTAACCCCTCCTCACGCATCAATTTAAATGCATCTACATATTTACGTACGTCTACGTCGGGTTTATAAGGTAATAGGTCGGCTGCGGGATCCAGATTTACATAACCAACACGCAAGTCAGTATTCTTGGAGATCCATGATCCTAGACCGCTAGCTAGAGTGGTTTTCCCGCTACCTGCTGGGCCTAATATAATTACATTGAATAGAAATTTCCTACTATTATGTATCATAATTTCTACCAAATTTATCGAAAATGCTTGGTTTAACTCATTAGCTACTAATTAATGTGGTTGTCGTTATTACTCCATTTAATTTCCTTATGTAAGTTACTAATTTATCTAGTTCCCTCATATTACTTACTTTAACCTTTATCACCATATCGTACTCCCCATAGACTACGCGTGCCTCCTCAACGTTAGGTAGTTTTGTAACTTGATCTAGAACCTCATACTCCATGCCTAAGTTTATTCTCGCAAGTACGTAGGCTATTATGCCAGGTTCTAAACTATTTCTTCCACTCAACTCGAGATCACCCCCATACTAATGCAAACACACTTATTAATTAAACTTAATATTATTTACGAGGGGTGAGTATTGCCTACAATTAGGTGGCATGGCCACGCATGCTTTGAATTAATAGATAGTAAGGGCAGGTCCATAGTTATAGATCCACATGATGGTAGAAGCATAGGGATCAAACCACCCAATATCAAGGCTGATGCAGTATTAATTACTCATGAGCATTTCGATCATAACGCATACAATGTTGTGCTGAAGAAGGATGGATTAGTTTATAGCATGAAGGTAGGCAAGTTTAACGTCTTCGAGCACGATGTACTAGGTATTAAAGCATTTCATGATAAAGCGAAAGGCAGGAGGAGGGGCGAGGTAGTAATGTATAGGATCGGCATTGAAGGCATCAACATACTTCATGTAGGTGATCTAGGGCACCTACTAGCTGATGAAGAATTAAATGCTTTAAAGCCGGTAGATGTAGCCATGTTACCAGTGGGAGGGACTTTTACCATAGATGCTAATGAGGCCCATCAATTATCTAGAGCTTTAGATGTGAGGGTAGTTATTCCAATGCATTACTGGGTTGAGGGGATAAATTTGCCGCTAGCACCTCTCTCAGACTTCCTTAAACTGATAGTAGATCGTGAAGTCATAAATCTAGGGAGCAATTCGTGGACGGTTTCTAAGGACAGCTTGCCTAGTAGGGCTGTAGTCGTCTTTAAGTTAAAGTGATTTTTCTTATATTTAACTCTTTGGTGCTTGATATCAATGACTTTCCCTTAGCCCTTAGGTACTCTATTAAAGCCTTCCTTATTACTTCAGATCTACTAATGCCTAGCGAATTAGCTAGCTTATCTATCTCTATAACTAATACATCATCAACTTTAAAAGTAATTACTCGCAGAGTATCACCCTAGATAATTAGGGTAATACTGGTAGATATTATTGACGAGTGTTTACGTAAATAGATACTTGTTGAAGTAGGAATACATATTATCAATAGACTTATATACTCTTCTTGTAAGAGTTTTCTTGAGAGTGATATACATACCGACAGTGCATCTCTCAGTCCCAGAGAGCCTCTACAGGGAATTAAAAAGCAGGGCTGAAGAATTAGGTATTCAGATAACTGATCTAATAAAGGTGTACATAATGCTCGGGCTCAAGAACGAACTAATGATTAGCGGTAATAATGCGAGATTAAGTGATGGAGATCTAGGCGATTTAAGCTCTAGGTTAGTATACATCGAGGGTAGGCTAAATCAAATAATGAAAGTTCTTGAGAATGTGATCATTAAGTTGACGGAACTTGAGAGTAGGGTGGAGGAGTTAGAGAGCCCTGACATAGTCCCCGAAGTCGTTTCAACGCGTAGAAAGGGTTAGAACCTATGATTAATTACTAACTAAATAAAAACATATTGGATATTAATATCTTAGTATCGTATATAGCTGGATGTGAGCGAACAATATAGTTATGAAGCAATATTTATTCCCACCATAGATGACGAAAGGAACCTGATCTGATAGTTGTTTACGATTGAAAGCCCTGCCATTTTGGTTGGTACGAATGCTTATGGGCTCACGTTCTGTGACACATATCTGCGATGATATATTGCCCTCCAAATAAAATTAATGTAAACTCAAATATATGCAGGAATCCTCGCCATTCAGTGCGGGGAGGAGCTCAGTTAAAAGTAAGGATCGTAAGTAGGAAATAGTTAAATACCTTTAAAAGATATAAGATAATTGAGGCCCCTGGATTCCCCCGAGTCCCGGGGGTGTATGAAGTGGGGAGGGCCGCCCCCGGCCCAATTCTAAAGTTAAGTTTTATAACTTAGGTCTCCAGCTTTTCATGGTGGAATTATTGCTGTGCGAATGATTGATGTAAGTGGTAAGGAGGTAATTCTAAGGGAAGCTATTGCGGAGGGTTTTATTAAATTAAGGAAGGGGACTATAGAACTCATTAAATGCGGCAAGGTGGAGAAAGGTGATGTGTTGACTGTAGCGAAAATATCTGGCTTAATTGCTGCTAAGAAAACCCCCGAAATTCTCCCGCTCTGTCATCCGATACCAGTAAGTTACGTAGATATAGAGGTTGAAGTGTTAGATGAGGGCATTAAGGTAAGAGCTGTTGTTAGAGCACAGGCACAGACGGGCGTGGAAATGGAGGCGTTAACGGCTGTCACAATTTCCTTGTTAAATATATGGGATATGGTTAAAAAATATGAGAAAGATGAGCATGGACAATACCCTACGACAGAGATAAGTTACGTAAGGGTTATAAGTAAGAGTAAATACGCCTAAGGTATGTGTAGGAGTACATTATTTAACTTCACTACCTTTTCGTACGTTTTTGTCTGATTAATTATTTCTAACTCCTTTAATTGCCTGAATAAACTCAGATATTACCGCGTTACAGATCCTTATGGCGTTATCTAAGGTTGCGTTATTTGGGTTCTTAAAGGTCATGGTCGCCTGAGCGCCCTTATATGTGTAATTTACATAGCTAAGTATATCGCCAGGCAGGCTGGCAAACATTTTTGAGAGATCTATCGGTACATCTCTATTAATGCAGAACTTTGCTTCATGAACTTGATTTGATTCGTATACTAATACAGCAAGCGCGTGCTTCCTACATAGATCGCTAAGTAATTCGTTAATGATGCTTTTAATATAAATGAGATTGCTCCTTACGAATTCGTCCTCTGAAGCACTTGAGATAATGGCTAGTGCAACATTATCTTTCTGCATATATCTCTGCTCGTTAATTATCTCATCCTTAATGTTTAATGAGTATTCAAAGTTTCTAGCAGCTTTCTCCAGGCTCTCGCTCAATTTTAACGTCTTCGTAGTCACGACCCCATATGCATAGTTATATATTGTATGGAGCAAGTCGTCGTTATTCAAGCCCCATCTATAAGCATAATATAGAACCCTACCAATACGAGTCAACCTCTTAACATTATTAGATTTTATAAACGCTAGATCATTTAGTAGGTTGCCAGGTACGCTCACGCTCTCATTTAAGGTCTTTATGTACTCTAAAGCAATTTCTAAGGTGGAACTTACGTTACTTAGTTTCATGTATATATTGTATTTGCCTTCAGTATCATACTTATATATCAATCCCAGTTTCCTTTGGGAAAGATGAGATAGGGCGATAGAGTTCCTTAGAGATGCGCCAGAAGTATGGAGTATGTCTACAGCATACGAGTTATGTATGTTAAGTTTCTTTAGGCTACTCTCCTGTGGGAACTCAATAAATACCCTATATCCTTTCCTGCCTAATGCAACTGCCAAAGCCGCAGCCGCAAATATGCTGTCAATATTTCTATTAACATATATCGTCGTCGAATTCATCACTCTGCACCAAAGCTACTAAGACTCCTAATAAATCATTTAATTTAAACTTTACCTAAACAACCACAATGAGAATATAACTATCACCGGTAACCCCAACCTCCTCCCAGCCATGAATGGCGAGGCTTCCAGCTGTAAAGTTTCAGTGGCCACCTAAACACGCTACTTTAGTTTTCTTAATCTCCCAGCACTCTGGGATTCCATGGACATGGATACACCATTCATCTAAGATCGTTCGTTCTTTGATGGTCATTGATCACGTCCTCAGATCCTCCGGCCTCCGCAGTCCCTGCCGCCATTCAGGAGCAATCCTCTCATATTGAGCTATACTATGATCGTGCTTCCTTTCAATGCCGGCGATGAAGCAACCCGACATAAGGGCTTGGCCATCAATAAACCAGACAAGAAGCTGTTTACAGTTCCAAGTGTTATTGGGTTTATATGTTGCTATAAAGGCATGAAGTCTTCAGGCCTTGGGGGCTCTGGCTTAAGTCCTTTCCTCTTTCTAATCTCCCTAACAACATCCATTAATAGCGAATCTGGTAGCGATGCCCATCTACTGAACTCGGTACCCCAGAACGCCTTACCAGCTGTTACACCCCTTAATTCATTAGCTAAGTCAGCTGATTCACCTACGGGTACCTCACCCACGATTCTAACCACGCTGCTACTTAATTGGATAACGTTTAGCACCTTACCTCTTCTCCTACTTAATACTGTTATAATATTGCTCATGAAGTCTACCGGTGTCCTAATATCTATCCTCTGGAGCGGTTCTAGCAAAGTTGGTTTAGCTAGTAATATGCCTGCGTATATGGGATTCCTGATCGCTGGATATATCTGCGCTGGACCTCTATGAGCTGGATCCTCATGAATTAGTGCATCATGTAATATGACCTTAACACCCCTTACTGGTTCCATGGCTAAAGGACCTTCCTTCATAGCTAATCTAAATCCTTGAATTATTGTGTCCTTGACCTCCCTTAGATACTGCACACCAGAAGTCATATCAACTAATACGTTGACGTTTTCATCTATTGCCCAAATCCTTCTAGCTTCATCATAGTCCCATCCAGCCTGATCCCTCAGTATCCTAGCTCTTTCCCTAGCATCCATATCCTCAGTAACCACACCTTGCTGAATAAGCTTGATACTTTCTTCATTTAATGGTGCTACACTTACGTAAAGCCTATTGTGCTTATTTGGCGACTTGCCCTCGATCACTTGAGAGGATGCCCTTATGGTCTCCCTATAGACAACTATAGGTGGCGATGTATCTACTTCTAATCCGTAGTTCTCCTTAAGTAAGGTGAGGACCACCTCTAAATGGAGGTGACCCATACCTGATATCAGGTATTCACCGGTTTCCTCATTTATTTTAACGACTAAGTTTGGATCCTCAATGCTCATCTTCCTCAAAGCATCAATGAGTTTGATTAGGTCGGTAGTCTTCTTAGGCTCTATGGCCATAGTGACGACGGGCTCTGATATGTAGTGTAATCTCTCAAACGGTGGTGCTACATCCTTTATATTCATGGAAACAGCCGTCTCGCCAGCCCTTGCTTTATCTAGCCCTAACACAGCTGCTATGTTGCCGGCGCTTATTAAGTCAACTACCTCCCTATATGGCCCCATATACAAGCTCACCTGAAGAACCCTTTGAGACGTCCTCGCTCCTATCAGCCATAATTCCTCACCAGACTTTAACGTACCCGAGAATACTCTACCGGTCGCTACCAATCCTGCATGTGGGTCCACCCTCATATCGTTAATTAGGTACACTATAGGGCCATTAGGATCAGCTTCCAGCATTGCCTTGCCTACTTCGGAATTCGTATCACCACGCCATATCTTCGGAATCCTATACCTTTGAGCCTCTTTGGGATTTGGGATGAATCTAACTACCATATCTAGCAATGCTTCATGAAGCGGTATAACTTTTTGTAGTTCCTCAACAGCCTCCCTACCCTTTCTATAGGCGTCCATCATCTCTAATATCTTAACGCCTTTCTTCTGCGATGCAGGTACAGTTAAGCCTATCTTATCCTTAGCTGAACCGAAAGCCACCATTCCCTTGGCTGGATCCAATAACCATTTATCCCTAAACTCGGGCTCTGCATACTCTTGAATTAAGCTATTAACTTCCTTTATTATATCAACGAACCTTTGTTGAATTTCCTGAGGCTGCAACCTTAATTCCTTAATTAACCTATCGACCTTATTAATGAATAGTAGCGGTCTAACCCTTTCCTCAAGTGCCTGCCTTAACACGGTCTCCGTCTGAGTCATAACGCCCTCGACAGCATCGACCACCACTATTGCACCATCTAAAACCCTTAGTGACCTAGTAACCTTGCCGGTGAAGTCCACGTGTCCAGGTGTGTCTATTAAGTTAATAACGTAGGGCTTGCCCCCATACTCGTGGTACAGGCTTATATTGGCTGCCTTAACCGTCATCTGCCTTTTCTGTTCGATATCTAGATAATCCATAGCTAACGCCTCACCAGCAACCTTACTCGATATTATACCAGCAGCAGCAAGTAGGGAATCCGATGTAGTCGTCTTTCCGTGATCTACATGCGCTATTATGCCGATATTTCTAACCTGCTCTAGATTCGACATTATTTTCTGAATATACTCTACCGACTTATACCGGACCATTATTACCTTCCTACGACAATTTACTTATCTAAGGGGTTAAAAGTCTAAAGGATTGTTGCCTGGTTGATGTTATTTAACTCCTCCTGGGTATTTTTAAGTGCCTAACATCACCTTTAGACTCCATCCCTAGAGTTCAGCATCCAAATGAGGCGATTAAGCCAGGAAATTCGTAGATACCTTAGAGCCTGCGAGCTGTCGACGGCTCTCCACACTAAAGGGCGGTAGGGACTGCGGAGGCCGGAGGATCTGAGGACGTGATCAATGACCATCAAAGAACGAACGATCTTAGGTGAGCAGTAGGCGTTTAAGTATTTTATAAACATTATAAAATCGATAACCTTTAAATGATTTAGAGTAAGACACGTAAGGGATACGCATTCCACAGCTTTCTGCAGCTACGAGGGCATTTGAGGGTAGGGGAAGGTATAGGGTTAGGGTGATCGTCGATAGGTGTAAGGAGTGTGGATTATGTATTAACGTATGCCCCCAAAAAGTCCTAGAACGCGGCAACGAATTTAACATTTATGGATATAGGTACGTAAGCCCTAAGTACATCGAAAAATGCGTTGGATGTAGATTATGTGAGTACATATGCCCTGATTTCGCTATATATGTTGAGGTCGATGGACTATGAGGCTCGAATATTTAACCGGGAATCACGCCATAGCTGAGGCAGCCATAATAGCTGGACTTAAGTTCTACGCTGGCTACCCTATAACTCCGTCAACGGAAATTTTTGAGTATTTAGCTAGTAAGTTGCCTACTAAAGGCGGTGTAGTTCTACAGTTTGAGGATGAAATAGCATCAATAAACGCCGTAATTGGGGCATCATGGGCAGGTGCTAAAGCGATGACTGCGACAAGCGGTCCAGGGTTTAGCTTAATGGTTGAGGCACTAAGCCTGGCCATAATGACGGAGACGCCATTAGTCTTAGCTTACGTAATGAGGGCAGGCCCTTCAACCGGTATAGCGACTAAGGCAGGTCAGTACGATGTGATGCAGGTGCGATGGGCTGCCCACGGTAACTACGAATTGGTTGTATATGCTCCTTGGTCGGTCCAAGAGTGCCTCGACTTAACTATTAAGGCATTTAACGTATCAGAAATGCTTAGGGTCCCAGTCATATTACTCAGCGACGCTACTTTAGCCCATATATGGGAAAGGGTGGTTATCAGGGAACCACCGGAAGTATCCATAGTTAATAGGAAGAAGCCTAAAGTCCCTAGAGATAAGTATAAGCCATATGAACCAGAGGAAGATTTAGTACCTCCGATGGCATGTTTCGGCGAAGGGTATAGGGTATTGGTTGAATCGCTGACTCATGATGAAAGGGGCTACTATAAGGCAACTAATGAGGTGCAGAGAAGGCTTGTTTGGAGATTGGTTAATAAGGTGCTTAAGAATAAACACCTAATAAGCGACTCAGCAACTTATCTAGTTGATGATGCCGATTATGTATTAATCGCATACGGTAGTACTGCTAGGTCGGCGTATGCATTAATACGGGAGTTAAGGAGTAAGGGTATTAAGGTAGGGTTATATAGACCTAAGCTGCTATGGCCCTTAGATGAGGAGATGTTAATTAATTCGACGATTAAGGCTAAGAAAGTATTTGTCGTTGAGAATAACGTAGGGGTCTATGTACGTGAGATAAGTAGAGTCCTAAGGAATAAGGAGGTCATATCTATACCTATAATAGATATAGAGGTCCCTACCCCAGATGAAATTTTTGAGGTAATGAAGGAATGGATATAATTCACCCATTAGATAGGTACTTAAGAACTGATAGGCTACCTCACATATGGTGTCCTGGGTGCGGGATAGGAATAGTTATTTCAGCAATGCTCAGAGCCATAGATAGACATATTAGTGAAGGACACTTTACTCAGGACGATGTTGCAACCGTATCAGGTATAGGGTGTACGGCTAGAGCGACCCTCTACCTGAACTTCGATTCAGCCCACGTAATTCATGGAAGGGCTATACCATTTGCGATAGGTCTAAAAGTTATCAAACCTAACCTAAAGGTCATAGTGATTGGTGGAGATGGGGATATAGCGGCAATAGGGGGTAATCATCTACTGCATTCAGCTCGTAGGAATATGGACATTACCGTTATAATGGTTAATAACATGGTATACGGTATGACCGGCGGTCAGGTAGCTCCGACGACGCCCATGAAGGTCTACACGACGACCACACCGTACGGAAACCTAGAATACCCACTTAACCTCATCAAGTTGGTTTCGTCATTAAACACTAATTACGTGGCTAGGGCTTCGGTCACTCACCCACACCTAGTTGAGAGATATATATACAACGCATTAAGTAGGGATGGGTTCTCGTTTATTGAGGTAATATCCATATGTCCAGAGGTATTTGGCAGGCATATAGGGTTTAGAAATCCCGTCGAACTCTTTAATAAGTTGAAGTCGATGATTAAGTTTAAAGCAAAGCCATCGATAGATGAATCAGATATAGTATGGGGTAAGGAAATAGTCCTCGGGGAATACGTAAATGAATATAAGAGCGGATTCATTAAATTGTTGTATGGGAGCTAATTATGCGATATGAACTATTGATAGCTGGTAGAGGGGGTCAAGGAATACTGCTAATTGGTAGGGTATTAGGGGTTGCTGCATCTAAATACAGTAATCTATATGTAACATGCAGCGAGTCCTACGTAGCTGAGACCAGAGGTGGGGACTCAAGGGCGGATCTTATAATATCCAATAATGAGGAGGAATTAGACTTCATAAAAGTTAGGAAGGCTGATATAGCGATATTTATGCATCAAGCACAGCTAGTTAAGTTCTCATCATTGGTAAAGAGCAATGGCACAGTATATGTTGATGAAACATATGTAAGTGAATTACCGAGTAATGTTGGCTGGAGGGTACTTAGGGCATCATATACCAAATTAGCTGAGAGGGAGATAGGCAATATACGCGTAGCCAATATGGTTGCGTTAGGGCATTTAATAGGGACAACTAAACTAATTAATCCAGAGGCAGTTGAAATGGCTATTGATGAGGTGGTAGGCGAGGAGTGGAGCGAGCTAAATAAGAAGGCATTTAGATTAGGGCTTAACATCGGTGTATAGATGGAATAATGGGTGAATATAGAAACGTAATCAATGAAATCATTGATTATCTGAAGAACATTTTTGAGACGCACCTATTAAGCATCGATAACCTACTTGGACAGATAGAAGTAATTGAATGGAACGGCTTAAAGGCCGTTAGGAAGAGCTTCCAAAAGCAAATAGGCTTACTTAAGTGGCTACCGCCATCCATGCTGTATAAGGCATCATATCCGTTCGTGATATCGCCTCAGGAAAGGTTTAATAGGGAGGTATTCTTCTTCAGCGCTGGGGACGGGGCTAGATACAGGGTACCAAGGATTTATGAGGTTGTTGAGTCGGATTTAATCATAATTAGGGAATTCATTGATGGAAAGTCGCTGGTGTATAACTTGGACACATGTGCATTAATAGCTAGAGCTTTAGCTGATGTACACTTAAAGGGGTTCGCGCTAGGTGATGTTAAGCCCTCAAACTTTATCATTAAAGGTGAGGACGTATATATAATAGATGCTGAACAAGCCGTAAGGAAAGGGTCGCCGGAGCTATTTGGATGGGACTTAATGTTAACCCTATTATTCGCTAGCTATAGGTACGTCATAGATTTAAATGGATTTAAAGCATTTACTAGGAAATTCCTTGAAAGCTACTTAGATGCTGGCGGACAGAGCATTTGGGTTAAGTCAATTACATCGCCTAAGAATTTAAGCATAGGCCTGCTAATGCCCCTACATTACCTCAAGGCCGTATCTGACATAGTTTCAATCATTTTATGAGCCTAAAAATGATTTTTGATTTGATTTATTTTTTAACGTATATGGCTAATCCACTATCATTTCTACGGATCATTAATTCCTCTATAGTACTTAAATTACCACATACCCTACACTTATTTAAATACCTTACATGTTTTAGCCCGTTCCCATAGGTTTCAACTTCAATAAGTATAAATGTTCTCCCACCACACCTACTACATACTCCGTCATTTAGCCTCCCAGACGTTTTCATATTACCATCTACCCCCTATCCCTCAGAGGTCGCTGTTTACTGATTCAATATCTGTAATATAATATTAATAATAAGCTTAATGTTTTTAATCAATCTTTATCTTGTAACCGAAAGCCCGCCATTTATGGTGGGTATACATGAACTCATGTCCTACGATGCACTTGATGATGTGTTTCCAAAATGAAGGTGCGGAATCGATAATCAGATTAAATGCTGGTAAGGGAGCTTAAGCCCTTAATCGCCCTCAAAATAAGGGGGGTTAAACCAAAATATATGCATAGGCCCTCTTAGAGCGGAGAGGCCCTCCAACATCTATTCGATTACATCCCTCATTTGCTGGGCAGTTGAGCGGCCAGAGGTCCCCATCCTGGATCATCGCTAGATGACGTAGGATGCAAGATTTAAGAGCCCTCATTCAGCTATAAATAACAAGGCCTTTGCTCATAATGTTCCCCGTTCGAGGACCCGCATGATGAGCTTAATGAATTAAATGATGCCAGCATGTTTCTGATTGGAAGGTAGGAGCGCATAAGGGAGTGAGAGCGAGCGACAGCATTGTTAATAACAATGAAAGCTTAACCTCTATAGTTCGTTTAGAATATATTTAGTTCATTCAGATTAATAATTAGAGGTGCTATTTAACGACCCTGCATGACAAGTATGGACGGCCGTTATTAAATGCCAGATTAGTTGTTACACTAGCATGTAATTTTAGTTGTTTCTTCTGCCATAGGGAGGGTACGTACTTAGTTTCTGAGGAATTAAATTATGAGGAAATAGGTATTATTGCTGAGGCGCTTAGTAGGGTCGGTATTAAGAGGTATAAGGTAACAGGTGGGGAACCCCTCGTTAGGAGTGATGTTGTCGAAATAGTTAGAGTTCTTAGAGAGTATGGTAGGGGGGATGATATATCACTGACAACTAATGGATATTATCTAAGTAAGTACATCAGCAAGTTAGTTGATGCTGGATTAATGAGGGTAAATATCAGCCTACATACTTTAAGCCCATATAAATTTAAGGAGATCACTGGCGTTGACGGTCTTTATAACGTGATTGAGGGCATTAAGGAAGCAGTTAATTATGGACTTAATAAGGTTAAGTTGAATACTGTTGTTTTGGGTGGAGTTAATGAGGATGAATTATGGGCGATCATTAGATTTGCAGAGAATTTAGGGATACATGTTCAACTTATTGAATTACATCCTATTGGGAGAGGTAAGGAAGTATTTAGTGATTACTTTGTATCTCTTGATAATTTCCTAAGTGAGCTGAGTAAGGCGTCATCCAGGATCATAGTAAGGGGGGAACTACATAATAGACCGATATATGTGTTACCTACTGGTACAACGGTTGAGGTTGTGAGGCCGGTATTAAATCCGATATTTTGCGCTGGGTGTAGTAGAATTAGGATTGCACCAGATGGTGCTTTAATGCCGTGTTTAAGCCTTAATATCAGGGTGCCAGTTAAGGACGTAATCCAAAGCACTTTAAGCAGGGATGAGAAAATTAGTAAGTTAGTTGATTTAATAATGAAGGTTAACGACCTTAGAAGGCCGTCAAATATGTGGCCGATTAATAAGGCGGTCGATATAGAGTACTTAAGGTTATTGAATTTAGGTAATTTTAACAGGGGGTTTAGAATTACCTGAACCGAAGTTAACGAGGTGATTCAGTTGAACGTATTGGTAACAGGAGGAGCTGGGTTTATCGGCTCCCACCTAGTTGATCGTTTAGTTAGTAGGGGGTATAGGGTAACCGTGATTGACAATTTAAGCTCAGGTAATTATCAATACATTAAGAAACTTGTTGAGGGAGAATACATAAAGTATCTTAAGTTGGATCTTAAGGAGTTTAATGACGACTTAGTGCTAGCATTTAAGGATGTAGATGTGGTCTACCACTTAGCCGCTAATCCGGAGGTACGAGTATCTGTTACTGATCCTAGGACTCACTTTAATGAGAACGTACTGGCAACATTTAACGTTCTAGAGGCATGTAGGATTAATAAAGTTAAGGCCATAGCATTTACGAGCAGTAGCACAGTCTACGGCGATGCTCGGGTAATCCCAACACCTGAGGACTACGCTCCATTAGAACCTATATCAGTATACGGCGCTAGTAAGCTCGCATCTGAAAATTTAATTATAACGTACAGCAAACTATATGGGATAAAGGGCATCATATTGAGGTTGGCCAATATAGTCGGACCCAGACAAACACATGGAGTTATAATTGACTTCATAAGGAAGCTACGTAAAGATCCGTCTAGGCTTGAGATACTTGGTGATGGAACTCAAAGAAAGAGCTACCTACATGTTAGCGATTTTATAAATGCCGTGGAGGTGGCTGTCGATTACTCCATGAATTCGCATAACCCTTATGAGATCTTTAATGTAGGTAATGAGGATTGGATAGATGTTAATGAAATTGCTAGGATAGTTTCAAAGGCCTTAAATCTAGATGATGTGGAATTCCATTATGTTAAGACGACAAATGATGGTAGAGGTTGGATAGGGGATGTCAAATTTATGTTACTAGATATAAGGAAATTAAGGGGAATTGGTTGGAGACCTACTATGAATTCGAGGGAGGCTATCGAGTCGGCGGTTAGGGAGGTAATTTCATTAGGTTCCAAATAATTTATTGTTATAAATTATAATGAATTGCACATGTATCACGTCCAAGGGAATAATGTTTCATATTGTTAAATTTATAAGGCCTGCCTTAAAGGAATTAGGTGGTGTTGAATACTATGTTGATGGAGATGGTGATAGCCGTAAGCCTAGTAGCTATAGCTTACGCATTCCTCCTCGCGTATAGGATACTTAAGTTCCCCGCCGGTAGCGGTAGGATGGTTGAGATATCGGAGTTCATTAAGGAGGGTGCGGTAGCATATCTCAGGAAGCAGTACTCAATCATCCTACTAATAGCTACCGCGCTGGCAGTAATATTAGCTGCATTAGTGTCCTATAGGGTTGCAATATCATATATATTAGGAGCTCTATCGTCCACTGCAGCTGGTTTTATAGGCATGTACGTTGCTGTTAACGCCAATGTAAGGACAGCAAATGCTGCCAAAGAATATGGATTAAGTAAGGCGCTAACGCTTGCATTCCATGGCGGCTCTGTGATGGGGTTATTAGTCGTTGGCCTAGGCACTTTACTTATAACGTTGCAGTATTTAGCATATGGCGGTACAGCAGAGGTGGTAAATGACATCATAGGGTATAGTTTTGGTGCAAGCACTGTTGCATTATTTGCGAGGGCTGGTGGAGGAATTTATACTAAGGCAGCGGATATAGGTGCCGATTTAGTGGGTAAGGTCGAGAAGGGAATACCTGAAGATGATCCGAGAAATCCTGGAGTGATAGCAGATAACGTAGGCGATAACGTAGGTGATGTAGCGGGTATGGGAGCTGATTTATTTGAATCCTACGTAGGGGCTATAATTTCAACTATGATTATAGCGGCTACGTCCCTAGTAGGTAGTAGGATTACCCTAGGGCTTACTTTATATCCTCTACTTGTAGCGGCTGCAGGTATTATTGCCTCGGTACTGGTTACATTTACGGTTAGAGTTAAGGAAGGCGGTAACCCATCTAAGCCTTTAACATTAGCCAGCGTCCTAGGCGCTACTATAATTGCAGTTATAACTTACCCGCTATCTACGAGCTTATTAGGTTTCGAACTGGGTATAAGGGTCTGGGTAGTAATTATCTCAGGTCTTATTGCTGGGGTGTTAATAGGGTTTACATCTGATTACTTTACTAATAAGGATAAGCCGCCGGTAAGGAAGGTAGCAATGATGTCTCAGATGGGTCCAGCATTAACTATATTAAGTGGGTTCTCATATGGGTTCCTAAGCGTCGTCGTACCGTCCGCAGGTATAGCTATAGCTGAGTTAGTATCGTTCTACATATTATACGCTTATGGTGGGTTCTGGTACGGCATATATGGAGTGGCGCTAGCCGCTGTAGGCATGTTAGCGCTTACAGGGATAGTTGTTTCCGCAGATGCCTATGGTCCGATAACAGATAATGCTGCCGGTATAGCAGAGCAGGCTGGTCTAGGTAGGGAGGTTAGGATGATAACTGATATGCTCGATTCTGCTGGTAACACCATGAAGTCTATATCTAAGGGCTTTGCCATAGGTTCGGCAGCACTTACCGCGCTGGCTTTCCTGGCAGCGTATTCAAGTAAATTAGGGCTAGCCGTGGAGATGATTAAGATCAAGCTATCGATCATCGACCCAATGGTACTATCTGGGGCCTTCATAGGTGGGGTGTTGCCTGCCCTATTTACCTCATTAGTAGTCATGGCTGTAAGTGATACTGCCTTCGTGTTGATAGATGAGATCAGGCGGCAATTTAGGGAAAAGCCAGGAATACTAGAGTTTAAGGAGAAACCAGATTATGGAAAAGTAGTATCAATAGTTACTACATCAGCTATTAAGAAGTTGGTTCTACCTGGTATGGTAGCTATAGTAGCACCCCTCCTCATTGGATTTACGCTAGGGCCTTACGCGTTAGGCGGTATGTTATTTGCATCAATAGTTACAGGACTCCTACTGGGGTTATTTCAAGGGAACGTAGGTAATACTTGGGATAATGCCAAGAAGCATATTGAGGAGGGTAAGTTCGGGGGTAAGGGCAGTGACGCGCATAAAGCAGCCGTAATAGGTGATACCGTCGGCGATCCGCTTAAAGACGCTTCCGGTCCCTCAATTAACATATTAATTAAATTGATGAGCGTCGTTTCGCTAGTATTCGTAACATACATAACCCAATATAACCTCCTAATAACAATAGTACATTGAATTATGGAGGAATGATTAGAAATTAATAATATATTTTAATGTTGAAGCTTATTTAATGGCACCTGCTATGGAAACGTCGACATATCATGAAATCCAGGGCCATCTCCAGCGGTACAGTTACCCGAGTCCCGCACTAAGCGGGATAGGGGTAATGGGCCGGAGACAGGCCCGGGGCTAAACCCTCTCAGAGGGAATGTAACTCCAAACCTCCCTGCTCTAAGGAGAACCCTCGCCCCTTAGGGCGGGAAGGAGGTCAGAATGTAGGCACGAATAGGTGTTGAGAGCCCCGCCATGAAGGACAGGGGAAGGAGTTCAGATGGTGGTAAGATGCTGTACGTGATTAAATTGAGTGGAGAGATTCCGCTCAAGTCCAGTAGGACTAGGCCTAGGTTTGAACGTAGATTAGTGAGTAACATAGTTGATGCCGTAAGTAGATTTAAGTTTAAATGCAGCGAGGTTCGCGTATCGGAGGGCATAATATATGCTGATTGTGACGAGGGGGTTGAGAATATCATTAAGGATGTTTTTGGGGTCCATAAGGTTTGTAGGGCGGTTAAGTATAGGTTTGATAGATTAAATGATATATGCAGATATGCTGAGGAATTTTTTAAGGAGGTCGTTAAAGGTAAGAAGTTTGCAGTGAGGGTCAAAAGAGTTGGCGAACACGAGTTTACTTCGATGGATGTAGCTAGAGTTGTTGGCGACGTATTAAAGGGATATAGTGCTGGGGTTGATTTGGAGAACCCAGATGTAGAGATACTCATAGAGATCAGAGGTAAAGATCTCTACTTCTACTCTGATTGTTTAGAAGGGGTTAACGGCCTACCCATAGGCGTTGAGGGGAGGGTATTAATGCTGATATCAGGAGGTTACGACTCAGCAGTCGCTTCATGGCTAATCGCTAAAAGAGGTGCTGAGGTAGATTTCATCCATTATGTGATGGGTGATTATAAAAACTTAGTTAATGCATTGAGGGTTATCAAGGAGGTCGGTAGGAGGCTTTATGGATATAGTCCGAAGCTTTATTTAATTGATCTATCGCCATTAATCACATATATCCTAACTAACGTCCGTAGGGACTACCTGCAGGTAGTTCTACGCAGGTTCATGTATTTAATAGCCTTACACATAGCTAAAAATAATGGATACGATGCGATAGGGACTGGTGAATCGTTGGGTCAGGCATCATCTCAGACGCTGAAAAACTTAAGGGTCATTGAGGAGAGCTTGCCGGCTGACTACAGACTGCCTATATTAAGGCCTTTAATATCTATGGATAAGGATGAGATAATTAAGATAGCGAGGTCCTTAGGGACTTACGAAGATTCGTCTAAGGTTATTGAATTATGCGCTATAACCTCAGGTCCTGTGACTACGAGGGCAGATTTAAACATACTCATAAGTGAGTCTAAGAAAGTAGGTGACGACTTCATACGGAATATAAGTAATTCGGTTAAAGTTTATGAATTAGTTAATGTAGATGTTTACGATGTACTTAATGATTTAACGCTAGAGCTAGACTTCATACCGGAGGATGTCGTTGTAATAGATGCTAGGGATAAGAAGGACTTTGAGAAGTGGCACTATAGTGGTGCGCTAAGCATCTACGATATAAACCTAGGCGACCTACCTAAGGATAAACCTATCCTCATTTACTGTGATAGCGGGCAATTAAGTAGCGTCTGGGCCTCGGCTTTAAGGTCTAAGGGGTTCAAAGCGTTCAGCCTTAAAGGTGGGTTAAGTACAGGGAAAACCTGTTTAAGGGATTAGATGAATTAGCTGATCTTCTCCCCGCCCTAAAGGGCGGGGCTTTCAGTTATAAACCTATCCTCATTTACTGTCAACGAAATCAATGAATTTAAGACAAATAAGCATCGATGAAGTATTAGCTTTAAGTCGTGAATGCAGGTCTCTTCATCGGGATAAGCTTTAAACCTTTATAAGTTTACGTTAAAACTAATGTAGTCTTGGAGGGATCGCTGAAGATGGTCTTTGAGGACGAGTTTGATAACTTGGAGGCCTTGGGGTTATTCATAATGACTTTAAATGGCGGGAGTGTGCTCGCTCCTTGGGTTCCTACAAGGGATGAGATACTACCGTATATAGTGAGTTTAGCTAAGATCGGGCCAAATGATGTGATATACGATTTAGGTTGTGGTGATGGTAGAGTCGTCATTGAGGCTGTTTTAAGGGGGGCTAGAGGTGTTTGCGTTGAGATAAATAAGGAATTAATCTCTAAGGCGGAGGAGAAGGCAAGAAAGTTAGGGATCATAGATAGAATTACGTTTATTAACGACGACTTCTTCAACGTACCCTTAAGCGACGCCTCGGTAATTTACATGTATCTATTAACTTCCGTTAATCGTATGTTGAAGCCTAAATTAAGCAAGGAGGTTAAGTTGGGGACGAGAATAATATCACTCGACTTTGAAATTCCAGGATGGAGGCCAGTACATGTAGTTAAGGTCTCCTTAGGATATAGAGATGCCACTTTATATCTCTACATAAAAGGTATTTCGGATGTACATGAAATAAATATATAACATCACCTACTTACGTGAGACATTAACCCAGCAAGCAGCTCCCCGGATTCTTTAATAACTCCCTCACGTATAGGTCTTACGATATCTACTATGTGGTCAGCCACCGTAGCCTTGAGATCAAGTGGATGCAACTTACCGCTAATGTATAGGTCTTCTAATTCTCTATAAGTGTATATTTCTAGGGGTCCGCCAAATCTCTGAGGCCTTTCTATTACTACTTTCTTCGGCTCATCGTAGAATATGATATACTTCGCTAATTCCATTACTGGATTTAAATCGACTTGCTTGGGGGGACAATAAGCATTCATTATTTTCTTCCTTATTTCGTCATCGGAATCTGTAATGAAGATCGCTGATTCAGGCCTTGATTTACTCATCTTAACCTCCGAGAGTACATCATCTACTTCGCCCTTAATATCCATCCTACCAACTCCCTGTAGTGAGGTAAGTAGGGGTGTGTGGATAGCTATTGGCTTCTTAAACCCTAGTTTGTCGGCTACGTCCCGGGCGAGCATATGTGCTTTTCTTTGATCTATTCCACCTAATGCTACATCTAGGTCGAGGTAGAAGATATCTGTGACCTGCATTAATGGATAGATTAACTTGGAGAAGTCCGTTTCGGCTTCCTCAGATTTCCTTCCCATGATAGTTAATGCCCTCCTAACCCTAGCTAAAGATACCCTCTTAGCAACCTTAATTAGTATCCCCCAATACTCACGATCATCAACTAGTTCCTCGGCATAAACCACCTTAACTTTACTGATGTCAATATTGACGTGCTTAAGGACAGATACTACGTGGTTGGCTGCGGCCCTAATTAGATCTAAGTTACCTCCAAGTTTATCATTTATCCATGCATGCCAGGTAGCAGCAAGTAAATACATATCAATACCAGCATTGACCAAATCCCTATACTTAAATGCCCATATCAACCAACCTATATGGAATAGTCCGCTTGGCTCGAATCCTAGGTACCCTCTTAGCTTACCGCCATGAAGAATCCTATCCCTTAACTCATCAACGGTCACTACCTCAACAGCCTTCCTACATATCATATCCACTACATCGCTGTTAGCCATATTGAGCACCAATCCATAATTAATTTATTTTAACTATATAAGTGTATAGTGGTTTAGATGATGAGGAAGGGCCGATAAATGATCAATGATTAAGTTATCCTCAGCTGAGGGATTTATTAAGTCACCACAGATACATTATCTAGGTATACCATATGAAGTACATAGGCATAGCAGCTTACAGCGGTGATCCACCTCCTAAGCTAATTAATAACGTTAAGGACTTTATTAATAAGTTGAGTAAGTGCTTAGATTTAAATGACATAGTATTAGTTGCTGGCGGATATTGGGGCCTAATGAGGGTTGTAGTTGATGAGGCGTTAAGGCTAGGTATTAAGGTAGTTATTATCCCTCCTATAGAGTTAGAGGGTATTACATACCCTAGTAAAGCAATAGTGATTAGGAGTGGCACCTCATATAGGTTGAGGAGCGTTATACTTGTAAGAACCAGTGATGTCGTAGTCGCGTTAGGAGGGGCTGGAGGTACTTTTCAGGAAATAGTAACCGCGTATGATGAAGGGAAGCCAGTTATTGTATTAGGTGATACAGGATTGCCAACAGATAGGATTAGGTTTCTAGCGCCGTTCATAGATGATAGGAAGTCCTCTAGGATATTATATGTTACAGGCGTAGATGAATTAGTGGAGAGCGTATGTAATGAATTAGGGAGAGGTTAAATTTAAAATCTTTAGCTAGGTAAGCTGATTAGGTGGTCCTCATTTGTGTTAAGGTTGTATAATACGTTAAGCAAGCGCTATGAAGAGTTTCAACCATTAAACCCTCCTCAGGTTAAAATGTACTTCTGTGGTCCTACGGTCTATGACTACATGCATATAGGGCACGCTAGGGCTTATGTATGTGCAGACATCCTGAAGAGGTATCTAAGGCTTAGGGGTTATGACGTAATTCACGTTCAGAACATAACTGATATAGATGATAAGATCATTAAGAAGGCTAATGAGTTGGGTATTAGCTGGGAAGCAATTACTGAGGAATATATTAGTGACTACTTTGACATGCTTAATAAGCTGAATATTAAGGTGCATATACACCCGAGGGTAACTTACCACATAAGTGATATAATAGAATTTATATCGGACCTGATTTCAAGGGGGTATGCGTACATAGCGCCATCTGGGAGCGTTTACTTCGAAGTAGATAAATATGAAGATTATGGAGCGTTATCAGGTAGATTGAATAGGGAGGAATGGCGTCAGGAGGAGGAATACTTATCTGAAAAGAAAAAACCTTACGACTTCGCCCTATGGAAGGCAGCGAAGCCTGGGGAGCCTTACTGGGAAGCCCCTTGGGGTAGGGGTAGGCCTGGATGGCACATAGAGTGCTCGGTAATGAGTTCTAAGTACTTAGGAACGCAATTCGATATACATGGAGGAGGTCAGGATCTTATATTCCCTCACCATGAAAATGAAAGAGCTCAAAGTGAGTCCAGGTTCGCTACAAGGCCTTGGGTGAGGTACTGGTTCCATGTAGGGTATTTAACCATTAAGAAGGAGAAGATGAGCAAATCTCTAGGTAATGTGATATTCGTGAAGGATATATTAAATAATGTCAAACCTGAGGTACTAAGGCTATGGATATTCTCAGCTCATTATAGAACTCCATTAGAGTTCAGCGATGAAGGGCTGGAAAATGCAAAGAACCTCTACGGTAGGCTAATAAATGCCGTAAGTACTTTAAAGAAATTAATAGTGGAAGCTAAGCCAACATACTACTTAAATGACGATGAAGTTAAGCTTCTCTCCAAACTTAATGGCATTAGGGAAGGATTTTACGAATCGATGGATGACGACTTAAACACTCCTAAAGCGCTTTCCTATATCTACGAATTAACGAGGTTCGTATTCCGCGATCTAGAGTCCAAACCCGATCAAGTATTGGCTTTAAGGGCATATCAGATGCTGCTCGAATTCAATGAGGTTCTAGGGATACTCGATAAACAGCTATATGGAGGTATTAATGAGGAGATAATCAGTAAGTTGATCGAATTAATAGTAACTATAAGGCAAAGATTCAGGGATATCAAGGACTACAGCACTTCAGACTGGATTAGGTCTGAGCTAATGAGGTTAGGCATTAGGTTAATGGATTATAAAGACAGCACTAAATGGGTCATAGAGTTATAACGTCGGGCACTTATACTAACTAGCTTGGTATAGCTGTATGAACGAACTAATTAAAATTAGTGATAATGTATACATAGTTAACGTCAATGTTCTAGGATTGAGCGAATGGTTAGCAACTCATGTTATTATTGGTAGCAACGGCTTATTGGTAATTGACCCGGGACCTAATCTATGTGTAGATAGTCTAGTGAACACTTTAATTAAGTACTTTAATGTAGAAGACATTAAAGGCATTGCTTTAACTCATATTCATTTAGATCATGGAGGAGGCACCGGCTTACTTATTAAGAAGTTAGGTAGTGTTAATGTGTATGTGCATCCCAGGGGTGTTAGACATTTAAGTAATCCAGAGCGGCTATGGGAGGCTTCTAAGGAGGTTCTAGGTGATTTAGCTCTAACTTTAGGCCGTCCTGAACCCGTTGACCAAGGGATTATTATCGGATTAGATGACGGCTCAGTCGTAGACTTAGGCGGAACAGTCATTAAAGCGATCCACACTCCTGGACATGCACCTCATCATATCGCGTACTTAGTGGAGCCGGATAACGTTTTAATCGCAGGTGATGCGCTGGGAAATATGTTTAATAGGAGGATCTACCCAGTTACAGTACCGCCGTTTAATCTCGTAGATTATTTAAGGAGCTTAAATAGGCTGTCTCGAGGTAGCTACAGATACGTCTCAGTTGCCCATTTCGGGTATGTTGAGAACGATTGTGACATCTTTATACAGAGATTTAAGGATAAGATAATCTCATGGTCCATAGCTATAGCCAGCTTTATTAAGGAAGGAATTAAGGATCCTAGAGACATATACGATGAGCTACTTCAATCGGATCAAGAGCTAAGCTATATGTTTAAGTTTAGGGAGGTTCATAAATTAGTTAAGGGCGCTAGCTATAGAGCTGTCTTGGGAGTTTACCAATATATTGATAGATTGCTTAATGTCGAGGGAGCATCCATTGATGATCTCCTAAAAATGATGTTTAGCATAGGTAATGCTCCTACTAAATAATTATATTAGGTGATGATCAGTGGCTATCTAAATATATAAAGATGAATTCCATGAATGTAAGGTAGGGGGAGCATCTATGCATGAATATTCGATAGCTGAGGGCCTAGTACTTACTATTAAGGCTTTAAAGGATAAAGAGGGTTTAACGAAAGTAGTGGAGGCATTAATATATGTTGGTAGTTTGGCTCAAGTAGATAGAGAGGTCTTACTAGAGACGCTTAGGATCTTGGGTCCTGAATACGGCTTAGAGGGAGTTAATTACGTAATTAAGGAGGAGGAAAGCATCTTTCAATGCAATTACTGTGGATATGTATGGCCGTGGAGTGAGGTTAGGATGAACGTCATTAAGGAATTATGCGGCGATATTGAGGACTGCGATAATCCCATACATCTAATCCCAGACCTAGTTAACGTATTTGTTAAATGTCCTAAATGCAGTTCCCAGGACTTTAAGATACTTACTGGATATGATGTTAAGTTGATAAGTATTAAGGGTGAGAGGGATGAGCGACTTTAAGGAACATATGTTGATTAATAGGCTAAGAAGTATCGCAAACATCGTTATAGTGGGCTCAGGAAAAGGAGGTGTAGGTAAAAGCACATTAACATCGATTATCGCCCTAAGGTTACGGGAGCTGGGAAAGGATGTTGGAGTGCTAGATATGGATCTGCACGGGAGTTCGATACCTTTTATTTTAGGTAGGTCTGAGGGTAAGGTGGAGGTCGTTAAGGGAGGTTTTAAACCTATCGAAGTACATGGAATTAAGGTGATGTCATTAAGGTTATTTGTGGGAGATAAGCCAGCGCCCTTAAGGGGCGATAGGAAGAGCGAGGTAATTAAGTACCTACTTTCACTAACTATTTGGGGTGACCTTAATTACTTACTAATTGACCTACCACCTGGAATGAGCGATGAATTACTAACGCTTACTAAGTATGTTAAGGGGAAGCATATCTTGATAACAATACCTACCAGGACATCTATGGACGTACTGGTTAAGTACGTTAAATTACTTGATAATCTAAGGTGCATAATACCAGCTATAGTCATTAATAACCTGTTAAACATCAAAGTCAACTATGAATTAATTAGTAATTATATGAACGAAATAGCGAGCATCATTAATCGGAGGCCAGCCTATGTGGTTATGCCATTCATAGATGATGTAGAGGAATTGCTCGCTAAGGGTTTGCTACCAGATGGCGTGATAGACCCTATAGATTCCATAATAAAGTACATATAAAACAGAATTTTAAAGTTAAATGCTATTTGGTGGGAACTCTGAAGAACAGGCTAAGCATATCCGAAGCTGTTAGAAGGGTCGTACTTACTCATCCATCAGTCCTTGACTGCATGCGAATGAGAGTAATAAATTACAGCTCATTAGCTAAGCTAATACGCGATGAAGTAGTGAAGGTTGGTGGGTTCAAGGATGTAAGCATAAACGCCATTAAGATAGGCCTTATAAGGTTTTCAGATAAGTTAGGTAATAAATCCACCTTAGAGAGCCACGTGATAAAACTCATAGCTAGATCCACTATAGAGTTACAAACGGACTTAAAGGTACTGACCTTACGTAAGGAGATACCAGCCAGTAAGTTAAGTGAGTTAATAGCTAAACTATCTCACGCCAGGTTCTTCCAACTAACTCAGGGTACTAGAACCTTTACATTGGCTATATCTAAGGAGGCCGAGAAGGAGGTCATTGACATCGTTGGCCGCGAGGTAATCGAGGATGCGATTGACGATCAATCAGCGATAATATTAGTAAGTCCTAGGGAGATAATAAATGTGCCGGGAGTGATAGCATATATCACGTCACTTCTTTCATGGAACGGTGTAAACATAACTCAAATCATATCATGTAACGTTGACACCATATTGATATTAAGTCGTCGTGACGTCCTTAAAGCATATAATATTATTGAGGATTTAATCCTTAGGTCAAGGTCTTATAAGCAATTGTTACATATATAACAAGCTAAAGTATCAGATGTAACTAAAGTTACGTTAAGTATATAAGGAGTCGAATTACCTCCTTGTTTAGAGGTTAATTAGATGAAAGTTGTGCTAGCTTATTCGGGTGGTTTAGATACTTCAGTAATACTCCTCCTACTTAAGGAGAAGCTGAATGCCGAAGTGATAACAGTCACTGTTGATGTTGGCCAAGACGATGACTTTGATGAGATAGCTAGGAGGGCCGAGAAGTTAGGTGCGGTTAAACATTATTTTATCGATGCTAAGGAGGAATTCGTCTATAACTATGTATTCCCGGCGCTAAAGGCTAATGCGCTATACCAGGGGGAATACCCGCTGTCTAGTGCACTATCAAGGCCGCTAATCGCTAGTAAGCTGGTCGAAGTGGCTAAAAAAGAGGGAGCTGATGCAGTAGCTCACGGATGTAGCGGCAAGGGCAATGATCAGATACGCTTTGACGTAACTACAAAGGCATTAGATCCATCGCTCAAGGTCATAGCCCCAGTTAGGGATTGGGGTTTGAATAGGGACTGGGAATACGAATATGCCAGGTCTAAAGGGCTCACCTTCAAGGTGAAGATCTATAGTATAGATGATAATCTATGGGGTAGGAGCATAGAAGGAGGGGTCTTGGACAATCCTTTTGTCGAACCTCCTGAGGACGTATTTAAGTGGACTCAATCACCTGAAAAAGCACCTAATAACCCTGAGTACATAACCATAGAGTTCAGTGAAGGAGTACCAGTAAGTATTAATGGAGAGAAGCTCAACCCAGTAAAGCTTATAACAACCTTAAACTTCATTGCTGGGAGGCATGGAGTTGGTAGGATAGATCATATTGAGGATAGGGTGATCGGGTTAAAGAGCAGGGAAGTATATGAATGTCCGGCAGCAATAACGTTAATAAAGGCCCATAAAGACCTAGAGAAGCTAGTACTGACCAGGTGGGAGTTGATGTTTAAGGAAATGGTCGATAATACTTGGACTAATTTAGTGTATAGTGGACTGTGGGTTGAACCCCTACGTAAGGAATTAGACGTCTTTATAAATTCCGTAGAAGAGAAAGTAAATGGATCTGTAAAGGTCAAGCTATTTAAGGGCAGCGCGGTGGTCGTAGGCAGGGAATCACCTAACTCCATATACGACCCCAAGCTAACTACATATGAATCGTATACCACCCTATCACAGGAGCATGCTAAAGGATTTATTGAGATGTGGGGGCTACAGAGCGTGGTAGCATATAGGAAGGCATTAAGCAACTAGTAATGATAGGTAAAGGCTTCATGTCACTATATAGAGAGGCACTACTAGGGAAATCAGATGAACGTATAACTGCTTTCACCTCCTCACTTGAGGAGGATAAATTAATAGTTAAGGAAGTAATAGAGGTCCTAATAGCTCATACTTCCCACTTAAGGGATAAGGGTTTAATACCTCAAGATGCCGCTGTTAAGATATTAAATGAATTAAGTAAGTTGCTTAAAGACAGCAGTATCTTATTTACTATGAATGTTGAGGACGTTCATGAGGCCATAGAGTTGTATCTTAGGAATGTTGTGGGGGATGATGCTGGGTGGCTGGCGTTAGGTAGAAGTAGAAATGATCACGTGGCGGCAGCGCTTAGACTTAAGACGAAGAAGACAATTATAGCATTGATAGGTGAGTTAATTAATTTACGTTCTACGGTAATTAATAAGGCTCGTAAATATGTCGACGTACCACTCCCTACATTCACACATCTACAACCGGCCCAGATATCAACGGTCGCACATTATTTAACCTATATCGAGGAATCATTAAGGGTATATACAAACATACTTAACCACATCCTCACGGAGGTCATCGATAAATCACCACTTGGTTCAGGTGCCTCAACGGGAACCATCGTACCCATAGATAGACATGAGTTAGCACGCTTACTAGGGTTCAGCGACGTATTAGTTAATACGTTATTTGCGACCAGTTCTAGGGACTTTATATCAATAACCGCCTCAATAGTAACTTCATTGCTAGTAGCTCTATCAAGGATAGCTGAGGACTTCATAATATGGTGCACCCCTCAATACGACTACATAATACCACCATCAACACACCTATCGACTAGCAGTATTATGCCACATAAGAGAAATCTAGTAACGATGGAGGTCATCCGCGCATTAGGTGGGGAGGCGATAGGGCATCTGACAGCCATCTTATCGATCAGCAAGGGCGTTCCATCAGGCTACAACTTAGACCTCCAGGAAATTAATAAACACTTATTAAGGCTCTTACTAAACACCTTAGAGGCCGTTACGGTATTTAGGGACTTCATGGATGGCGTAGAATTTAATGTTGAGAAAATACGCGATGACATTATGAAGTACCCCTTAACGACTACGGAGTTAGCTGAATTCCTATCGCTTAAATTAGGAGTGCCTTATAGGGAGGCGCATAGGATGGTTGCATCGGTTATCAAGGAGGTAGGCGGTAATGATTTAAGGAAGATATGTGAGGAATTAAGTAGGAGGTTAGGTGTCGATGTTAGCGATCTAAATGAGGTCATAGACTTTGAGAATGCGTTAAGGCTTAAGAAGGTTGTTGGATCGCCCAATCCTGAGGTTATGAGCAAGCATTTACGTGAGGTTGAGGATATTCTACTTAAGGATCGTGAGAAGTACATGAATCTACGTAGTAGTTCGGGTGTAGGTAATGAGCTATAAGGTATATAAACGGCGGTTTAAATGCAAGGGACCCAGCGCCGTATTAATACTTGAGGATGGAACGGTATTTGAGGGATGCGGCTTGGGGTCTCTAGGGCTGAGTATTGGGGAGTTAGTCTTCACTACAGGTATGGTCGGCTATCCCGAAGCCATCACAGACCCATCATTCAGGGGTCAGATACTAGTCTTCACCCACCCCTTGATCGGTAATTATGGGGTGCCAAGTAAGGATATAATCGAATATGGAGTTCCTAAATACTTCGAATCCGATAAACCTCAGGTTAGAGCCGTTGTAACAGCATACACAACTTCACCAAGCCATTGGACAAGTATCATTGATTTAGAGGGATGGTTAATGAATGAGGGGATACCCGGGATTACAATGGTCGATACTAGGATGATCGTTAAGATGTTGCGTGAGAAAGGAGTGATGAATGCATTAGTATACACGTATGAGGGTGACGTGGATATAGACGAGCTGATGGATAAGCTAAGAAGTAGCTTAAGATATGATTACATTAACTTGGTTGCCGAGGTAATGCCTAAGAATACCATATTTCACGAACCCCCGGATGTCGTTAGTAAGGCCTCAACGGTAGTGTTAGTAGATTGCGGGGTTAAGTACGGTATAATTAGGGCATTACTTAAGAGGGGGTTTAGGGTAATCAGAATTCCATGTATAGAGGACCCACTAAAGTATGTTGATGAATTCGGGGCGTCGGGCATTGTCTACAGTAATGGTCCAGGGAATCCGCTACTACTTAAGGACACCATAGAATATGCAAGGGGCGTTCTTGAATACGGAATACCGACGCTGGGCATATGTTTAGGACATCAAATATTAGCTATTGCTTCAGGGGCTGAGATATATAAGCTTAAGTACGGTCATAGGGGGCAGAACAAGCCCTGTATGGATTTGGAGAGAGGCAAATGCTTCGTAACTAGTCAAAATCACGGATATGCTGTCGATAATTCAAGTATCGCTGATACTGGCTTTAAATTATGGTTCATAAACATAGATGATAAGACAGTTGAAGGCTTAAAACATAATAGTAAGCCCGTAATTACGGTCCAATTCCATCCCGAGGCATCTCCAGGTCCTCATGATAGTGAGTGGATATTTAATCTATTTAGAAGGTTGGTTGAGAAGTATGGAGTTGCCAACTAAGGTATTAATAATAGGTTCAGGGGCCATCAAGATAGCTGAGGCAGCGGAGTTCGACTATAGTGGCAGTCAAGCTATTAAGGCACTAAAGGAGGAGGGAATCAAAGTAGTTTTACTAAATCCCAACATAGCTACGATCCAGACAACATATGAACTAGCTGATAGAGTATACCTGGTGCCAATAAGGCCTGAATTCGTTGAAAAGGTCATCGAGCGTGAAAGGCCTGACGGCGTACTCCTAGGGTTCGGAGGTCAGTCTGCCCTATCCATAGGTGTTAGCCTTTGGAAGAAGGGCATTCTACATAAGTATGGCGTTAAGGTGCTAGGTACTCCTGTTGATGGGATTGAAAAGGCGTTAAATAGGGAGTTATTCAAGGAGACCATGAGGGCTTGGTCCCTGCCGATACCGCCCAGCGGTGCTGCCAAGGGTTTGTATGAGGCGTTGGAGATAGCTAATAAGATAGGGTATCCAGTTATCGGTAGGGTTAGCTTTAATTTAGGTGGTAGGGGTTCTTTCGTTGCTTGGAGCGATGATGATTTAAGGAACAACATGCTAAGAGCGTTAGCACATAGCGAAATTAGGTTAGTGCTGATTGAGAAGTATCTACATAATTGGAAGGAAATAGAGTATGAAGTCATGAGGGATAGGAGGGGTAACTCGGTAGCTGTGGCATGTCTAGAGAACGCTGACCCTATGGGGGTCCATACAGGAGAGTCTGTTGTTGTAGCTCCTTGTCAGACATTAAATAATAGGGAATACCAACTACTTAGGGATGCAAGCATTAAGGTCGCTGAGGCTATAGGCCTTATAGGTGAATGCAATGTCCAGCTAGCATTAAATCCGTTCTCAGAGGAGTTTTACATAATTGAGACCAATCCGAGGATGTCTAGGAGTAGTGCCTTAGCTAGTAAGGCTACTGGCTACCCATTAGCCTACATAGCAGCTAAGTTAGCTTTAGGGTATACATTGGATGAGATCTTAAATAAAGTTACTGGAGTCACCTGTGCTTGTTTCGAACCAAGCCTTGACTACGTAGTAGTTAAGGTACCTAGATGGGACCTAGATAAGTTCGTTGGTTCGGAGAGGGGCATTGGGACTGAGATGAAGAGCATAGGTGAGGTTATGGCGATCGGCAGGAATTTACATGAGGCGTTTCAGAAAGCTATTAGGATGCTCGACATAGATGAACCCGGGGTTACTTGCGGTCAGTACTATGAGGAGGATGAACCATTAGAAAATGTTATTGAGAGGCTTAAAAGAAGGGAGCCTTACTGGATATTACATGTTGCTAAGTCCTTGAGGTTGGGTGCATCAGTTGATGAACTAAGCCTAATTACAGGTATTGATAGGTACTTCATAAACGTAATTAAGGATATCGTTGAACTAACTGAGGAAATACGTAGGGTCGGTAAAAGCTCTTTGAATTATGCATCGAAGCTTGTTAACTTGATAGCTATGGCTAAGGAATATGGATTTAGCGATCAACAGCTTGCTAAGCTATTAAATATCGATGTTGAATACGTAAGGAAGTTAAGGGCCGATAATAATATTAGGGCATATGTTAAGCAGATAGATACTTTGGCAGCTGAGTGGCCTGCTAGAACTAACTACCTCTATACTACCTATGCAGCATTTGAGGACGATGTAGATTTCAACGTTAAAGGAAAGGAGAAGGTGCTCATCCTTGGTGCAGGGGTCTTCAGGATAGGTGTTTCAGTCGAATTCGATTGGGCCACTGTAAATCTGGCCAACGCCATACGTAGGAGGGGGTACGAAGTCATAGTACTTAATTACAATCCGGAGACCGTGTCAACGGATTGGGATGTTAATGAGAAGCTATACTTCGATGAAATAACGTTAGAAAGGGTAAGGGATATAGTGGATTTAGAGAAACCTGTAGGTGTTGTAGCGTTTGTAGGAGGTCAGATAGCTAATAATTTAGCGAAGAAGCTTGAGGACGCTGGCATAAGGTTGCTTGGCACCGGAGGTAAGAGCGTTGATAGGGCGGAGGACAGAGTCAAATTCTCTAAGCTTGTTGAATATCTAGGCCTTAAGCAGCCTAAGTGGGTTGAGGCAACGGATATAGATGAAGTGCTAAAAGCCATAGACGACATGGGGTTTCCAGTAATTGTAAGGCCGAGCTATGTGTTAAGCGGTACAGCGATGAAGATAGCCTACAGCCTTGATGAGTTAATGGAGTACTTAAGGAGAGCTACTAAGATATCTAAGGAGTATCCGGTAGTAATATCTAAATTCTTAGATAATTCCCTTGAAGTAGAGGTTGATGCGGTGTCTGATGGCAGTAGGGTTGTTGGTGTTACCATAGAACATATAGAGCCTGCAGGCGTACATAGTGGAGATGCCACGATGGTGACCCCGATTAGAAGGTTAAATGAAGCGATTCTTAGGGACATTCATGAAGCAGTTCTTAAATTGGCTCTAGAATTAAATATTAGGGGGCCGTTTAACGTTCAGTTTGTAGTTAAGGATCTAGAGCCATACATTCTAGAGCTTAACTTAAGGGCTAGCAGGTCGATGCCGTTTTCAAGTAAATCGAGAGGAGTTAACTTCATGGAGCTTTCAGCTCAGGCGGTTATCGACGGTGAATTGAGTATAGGTATGCGTGATAGCTACTTCGAGTTGCCTGCTAAGGCTTGGGCGGTGAAGACAGCGCAATTCTCATGGGCTCAAGTAAGGGGCGCATATCCATTCCTAGGACCTGAAATGAGGAGCACTGGTGAGGTAGCTAGTCTAGGCTTCGAATTCGAGGATGCGTTAATCAAGAGCTGGTTATCTGCAACTCCAAATAGAGTTCCAGGCAATAACGAGTTAGTGCTAGTGTACACAGCAGTGGAGAAAGATAAAGCCCTGCTCGGAGAGGCTTCAGGCTTTCTACGTAGGGCAGGGTATGAGGTAATAACAGTTAATGAAATGCCCGTAAATGGCGTTGATTCAATTAAATATGGTGAGGCAATGGATTACTTAAGGAGAGGCGACATAGGGTTGGTGATGACCTCCGGTTATTACCCAGAATTAGATTATGAGTTAAGACGTTCTACAGTGGATTTAAATGTACCGCTAATACTTGATGCTAATCTGGCGTATGAGGTCTCAAGAAGCATTTACTGGTACTTAAATAAGGGGCTAATGGACTTAAGAGATCTTTCAGAGTACTGGTGAGCGCGCTCTTAAGGAATTTAATTCCCTATAAAGCGTTTTTTAACGATTCCAACATTAATTTAAGTGAGTTAATTATCGAATAGTTTATAATGCTGAGCTTGCATAGTTCTTGGGGATGGCCTCTGAGCATTCCATGGCACTCTTTAACTGTTGAGGAGGTCCTACAGAAACTAAATAGTAGGGTAGCTGGACTTTCGTCTAAGGAGGCTGAAGAGCGATTAAAGCAATATGGACGTAATGAGTTAATAGCTAAGAAGAAGAGCCCGCTAGAGATGTTTGTAAAGCAGTTTGCCAACTTCTTAATCGGCATTCTGCTAATAGCTACTGCTATCTCATTCATCTTAGGTGAAGTTATAGATGCAACAGCTATACTTATCATAGTCTTAATTATGGCTATAATGGGCTTCGTCCAGGAATACAGGGCTGAGAGGACTTTAGAAGCCCTTAAGAAGCTTGCAGCACCTACATGTAAGGTTTTAAGGGATGGTGAGGAGAAGGTGATCCCTGCAGCTGAGGTAGTTCCTGGTGATATACTTCTGTTATCCGAGGGGGATAGGATAGCGGCGGACGCTAGGGTTATCGAATCTGTTGAGTTAGAGACGGATGAGGCATCATTAACCGGAGAGTCAACGCCAGTAGCTAAGCTAGCTAATATCACCCTTCCACCAGATACCATTGTAGGCGATAGAAAGAACATGGTATTTATGGGCACATATGTTGTTAGAGGTAAGGGTAAGGCGGTTGTAGTAGCTACTGGAATGAACACGGAGTTTGGCAAGATCACTAAGATGGTGGTTGAGGCTGAGGAGGAGAAAACGCCGCTTGAGGTGGAATTAGATGAGTTTGGTAAGAGGATAGGTACGATAATACTAGGTATATGTGCTGTGGTATTTGCATTGACATTATTCCTGGAGCATACAGACGTATTAGATGCCTTAATGTTAGCGGTAGCATTAGGTGTTGCCGCGGTTCCGGAAGGCCTGCCAGCAATAGCTACTGCTATACTAGCGGTAGGGGCCAGAAGGATGGCTGCTAAGAACGCGTTGGTTAGGAAGTTAGCTGCCGTTGAGGGCTTAGGGGCTGTTAATGTGATATGTAGCGATAAGACTGGGACCATAACTAAGGCCGAGATGACGGTAAAGGTAATTAGAATGCTTAAGGCATCTTATGAGGTCACCGGTAGCGGCTTCGAGCCTAAGGGCGAGATTAAATTGGTGGATGGCGTTAATAATGAAGAGGATATCAAGTTCCTCCTCGAAATAATTGCAGCGCATACCTTACCAGACGTTAAGTTAGTTTACGAGGAGGGTCAGTGGAGGATTCGAGGGTCTCCAACTGAGGGAGCTGCGTTAGTGTTAAGTTATAAGGGGTTAGGTGAGGGAGGAGTTAAGGCAGCTGCTGAGAAATTAAAGGTAGCTAAGGTCTTCCCCTTCGATAGATTTAGGAAGAGGAAGTCAACTATACATGAGTATGGTGGGAAGTACTTGTTAGTTTCATCGGGAGCACCTGAGATATTACTTGATATATCATCTAATGTTAGAGTTAATGGGCTTGATGAGGAGTTGACGGCATCGGTTAAGAAGGTGATCACCGAATACATTACTGACCTGGCATCTAATGGATTCAGGACCTTCGGTATAGCCTATAGGGTTATGGATCAATTAGTTGAGGATATGGAGGAAGCTGAAAGGAATTTAACGTTCTTCGCTGTGTTGGGTATTATTGACCCGCCTAGGGAGGGCGTTAAGGAGGCTGTTGAGGTAGCTAAAAGGGCTGGCGTTAAAGTAGTGATGGTAACAGGGGATCATAAGCTAACAGCCATGGCTGTAGCTAGGATGATCGGTCTTGAGGTTAGGGATGATACAGTACTGGAAGGAAAAGAGTTAGAGGCTATGAGTGATGAAGAGTTCATTAAGATAGTAGATAAGATTAATGTGTATGCTAGAGTCACCCCGGAGCATAAGGCCAGGATAGTTAAGGCGTTGAAGAGCAAGGGCTTCAGGGTTGCTATGACCGGGGATGGCGTTAATGATGCGCCAGCACTTAAGATGGCTGATATAGGTGTTGCTATGGGTATTAAGGGAACTGAGGTTGCTAAGGAAGCATCTCAATTGGTGCTGCTTGATGATAATTTCGTAACTATCGTTGAGGCAATTAAGGAGGGTAGAGTGATATTCGAGAACTTGAAGAAACCGATTAACTACTTACTGACATGTAACTTAGGTGAAGTAGCATCAGTATTTGGTGCTGAGATAATCGGTTTGCCGCCGATATTAAGACCCATACATCTGCTGTGGATTAATGTGACTACTGATGCGTTGCCGGCAATAGCATTAGGCTTCGAGCCGCCTGAGCCCGGCATACTTGAAAGGCCTCCCAGATCGCCCAAGGAGAGATTTATAACCAACAGAAAGATGGTCTACTACATAGTTATGGGCGCTATACTTGGCGCTATAACTATTTTGCTCTTCATTCAATCACTGCCCTACGGAATTAGATATGCCCAGACCGTAGCCTTTACAACGCTGGTCCTTTCAGAGTTCGGGCGATCCATAGTTTCAAGGAGTGAGAATGTTAATGTATGGAAGCTACCTGGAAATAAGTGGTTACCGCCGGCCTTAATTGTTTCGCTGATCCTGCAGTTGATAGTGCTTTACACGCCGATTAATGTAGCGTTCTCAGCCGTTCCTCTACCTCTTGATGTGTACTTACTTATAATTATAGCGCCTTTAACCATGCTGGTAGTTGATGAGGTTAGGAAGTTGCTTAGGATTAAGATATCGACTTACTAGCTATGGGTTGCTACACTTTATACGAGTCCCTAATGGTTTATTTTTAACACCTAAAATTCCTTGGTGGATGTCATATGAGCGATGAGGTTATGAATAATTTAAGGAAATTTAAATTAGATGCCGACGTCCTGCGCTTTGATGATACTGTAGAATCCGTAGCTAAGGCATCCGCCCTTACTGGGATGCCGACAGACTTCATAGTCAAGATCTGCTCAACTTCCTAGGCGATTACGAGGTCGTCGACGTCTTTAAGTGACTAATGATCTAAAAGCTGGTACGCATTTGACCCTATGCTTCCTACATATATTACTGATGGTGATGCTTAAGTTTCTAACGTAGTTTCTGTCGCTACTTAATCTAATTACCTCGTCTAGGTCAGCCTTAAGCGTCCACTTCCTCCTGAGGTTGTAAAGCATTAAGGGCTTCACATTTAATTTATCGTAGATAACGTAGGCATTTACTGAGGCAGCGAGCTCGACTACTTCATTAATGTTATTTTCATCATCATTAACTAACGGTATTATGGGGCCTAGGAATATCCATAATTCAATGCCGTTTGCGGAGATCTCATAGGCTGCCTTGGCCCTTAAGTACGGTCTAGGGGCCTTAGGTTCTATAATGCTAGCCAAAGCATCATTCAGTGTTGTTATAGTTAGCCCTACATCTATATTCCCCTCACTCATTAAGTCTAAGTCCCTTGTCACGGTATTTGACTTACTCTGAATTGAGACCTTAAAACCGTGGTTTAATAGGATATTGATTGCCTCCCTCGTTATACCTAGCCTCCCTTCAACGGGTTGATATGGATCGGTGGCTGTAGATATCCCCACAGTACCTCTTTTAGCATGCTTCAAGTCCTTTCTAAGTACACTAATTAAATTACTCTTTATCAATACCGTGGAGCCCCAATTTAAAGCAACCTCCAAGTACCTCCTACACATGTCTGGACCATAGCAGTATATGCAGCCGTGTTCGCACCCTATGTATGGGTTTAAGGCGTAGTCGAGGTCAGGTAATTTAGATTTAGATAGCACCGACTTAACCCTGATATAGTTATACATGATGCTACCTATGCTATTCACCGCATGTACCTGTCTAGCGATTCCTGAGTAATCAGTAAGCGCATTAGGAACGATCTCCTTATCCATGTATCTATAGTTACTCTAGTGATCCTCGAATCTCTTAGGTACTTAATTAACTCCTCTACGGTATTGAACGTTAATGGCCTACATTTAAACATAGCCCTTAGGTTCTCCCTCACGAACCACACACCGATAGGTAGGTCGAACCCCTCATATATCTCTCTCCATAAGATTACTGTAGCCTGTCTACGAATTATATTCAATAATGCCTCAGCACTAGCCAGCCTAGCTGCGAAGTAACACCCACCTATTTCCGGATATTCCGTCCTACCCTTAAACCCCTCGTAATCACCTTCAATTTCAACATTCAATCCAAACTTATTCCATGTGCTACCAGGGAACCATGCCTCCATCCACTCATAGCTCCATGGTCTAGGAGCTAATATACCGATAAATAGGTTGTCCATAAATTCCCTAATATACAGTAAGTATTTATTAATTAACGGCAATTTCCTCACCTGACTTATTAGGTGCTGAGAAATAGCTGAATCAATAGCGGTTATAGACCATCTGGTAGGGACTAACTTCCTGAACTTACTGATGCCTAAGCCGCCTACGCTTAGTAGTTTATGGATTGCTGATACTGGAATGCCCTCCCTATAAAGCCTGATGACGCCTTCAATGGCCTTTAAATCGGTGTCATAGAATACCCTCTCAATCCTCCGATCACTAATCGGGTTAGAACTAAGTCTAAACTCCCTCATAGGTGCTGAAGGCCCTTGAGGAGGTAAGTACTCGTCAAAGTATAACCTAGGCTTTGGTGGTTTTTCAAGGCGTACCTCAACATCCACAGGCCTTAAACTCAGCATTAACTCCTGCATCATACCAATAAATCTATTATTTAAGTTATCTACCGGTGTAGTAATGATTCCCCTAACCAACGAATACCTGTATGTGAGAACCTCATTTAATGTCATGTTAATCCAAGCCTCAGGTAAATCGTATATTGACGTATCTCCCAATACTGGTGGTAAGGCAGGGCCTGCACGCACGTACGGGTAGCCGTACCTTCCAATAAAAACTGATGGAGGTGTTGAACCTGAAACGTTATTGCCTTTGACGACCTTACCTAAGTTAGCTACAGCATCCATAACAAGTACGGGACAATAGGCCAATCCACATAAGTTCCTGCCCCTACATCTAACACATAGCCTAGTAGGTAAGTTGTTTAACCTCATCACACTCAGTATTAAAGTAGTTTTCAGGGATTTAAGATTACCGAAACACTCTAAACCCTATCAAGACTAGATACTTTGATGGGCCGCAACCAAGTTCATGATTACTGGACTTACTTCTTTCGCTTGGCGACCCCCTTTTTAGTGCCATGAGCTTGGCTCATCCTAGGCCCGTGAGGGGAAAGGTTTATAAGCCGCGTCTTCGTACGTAGCCTCGATGCGCCCTAGGTGCTCGGGGGGAGGGCTCCCGTAGCCGCCAGGGCCATGATGACCAAGAGGACGGGAGGAGGTCGATGACCCTATTCCAACACCGAATGGTAAAGCCTCACATCCATTTGGTTTTTACACCATTCATTTGGAGGTCAGTTAAGGGCTTAAACACCCTCACCTACATTTTAATTCAGGATATTGCTCCAGCATTAATTCCATGAAGTCGATCGCTATCAAGTCATGTACTATAACACCAATCATAACTCAATGATGAGGGACTTTTCAGACATAAAAATTTAAAAATGATGTAAGTAGGATTTTTCAGTGTAGTTTATGGTGACACAGAACGCATTATTAGGTGTGTTAGTTGTCTTAATCATAGTTGCCGGCGTTGTTGGTTATTTCGCAGGTAGTGCTGTCGCGCCGCCTAAGGTGGTTACATCTACCGTTACTGTAGCTCCTTCAGTGATAACTACTACAGTTACATTAACTACAACTACTACTATCACTGTGACCCCAACTGCCATCCTAACACCCACTCCAACACGTACTATAACGCCGCCACCATCAACGCCACCACCATACTGGCCTAAGGAGATCGTTATTAAGGTTGGTGGTATTGGCGGTGCGTGGTATCCTATTGGTGCTGGCTTAGGCGATCTAATTAGTAAGCAGTTGAAGGTTCGGGCCACGGTCCAGCCCGGCGGTTCAGGGCCTAACATATTGGCTACATCTAAGGATGAGGCAGACATAGTTATGGCTTATGCTTGGCAGTCAGCTGTTGCTAAGGATCCTACGGCTGCTAAGGACTATTGGGGGGAGGTAATTAACTTCAGTAACGTTAAGCTACTTGCAGGGGGGCTGTACTCACAGTACTTCCACGCGGTTAAGAGGCCTGGATTCCCAGCAAGCAACTTTAATGAATTAGCTGACATGGTTAAGCGGGGTATGAGGGTAGCTATAGGCACGAACATAAGGGGCACTGCAGAGGAATACACAACCAGAGTTCTATTAGCTAGGTATGGAGTAACATACGACGACATAAGGAAGGCAGGCGGTACAGTATTCCTAGGATCGCATACTGACATAGTTCAAATGATGAGGGAGGGTAAGATAGATGTGTATATAGCGTTTGGAGGTATAGGGTATAGCGCTATGGTGGAGGCGGATACAACCATGAATTTAGAGCCATTCTACCTAACTAAGGAGGATATAGACTATATGACGAGTAAATATGGATTTAAATTAGCCTACATTCCTAAGGGCTCATATAGGTGGGTTAAGGAGGACTACCCATCATTAGTCGACTACCCAGTATTCCTATGCAGGGCTGGGCTGCCTGAGGACTTCATATATCAGGTTGCTAGGTTGTTGGATGAGAACAAGTCGTACATAGCGGCGGCAGCTAAGTACTTCGAGGAATTCGACCCAAGTAAAGCGTGGCAGTTAGGAGGCCTGTGGGAGCTTCATCCAGGAGCAGCTAAGTACTATAAGGATAAGGGATATATGCCTTAAACTTAATTTTATTTTTAATTTACTTTTAATAAACTAGATTTAAGTTTAATATTCTGGTGTTAGGAATTAACGTCTTAATTCCCTACGGATCTAATTACCTGTCTTTGGAGTTAAGTAATGCTACAGTCATACTTCCTAGGCGTGAGGTGATCCCTAAGGACGAATTAGGTATTATAAAGAACTCTTTAGAGAATCCGATAGGAGCACCTAAATTGCGTGAGCTAGTTGATCCGCACCATAGAGTCTGTCTATTAGTTAGTGATATAACTAGGCCGCTGCCCTCATATAAGGTGGTTCCATTAATAATCAATGAATTAGTTAAATCCGGCGTTAAAAACGATAATATATCCATAGTCTTCGCTACAGGCATTCACAGACCACACACACGTGATGAATGGATTAAGCTCCTAGGTGTAGATATAGTTAAGGGGTTTAAGGTATTTGATCACAACTGCTGGAGTAATTTTGTTGAATACTTAGGTAAGACCTCAAGAGGTACCCCAGTACTGATCAATTCGACTGTAGTTAATGCTGACTTAAGGATAGGCGTAGCTAATATCGATCCGCATTACTTTGCGGGATACAGTGGTGGAGGTAAGAGCGTCTTACCAGGGGTGGCTGCATATGACAGCATCAAGGAAAATCATAGAATGATGTTGTTACCTGGTGCCGAGCTAGCTAAGTTAGATGGTAATCCAGTAAGGGAGGATATAGAGGAGGCAGCGAGCATCTTAGGCCTCGAATATATAGTCAATGTAGTTTTAAATGAGAGGAAGGAGATAGTAGGCTCCGTTGCCGGGCACTTCATTAAGGCACATAGGGAAGGCGTTAGAATATTTAATAAGATCTACGGAGTGGAAGTGGGCAGGAAGTATGATGTTGTTATAGCCTCTCCAGGCGGTTATCCTAAGGACATCAACCTATATCAAGCCCATAAGGCCTTAGAGGTAGCTTATAGGTGTGTTAATAAGGGCGGCGTGATAGTCTTAGTTGCTGAATGCGATGAAGGTGTTGGTGATTCTAAGACCGAGGAGTTGCTGTATTCAGGGATGGGGCCCGAAGAAATAATTAATTTCGTGAAGGGGAATTTCGACTTAGGGTACCATAAAGTGTACGCTATTTCTAGGATTGCTGTTAATGCGGAGGTGGTAGTGGTATCTCATAATATTAGGGAGTCCAAGATATTTAAGGTATTCAAAAACTTAGGGGATGCCATGAAATACGTTAATCAGGTGGTTAGAGGAGGCGATGTTTTAGTTCTTCCCTACGCTTCATCCATCATTCCTAAAGATTTAATATAGTTTCTTAATTACCCCTAAGCTTCTATCGGTTTTCTCGATGGACGCGCTACGAATTGTTTCCGTTTCAGTAATAGCTCTAATAGCATCTATGTTTTCAGGGATTACGTTTGATTCGTTGGGCGTAGCCCACATTAAGTAGATCTCATAACCATCGTTAGATACTGATATACTATCAATCCATATAGGGACCTCATATAGATCACCTCTAGGCCTGCCTAAATCCCTAGCAATCTCGAACACCGAATTAAGGCCTTCAACCCCGTCTGAGCCATTTA